>LSQX01175956.1_pt1 | contig 37098 bp, 28 predicted proteins | sample 654561 | NCBI WGS metagenome assembly LSQX01 (sample SAMN04489861, study PRJNA283612) | anaerobic digester metagenome | isolation source: 4 biogas reactors fed with cattle manure at either 37C or 55C with and... | place: Denmark: Kongens Lyngby | collected 2014 | reverse complement strand
TCGGTGGCGCTCACCGTGGTGCCCAGGGTTCCGGCTTCGCGCTCCGCGCTCTGCTCCCGGTAGCCCTTGATGATGATGCTGGCAGCCTGTATCAACGAGACTATTCCGGCGCCTATCATCACGCCGTGGGGGATGTAGGTGGCGCCGATGTTGACGCCGAACAGCTGAGTGCTGTAGCCCCTCACCACGAGGCCTATGCCCAGGGCGGCCATGGCGAAGATATTTGCGATGAACACGATGCCCACACCGGCCATGGGAAGGCCGAAGTGGGAGCCGACGGCGCCGACCACTATGCCTTCCAGGAGGCGGCGGGCGCGCTTTCCACCCTCGTCGCCGGCGATTATGGCCTCAGCCGTGGCCACGCCGGGCGGCCAGGCGCCGGACGCCGGGAACAGCGGAGTGTCGTACGTGCGCGCGACGAGATACATGTCCACCAGCATTCCGATGGCCGAGCCGATGGCCATGGGCACTATCAGTCTGGTCTCGCCCATCACCCAGAGGATACCCACCGACAGCAGCACGCAGTTGGCCGCGCCGAATCCGGCGGCGGAGGTCATGGTCTGGACGATGTTCTGCCTCTCCAGCGACCTGAACTTGCGCATGGCTTCCAGCGGCACCCTGGCGATGGCCATGGCGACCACTGCTCCTATGATGGAGGTGTTTGGCGTGATTCCTAGCTTGGAGATGATCTGCATGCAGATGGCGCCCGACAGAGCCGCCATAGCCACGCTTAGGATTAGCGTTTGCGGTTCCAGGGCGCTGACGTGAGCTGGCCGTTTGTCCGTCGCATTATTACCCACCAAATATCCCTCCCCCGTGTAGTATGGACTGGGTACTTTATCTGTTAATTCTCCCTTTGTCCGAACAATCCTATGTGCACGGAATACAAAAGGCAGGGTATTTCGTGGTGCATCCTGCACAGTTCAATGCTTTTCTCTGTTCTGGAGACTGGATGAGCCGAAGCGGTCAGTTGCGGGAAAGCTTCGATAGGATCATGGCTGCCACCGCCAGACGCAGCCTGAACTGGGTTTCGGGGTCGCGGATGTCGCAGTTGAGCGTGCGCTCGATCTGCCTGAGGCGGTAGTTGAGGGTGTTTCGGTGAATGAACATTCTGGCGGAGGCGGACTTCAGCTCGCCGCCGCACTCGAGGAAGGCCCGGAGGGTTTCAAGGAGGGGCCCTCCGTGGCGGTGGATGGGTCCGAGCTGCTCGTCGGCGAAGGCGGCCAGCGTGCGGGAGTCGAGCTGCTGGAGCATGAGGTAGGGGGCGAGGGAGGAGTACGAGACGGCCCGGCCCGGTCCGTAAAGGGCGCGGCCCAGCTCCAGGGCGCGGCTGGCCTGGGCATAGGCGAGGGTGAGAGGGCCGGCGCCGGTGAACTGCTCGCTTATCCCTATGCTTGCGGGGGTGCCGGAGTCGAGGGAAGCCTCGATGATGCTCTCGGCGAAGGCGCAAGCATCATGGGTGATGCTGGGGCGAGCGCCGGTGACAATGTGCACGGCGTTGCCCTCGTAGTGAAAGTGGCTGATCCTGAGGCCACAGCGGCCGCGCTCGCTGCAGAGCCAGGAGCGCACGAGGTGCTCGTGGACGCTGGCGCAGTCGGCGCGTTGATGGGAGGCGATCATCACCACGTAGGGGCGGTCGAGGTCGATGCCGAGCATCCTGGCTTTCGCCGCGGTGGACTCGGCGCTGTGGTGCTCACCGCGCAGCACCTCGCCTAGGAAGTCGGACCTCAGCCGGGACTCCGTTTCGCGTATGGTGCGCAGCCTGAGCATCTCCAGACCGATGGCCACAGCCGCCTGCTTGGCCCAGGTTCGCTCTTCATCGTTGAGCGGCCCGGCCTCGCCGGACTCCACCAGGAGCGTGGCTTTGATGCCGCCGGCGCACATGACCGGAAACGCCTCCACCCCGGATTGCGGGCCGCGGGGCTGCGCGTCGTCGTCGGTTGTGGCGAGCACCTGCAAGTCATTGTCAATCACGTGCACGGTGCGGCCGAGCACCCGCCCGAGTTCGCGGATTACAGGGCACATGCCGGCGCCATCCAGGACGAGGCTGACCAGGCGGTCCTGGATCTCGGCAGTTCGATCCGCGGCTGAGGCGGCGTCTTTGAGCAGCGCGGCCACGAGGGGCTGCGTGATGTCGATGAAAGGCACGTCGGCCGGAACGTCGATCAGGGGCAGGCCGACCTCGTTCGCAGCGTCGATCATCTGCCGGGGCATCGTGCCCAGGAAGCGAGAGGACTTCACCGCCAGCGCCGCCGCGCCGTCGGCCGCAAGGTGCCTTACGAGCTGCACCTGGCCATGGGGGTCGTCCTTCACAGCGTAGGCGCATGTTATGACGAATTCGCGCGGCTTGATCCAGCCGGTGACATCAGGCACTTCGATAATGTCAACGCAGCTTATGGGCGCATCGAGGCCAGCCTCGCCAGCGACGAGAGTCGCGCGGCTCAGCGCACCTATGGAAAGGGCATCCCGAACAGTGATGATAGCGGATCACCTCCGGCCGGAGCTCTGCCCGGATGGACGGGCGGCAAGTTGGTTTCGTTGATTCTACATCGTCGCGGAAAGTCCCTGCTTGGTCCGTGAGAGCTCGTCGTGGCGGGCTGGCCGTGCGCGTCAAGTTGGCGCGGAAGAGCCGCACCGCGGGCCCAGCGAAACCGACCCGTCAGCGGGTCACTCCCCGCCGCCTCCTTGGGTAGGGGGCCGTCTTTCGTAACGAAATCGACATGATGGTCGCCGAAGATGGGTTTGGAGGCGCCGCGCAGCGATCTGCCGCTTTCGCGTTGGTGAGTGGCAACGCGCTGAGCTGGGCGTCTTCAAGTGGAAGGGAAAGGCTGACCTCCCGCGGCGCGGCGGGGAGTCGGCATCATGTCAACTATGCAGCAATGTATGGACTCGAAGCCCCGGTTTCGTCACGAATGGCCATGCGGTTTGTAACGTCCTCACCCGGGGGTAACTCACTCAGCCGTATGGAGGTGGCAATCATGGCTGACGAGTGCTGCGTCCCCGCTACCGATTTCGGCGGAAGCGTTGACGACCTCATTGCGATCCTGGATGAGCGCGGTTTCATCGTCCAGGAAGGCGAAATGCGCAATATCGACATCCTGAAGCTGTGCAGCGAAGGCCTGGTCGATCCGTGCATGGGCAACCATGCCGGCGCCCCACAGGGCGCCGGCGGTCCTCAGCTTTGCCGCAGCCTGAGGCGCCTGCCCGACCGGGCGGAGGATTGGGGCCGCGGCAAGCCGAACGTACCTTTACGCACCTTAATGTAACTGAACGCGCTCGAAGGGATCCCGCAGACAGGCAGACCCGCAGACACGCGCCGGAACAAGCATGCCTTCAAACCGATGGGAGGTAGGGAAGCGATGGACGCCACGGACATCGAGAAGATCAACAAGATCATCAGCGACAGAAGGGAGGCGAACCGATTCTTTCTGGAGAACTCGGCGGTATACAGGGCCTTCGTCAAGCTGGAGCAGACGACCTTCTCCGACGGAGCCCTGCCCAGGCGCCACAAGGAGCTCATAGCCATCGGCATCTCGATAGTGATCAACTGCGAGTCGTGCTTGGAGTGGCACATCCGCGAGGCCCTTCGCGCCGGCGCGTCGGAGCAGGAGGTGCTCGAGGCCATCGAGGTGGGAATCGAGATGGGTGGCGGCCCTGCTACCGTATCAGCACGATTCGCCCTGAAGGTTCTCAGGCATTACACCAGTGGAGACGCCCAGCTGCAACCATGACATCGCCCCCGGCGGCCAGGCCAGGCAGGAGCCCCGGGCGAAACGCAGAATAGCTGCCATCGATCCCACGTTATCGCACCGTTGGAGGTGTTCCGCCATGGGCAACACATGGCTTCCTAGACTCCTCGACATAGACCTGAGCTCGGGCAAAGTGTCCACGCTCAGATACTCTGAGGAACAGGTCCGACCCTATATCGGCGGGAGCGGGCTCGCCGCCTCGCTGCTGGCCGAAAGCACAGGGCCCGACACTGACCCGCTCTCAGAGTCCAACGTTCTCATCTACTCGCTAGGGCCCCTGGCTGGAACGATAGCCCCCACCTCCGGCCGGCACCACATCACCGCCAAGTCCCCGCAGACCGGCATCTTCGGCGAATCCGACGTCGGAGGCTACTTCGGACGAGCCCTGCGGCGGGCGGGTTTCGCGGGCCTCGTGATCCGCGGTAAAGCCCCGGGCCCGGCCTACATCCTGGTGGAGGACGCTGCTCGCTTCGACGATTCCCATGCCCACGAGGCAGTCCGCGTGCTCGACGCATCGTCACTCTGGGGCAAGGACGCGATCGCCGCCGACGAGGCGCTCAAGGCCAGGCACGGCAGCGATGTGGAGGTTTCGGTGATCGGCCAGGCCGGCGAGAGGCTGGCGAGGATAGCCGCCATCATGCATGACGGCAGAAGCAGCAGGGCAGCCGGGCGTTGCGGGCTAGGCGCGGTGATGGGGTCAAAGAACCTCAAGGCAGTGGTGGTGAGATCCACATCCAACCAGGTCCCCCTGCACGACCCGGAGGGTTTCAGAGAGTCGGTCCGAGCCGAGAATCGGCATCTGCCGGGCGGCGCAGCCAGGATGGGCCAGTATGGCACCGCCGGCGGCGTGGTGCATGCCGAGGAGATCGGCGACCTGCCCATCAAGAACTGGTTTCAGGGCGAGTTCAAGGAGGGCGCCCAGAAGCTCAGCGGCGTCGTCATGGCCGAGACGATACTAACCAAGAGGTTCGGCTGCGCCGCCTGCCCCATAAGGTGCGGCAGGGAAGTCGAGCTGAAATCGCCCCAGTATGGAGGCTACTGGGGAGCAGGTCCGGAATACGAGAGCCTGGGATCCCTGGGATCGATGCTCCTCGTAGACGACCTCGAGGCAGTGACCTACGCCGCTTACCTCTGCAACGCCTACGGGCTTGACACCATTTCCACTGGAGGCGTCATCGCGTTCGCCATAGAAGCTTTCGAGCGGGGCTATCTTGATGTTGCCGACTTCGACGGCCACGCGCCCGCCTGGGGCAGCGTCGACACCTTGTTCAGGTTGGTTACGATGATCGGCGAGCGACGTGGGATAGGCGAGATCCTAGGCAACGGCGTCAGAGCCGCCGCCGCGGCCCTGGGCATTCCCGCCGATGCTGACTTCGTGATACACGTCAAGGGCCTGGAGCTGCCGATGCACGATCCGCGGGCTTACAGCTCCCTTGCTGTGGGCTACGCCACGTCCAACAGGGGGGCCTGCCATCTGCAGGGCTTCAGCCATACGGTTGAGAGAGGCGTATCCATGCCCGAGTTCGGTTTCCCTGACGGGCTAGACCGCTTCGCCACCGCCGGCAAGGGCCGCCTGGTCGCCAAGATGCAGGACCTGATGTGCGTGTTCGACTCGGTGAAGCTCTGCAAGTTCCTTGTGGTGGCGGGGAGGCCCCGCCCGGCGACCATAGCCGACTGGGTAGCCAAAGCCACCGGCTGGGATATCGATGCGGAGGAGCTCATGGCCGCTGGAGAGCGGATCTACAACTTGAAGCGGCTCTACAACACCAGATGTGGCATCGCGAGGAAGGACGACACCCTCCCGAAGCGCATCACCACTCACAAACGAGGATCGGGCGGCGCTGCCGAGAACCTACCCGATCTCGAGGCGATGCTGGATGAGTACTACGCCGTCCGCGGCTGGACCAGCGACGGGATCCCGGAACAGGATACGCTCCACCGACTCGGGCTGGGCTGAGCACCGCGAACGCAGGAGGTTAGCGCGATCGGCGTGGCCGGCGGCCGCCGCGAGTCGCAAGCGGATCGCATAGGTGGAGAGTAAGGGTTCGGCGGGGCGGTCCTCATTCTTGAGCGGCAGTTCGCTTCAGAACCGACACAGACGGGTGGCATGGCGCGATCGGAACTACAAGAATGAGATTTTCGCCATCCCTCAGCGCCCTCGGCACCGCCGCACGCCGTCGGTGCCAGCCCCGGGCTCCACGGCCGCCAACCCACAGCGGTTGTAGCTGCTGTGATGATGACGGCGCTTCCGGGTCCAGTTGTGCTCGCGCCTTCGCCCACCCCCGCGCCATCAACGATGCTCATTCTCATCAGTCAGTCAGCATGTGTTCGCGCATCTGTGTCGGTTTCGCTGCAATCGGTCCCCAAGAACGAGGTCCTCACCGCGCCCATCGCCCACGCCCGCTCCGCCGACCAGCCACCGACCGGGCGCCGCCCCGTCCGCCCCCCAAACACACGTACTGCACCTCGCCGACTATCTCTACCGCAGGGATCACGCGGACCGACTATGCATATTCACGTATGAGACGCCCAGCTACAAGCCGGGTTTCGCCCCTGACCGTCGCCGGCACATCATGCGTAACAGCACTGGACCATCCTGGCCTCTCGAGAAAGGGAGATCCTAACATCGATTCCACTTGCCGCAAGTTACAGCCTTCACGTTCAAGTCGTTCTGAATTTCCTCAAGATGCGTGAAGGACTTCCAACACCGGCGCAGAATAACTATCGCAGAGAACTGAGATGCCGTCTCGCGGAGCGAAACGCACGGCTCCAATGGAGGTGTTCCGCCATGGGCGAGGTATGGTGCCCGAGGATGCTCGACATAGACCTGAGCTCGGGCAGAGTGTCAGTGGTGAGATTCAGGGAGGAGCAGGTTCGCCCTTACATCGGCGGAAGCGGGCTTGCCGCCCGCCTGCTGGCTGAGAACACCGGGGCCGACACCGACCCACTATCAGAGTCGAACGTGCTCATCTACTCACTGGGGCCCCTGACCGGAACCATAGCCCCCACCTCCGGGAGGCACCACATCACGGCCAAGTCTCCCCTCACTGGCATCTTCGGCGAAGCTGACGTCGGAGGCTACTTCGGCAGAGCCTTGAGGCGCGCAGGCTTCGAAGGTCTGATAATCCGCGGGAAAGCCGCGAGCCCGGCCTACATCATGGTGGAAGATGCCGCCACCCTCCACGATTCTGACGCCATCACCGCAGTGCGCGTGCTCGACGCCTCGGCGCTCTGGGGCAAGGACGCCATTTCCGCCGACGAGGCGATCAAAGCGGTCCACGGAAGCGACGTCGAGGTATCCGTGATCGGCCAGGCCGGCGAGGGGTTGGCGAAGATCGCCGCCATCATGCATGACGGCCGGAGCAGCAGGGCAGCAGGGCGCTGCGGGCTCGGTGCTGTGATGGGCTCCAAGAACCTCAAGGCTGTAGTGGTTAGGGCCACGCGCAACGAGGTGCCTCTTTATGATCCCGAGGGATTCCGGGAGTTGGTGCGGTCCGAGGTCAGGCATCTTCCTGGCGGCGCAGCCAGGATGGGCCAGTACGGCACCGCCGGCGGCATGGTCAATGCCGAGGAGATCGGCGATCTGCCCATCAAGAACTGGTTCCAGGGAGAGTTCAAGGAGGGCGCACAGAAGCTCAGCGGCGTCGTGATGGCTGAAACGATACTCACCAAGAGGTTCGGGTGCGCGGCCTGCCCCATAAGGTGCGGCCGCGAGGTGGAGCTCAAGTCGCCGCAGTACGGTGGCTACTGGGGAGCGGGCCCGGAGTACGAGAGCCTGGGTTCTCTAGGGTCGATGCTTCTCATCGACGATCTCGAGGCAGTCACCTACGCGGCCTACCTGTGCAACGCCTACGGGCTCGACACCATCTCCGCAGGAGGGGTCATCGCTTTCGCCATTGAGGCCTTCGAGCGCGGCTACCTGAGCGCCGCGGATTTCGACGGCCACGAGCCCGCCTGGGGCAGCGTTGACACGCTGCTCGCCTTGGTCAGGATGATGGGCGAGCGCCAGGGCATAGGTGAGGTGTTGGGCGACGGCGTCAGAGCCGCCGCCGCGGCCTTGGGTATCCCCGCCGACGCCGACTTCGTGATACACGTCAAGGGCCTGGAGCCGCCCATGCATGATCCGCGGGCCTACAACTCCCTAGCCGTCGGCTACGCCACATCCAACAGGGGTGCCTGCCATCTGCAGGGGTTCAGCCATCCAGTCGAGCGAGGCGTGCCCATGCCTGAGCTCGGCTTTCCAGAGCAGCTTGACCGCTTCGCCACCGCCGACAAGGGCAGGCTGGTGGCCAAGATGCAGGACCTTATGTGCGTGTTTGACTCGGCAAAGCTCTGCAAGTTCCTGGTGGTCGCAGGCAGACCCCGCCCGACGACCATAGCCGACTGGCTGGCCAAGGCCACCGGGTGGGACATCGACTTCGACGAGATGATGCTCGCCGGGGAGCGGATCTCCAACCTGAAGCGGATGTACAACGTCAGATGCGGCATCAGCCGCAAAGACGACACGCTCCCTAAGCGCATCGCGACGCACAAACGCGGTTCGGGCGGCGCTGCCGAAAACCTCCCCGATCTTGAGGCGATGTTGGACGACTACTACGCCGCCCGCGGTTGGACAAGTGATGGGATTCCGGAAAAACACACGCTTGATCGCTTGGGCGTCAAGTAGGTTTCGGGGGAGATCACGTGTCACTCACTGCCACCAGCCAAGGGGATCGGTACCACGTTCAAGGAGTTCAGCGCGCATTCAAGCTGCTTCGCATCCTCGCCGCCTCCAGGCGGCCCATGTCCCTCGCTGAGATCGCGAGGGAGTCGGGGCTTCACAAGAGCGTATGCCACCGGCTGCTGGTGACGATGGCGGACGAGGGCGCGATTGACCAGGTGGCCTCTGACGGGAAGTACCGGATAGGAGTGGGGCTGTTCGCGTTGGGTCAGGCCGCCACGGGCCAGATGCATCTGGCGTCAGCGGCGGCCAGCGTTGTTCGGGACTTGATGGAAAAGTGTGGAGAATCGGTATATCTCACAGTGGAGACTAACGGGGGCAGGTTATGCATCGCCAAGGCCGACAGTCCGCACGCCATCAGACACTACATACCCCTTGGCGAGGTGTTGCCGCTCAACGCAGGCGCCGGCGGGAAGGTGTTGCTTGCCGCCTACACCCGCGAGGAGTTTGATGCCTACATCGCCACGGAGAAAAACTTGGCCCAGGGTCCGAACGTGGAGCACGATCCTGAGGCCCTTTGGGAGGCTCTGGGGGAGGTGCGCCGACAGAACGTAGCTTGGTCGCTGCAGGAGAGAACTGAAGACGGTGCATCCATCGGCGTGCCCATCAGAGATCATACAGGAGCGGTGGTTGCTTCCCTGACCATCGCCGGGCCGGCCAGCAGGTTCACCAAGGAAGCGAAGGAGCAGTTCTACAAACACATCGTCGAAGCAGGAGACGAACTCAGCAGGCGCCTGGGCTTCGTGCCCGGGGTGGTTCCTGCAAGATGGGCTAGGGGACGCGCATGGTGACGGCAAGAGACGAAAAAGCACTGGTGGTCGACTTAGGCGGCAGTGGTCTGCGAGTTGGACTGGTTGATGCGTCAGGGAAGCTGACGCTCCTAGATCGCCAGCGGCTGCAGCTGGCGTACCCTGAGGGAAGCCCTGGGGCCGTGGAGTTCGCGCCCGGTATCGCTGATGCGGTGCGGCGCGCCATATGCCAGGCCTGCGCGCGCCTGGACGAGGCCGAACGCCGGTCCATCAGGGTCGTGGTCTGCACCAGCATGCGCGAGGGTTTCGTGCTCCTCGACTCCGACGGCGAGGTGCTCTACGCGGGGCCAAACGCCGATTACCGCGGCACCCGGGAGGCCGAGGAGCTGGAGCGACTGATCGGCCCTGAGCTTTACGAGGCAGGCGGGCAGTGGATCCGTCCGCCGGCAGGCGCCATTCATGCACCCTGTAGATTGCTGTGGTTCAAGCGTCACCAGCCGGAGAGGCTGGAGCGCGCTGCAGTCTTCATGATGCTCTCAGACTGGGTGGCGTCGCTCTTCTCAGACAAGTATGTCAGCGAGCCAACATGCGCCAGCTCCTCTGCGCTCTTTGACATATCCGAGCTCAAGTGGCGCGATGACTTCATCGAGGCCGCCGGCGCCACCCCGAGCCTGTTCCCTCCCATCGTCCCCACAGGTTCGGTCATCAGCAGGGTGAGCATGAAGCCCGACGGGCTCGCCAGCGCCTGCGGACTGAGCCCCGATACCCTGGTGGTGGCAGGCGGCGCCGACACGCAGCACAGCCTCTTGGGCTGCGGCGTTCTCGAGGTGACCCACGCGTGCATAGTGGCTGGCACCACCAGCCCCATCCAGATGGTGGTGGACCGCCCCCTCGTAGACCCCCTCGCCAACACCTGGACGAGCTGCCACGTCAAGCCTGGCACGTGGGTGCTGGAGAGCAACGCAGGCCGCACGGGGTTCGCGTACTCGTGGTTTGTGGATCTCCTGCACGAGTTCTTCCCGTCCATCGGTGCCGCCGAGATCTTCAAGCGCCTCGACGAGGTGGCGGCAACTTCTGCGCCGGGGGCCGGCGGGCTGGTCTTCGCGCTGGACCCCCACGTGATGGGCGACTCGGCCGCAGCCGGCGACTACCGTGGACTGATCCACGGCATCAGGACGTCCGGAGCGGGAAGAACCGGTGCCGCTGAGTTCGCCAGGGCTTTGATGGAGAACATGGCCTCCGCATACGCCCTCAACGTGCAGCAACTGCAGCGCGTGTGGGGAGGGCCGATCGCCTCCATCACAGTCAGCGGGGGAAGCACCCAGAGCCGCACTCAGCTGAAGGTGATATCAGAGGCGCTTGGCAGGCCCGTGCAAGCCGCGCGCCAGCGCGAAACGACGATGCTTGGCGCCGCCATCAGCGGCCTCGCAGCCTGCGGGGCGTACGACAGCCTGGACGCAGCGGTTCGCAGCATGAGAAGTGAAACAATCGAAGTACTTGGAGACTGTTCAAACACTGCAACGTACGCACAGCATCACCGCCGTTGGGAAGAGCTGAGACGGATGTCGGTGGAGCTGCTCACAAGGTCTTGAGGTGCATCAAATGTCGTCGCGGCCGTCGGCCAACAGATGGATACTCTTCGTACTCTGCGCAGTAGCATACTTCTTCTCAAACTTTCACCGCGTATCCAGTGCGGTGATCGCATCGGACCTGCAGGCCCAGTTCAACGCCTCGTCCTCGGTGTTGGGTGTGTTGTCATCCACCTATTTCTGGGCCTATGCCGGGCTGCAGCTGCCCATCGGCATCGCCACCGACAGGTACAGCCCGAGGCTGATCATGACGGTGGGGATGGCTCTGGCAGCCATCGGCTCGCTGGTATTCGGGCTCAGCAGCTCGCTGGGGGTGGCAGTGGCAGCCCGCACGCTGGCCGGCGCGGGCGTGGCGGCGGTCTACATCCCGTCTCTGAAGATCCTGGGCCAGGCCTTCGGAGAAGCCCATTTCCCCACGGTCACCGGCTTTCTCATAGCCGCCGGCAACCTCGGGTCGCTTTCGGCCACCAGCCCGTTTGCCCTCCTTGTTGGGGCCATCGGGTGGCGCTGGTCCTTCGTGGTGATCGCCGCCGTGTCGGCCATCATGGCCGGAGCCGCCTGGCACCTGATGCGCGGGCCGTGGGATGATCCGCGGCGGCAGATGGCCTCCGCGCAGGGCGCCGGTGACGCAAAGGCGGCATCCGGGCGCGGTCTCGGCCTGTTCCTGGCGTTGGGATTCGCGATGTTCGTGAAGTACGGGCCGCTCATGGGCTTCCAGGGGCTCTGGGGAGTGCCGTACCTCACCCAGGTCTACCAGATGACCAAGGTGCAGGCTGGCAACCTGCTGATGTGGATATCCATCGGATACATCGTCGGGGGGCCGTTCGTGGGCGTGCTGTCGGACAGGTTCGGCCTGACCTTAAGGTCGCTTCTGATCGGCACCAGCGTGCTGTATCTGGCGGCGTGGGGCCCGCTGGCGTTCATGACCGGCACGGCAGCTTCGGCACTGCTGTGCGCCACGTCCCTGGTCATGGGGATCACCGGGTCTGGGTCGGGAGTGGTGGCCCACGCGCTTTCCACCAGGTCGTCTGGGGCGGGCCATGAAGGCGGAGGCCTCGGCATAGTCAACGGCTTCTCCCTCCTGGGCGGAGCTGTGTTCCAGCCGCTCATGGGGTTCATGATAGACAGGTTCACTTCCGCCGGCCTCGCTCAAGTGGCGGCATATGCGCGAACGTTTCAGATGGTTTTCGTCGTCGTCATCGGCATGGTGTTGATCTCGCTGTTCATCCCAGAGCCGAAGGCGGGCAGCGCCGTGAATGGCGACAACAGCAGCAAGAGGAGCTCAGTTACGGAGGAGGCTAAAGAAATTGCTCTTTGAACAGCTTCGACTCGACGTGATCAGAGTCGGCATCGAGATGCTTGAGAAGGGTTTGACCATTGGAACGGGCGGCAACATCAGTGCGCGCTGCCCCGACGGCGAGCACTTCCTCATCACGCCCAGCGGGATGCCGTACCACACCCTCAAGCCTGAGGACATCGTCATGGTCAACCAGGCCACTGGCGAGATGGAAGGGCCGCGGAAGCCGTCCATCGAGATCCATCTCCACTGGAAGACCTACTTGGCCAGGCCCGACGTGGGCGGCATCGTGCACGTGCATTCGCCCATCGCCTCGGCGCTGGCGGCAGCCAGGAAGCCTCTGCCCGTGATCCTGGACGTGTGCGCGTTCAACTTCAGAGGACAGGTGGAAGTGGCTGAATACGGGATGTCCGGCTCGGTGGAGCTGGCCGAGAACGTCGTGAAGGCTCTGGGCCAGCGAAACGCCGTGCTCATGGCGAACCACGGCTCCCTCGCAGTGGGCAAGAACGTCGATGTGGCCCTTGACAGATGCGAGCTCCTGGAGAAGGCCAGCCATGCCTACCTGCTGTCGCAGCTGGTGGGCGGGGCCGTAGCCTTGAGCCAGGAGACCATCGACAGCCTCCTGAGCGGAGTGGGCAAGACGTACGGCCAGCAGCCCGCGCCTGGAGGGGACAAGAAGGCATGAAGGTCGTCGCCGTACTTGATGGCACACCCACTGCGGCCCAGATAGCCGAGGGCCTCGCGAAGCAGGCGGAGCTGAAACCTGGCCTGTTTGACCTGAAAGTCATCGAGGTTCAGCGCACCGGCACCAAGTTCCTGGGCGCAGACGCGGAGGGCGCGGAGATCCGGGAGTACGCGGGCACGCCTGAGCAGTTGATCCCGCACGTGGGTGATGCGGACGTTCTGGCGGTGCATATCGCCCCGGTATCGCGCAGCGTGATCGACGCCGCGCCGAACCTGAAGCTCATCGCCTGCGCCAGAGGCGGCCCCGTCAACGTCAACGTGGACTACGCGGCGAGCCGCGGCATCGCGGTGGTGTACACGCCTGGCAGGAACGCCGACGCCGTAGCCGACATCACCATAGGCATGATGATCGTGCAGGCCAGGTCGATGTTCAGGGCCGCGAACACCCTGAGGCATGACCCTGACCTGGCATGGAACAGGGAAGAGCGCAAGACCTATGTCGGCACTGAGCTGCCAGGCAAGACCCTGGGCCTGGTGGGCTTCGGCGCGGTGGGGCGCAAGGTGGTTCGCAGGGCCCTGGGCTTCGACATGCGGGTGCTAGTCTACGACCCGTACATCGACCCGCAGTCGATATCTGAGACCGGCGCCGAGCCGTGCGACCTCGACCGGCTTCTGGCGGAGTCGGACTTCGTCAGCCTGCACATGCGTCTCACTGAAGAGACCGAAAGCTTCGTGAACGCAGAGTTCCTGGCGAAGATGAAGCCCACGGCGTACCTCATCAACACCGCCCGCGGGGGCGTGGTGGACGAGCAGGCTCTGTACGAAGCTCTCACAAGCGGTGCTATCGCCGGTGCAGCGCTGGACGTGATGAGGGAGGAGCCGCCTTCAGCCGCCAATCCCCTGCTGAGTCTGGACAATGTTACGGTTCTCCCGCACATAGGAGGGCAAACCAGGGAGATAAACGCGAGGGGCGCTGCGATGATCGTCGAGGATGTGGTGGCCTTCGTAGAGGGCAGGCAGCCCTCGCGCGTCTTCCGACGCTGATCAATCACACTGGAGACTGAATCCCCAGGGGACGGTGGTGATGCTCAGGCTGTCTTTGATATTGGAGACTGAGTGGGATCGGTTGATCGAAGGAGCGCATCAGGATTCATCAGACTAAACCAAGTCAAGGAGGGTAACTCATGCGCAAGCTAACAACGATTGCGGTTGCGATTCTAGCCATTCTCGCTCTGGCCATCGGGCCGGTGGCGGCGCAGCAGAACCTCACCATAGGTGTGGCAGCGATCGGACTCGAACACCACTGGGACATCACGGCGTTCAACTCGGCAGTATCGAAGCTGAAGTCCATGGGAGTCACCGTGATAGGCCTTGACGGCGAGCGTCAGACTCAGAAGCACATCGCGAACCTGGAGACGCTCCTTCAGATGAAGCCGGACGCCATCATCATCGTGTTGGGCTACTCCGACATCATGGATCCCGTGATGGCGAAGATCAAGGACGCCGGCATACCGATAATCACCTGTGACTTCCCGACGCCCTACTCTGACTGCAACGTTGCGTCCAGCAACCAGCAGATGGGCAGCATGATCGCTGAGAAGCTGGCCGAGGACCTGGGCTATGAGGGCAACATCGTGTCGTTCTTCCGTCCGGGCAGCCCCATCGCGGAAGCTCGCCGCGCTGAACTTCAGAAGGTTCTTGACAAGTACCCTGGCCTGAAGATCGTGGCTGAGCAGCCCTATATCACCCCTGGAACGGTGCCGGATGCCATGGCGAAGATGGAGAGTCTGCTCATCGCCAATCCTCGCAAGGGCGACATTGACGCCGTCTGGTCGCTGTTCGACATGCCGGTGATCGGCGCCGCCATGGCCGTGGAGGCCGCCGGTAGGGCTGGCCAGATCGGGCTCTACGGCATCGATGGCGATCCTCAGGCCCTCGACCTGATCAAGCGCGGCGTTATGACCGCCACCATCATGCAGTCGCCGGATAAGATCGGCGAGATCGCCGCCGAGAGCGCCGTGAAGCTCGCTCAGGGCGAGTCGGTGCCCAAGGAGATCATGGTCGACGTGACCCTGATCACCATCGACAACGTTGATCAGTTCATCGGGAAGTAAGGCTTCCTGAACGTGAAGGCCGGCAGCCCTGGGCGGGGTGCCCCTCCCGGGGCTGCCGATACCCGAAGGGAGTAGGTCGTATGCCTTGTCTCTTGGAGATGACCGACATCCGAAAGGAGTTTCCCGGCGTTGTCGCACTGGACGGAGTCGACTTCCAGGTCGAGGCCGGAGAAGTACATGCCCTTCTCGGTGAGAATGGGGCCGGCAAGTCTACACTGATAAAGATCTTAGCGGGACTTTACACGCCAGACAGCGGCGAGATCATCTTCCATGGCGAGCGTCTGACCGGGATGACTCCCCAGAAAGTGCTGGCGCGCGGTATCGGCTTCATCCACCAGGAGCGGGTCCATATCCCGTATTTCACCGTGGGCCAGATGCTCTTCTTGGGCCACGAGCCACGCAAGAGCAACGGCCTAATCGACTGGCAGCGTCTGTACGAGGAGGCCGATGCAGCCCTGGCCAGCACGCTGGGCGCGCACATCGACTCCCGGCTGCCGATGCAGCACCTCAGCGTGTCGGAGATGCAGCTGGTCGACATCACGAAGATACTGATGACTGAGCCGTCGCTGATCGTGTTCGACGAGCCCACCGCTTCGCTCTCGGAAGAGGAGGTGGAGAGGCTCTTTGCGGTGATCCGCAACCTCAAGGAGCGCGGGGTGACGGTCATATACGTGTCTCACCGTCTGGACGAGATATTCAAGATCTGCGACAGGGCCACCGTGCTCAAGGATGGCAAGCGAGTCGGCACTGTAGACGTGAAGAAGTCGTCTCCAGACCAGATAGTCACCATGATGGTGGGCAGAAAGCTTGAGGAACAGTTCCCCAAGGTTGAGACGAAGATCGGCAAGCCGGTGCTGGAGGTGACGAACCTCACGCGGGGCAACGCCGTCCGCGACGTGAGCTTCACCGTCCGCGAAGGCGAGATCCTGGGCGTGTATGGGCTCGTGGGCGCAGGCCGCACTGAGACCATGAGGCTGGTCTTCGGCGCCGATCCCAAGGATGCAGGGACCATCAGAGTGGACGGCAGAGAGGTGGACATCAAGTCGCCCGGCGACGCCGTTCGGGCGGGAGTAGCCTTGGTGCCGGAGGACAGGCGCGGGCAGGGGGTTCTGGTGGACATGTCAGTTCGGGAGAACACCACCCTGGCTAGCCTGAAGAGCTTCTCCAGCAGGGGATTCCTGAAGCTGGGTTTCGAGGGGTCGGCCGTGGCGGGCTTCATAAAGCGCCTGGCCATCAGGACGCCCAGCTCAAGCCAGCTGGTCAGGTACCTGAGCGGCGGGAACCAGCAGAAGGTGGTCCTCGCGAAGTGGATGGCCAGCAAAGCGCGGGTGTTCATATTCGACCAGCCCACGATAGGTGTGGACGTCGGGGCAAAGGCTGAGATCTACAGGCTTATGGGGGACCTGGCGGCGGAAGGTGCCGCGGTTGTGCTGGTGTCATCCGAGATACCGGAGATCAGGGGGCTCTCAGATCGCGTTCTCGTGATGTACAAGGGAAGGATCAGCGCGGAGCTGAGCAGGGACGAAGCGACTGCAGAGAAGCTCCTCTTTTATGCCATGGGAGGAGGGGCTGTAGATGCGTAAGATGCCTGGCGGCACAAGCTCGAAGCTTTCCGGAGCGAAGTCGGCTCAGCTGCTGACGTTGGGCCTGTTCGCGGTGATGTGCGTCGTGTTCGCCTTCTTATCGCCGGTGTTCTTGACATCGGGCAACCTTCTTAACATAGCCAGGCAGACGGCGATGCTAGCGATCATGTGCTTCGGCATGGTGGTCGTGCTCATAGCCACAGGCGGAGAGGCCGACATGTCCATCGCGGGCGTCACGGGGTTTGCCTCGGGAGTGGTGGTGACCCTGCTCGCCAGAGGGGCGTCGACGTTCGTCGCCATCGTTGCGGCGCTGGCAGCGGGGACGGCCTCTGGACTCCTCAACGGGATGCTGGTGACGAAGATCGGCCTCCTGCCGTTCCTCGCCACCTTGGCCACATCGAACATGGCCCAAGGGCTTGAGCAGGTTCTCACCAAGGGCACGGCCGTCGCGTTCTCGGATCCGTTCATCGCGCACCTGGCAAACGGTGACACTCTGGGCATCCCGACATCGTTGTTCCTTGTGCTCGGCGTCTTCCTGGTCTTCTACGTGGTGTTGGATCATACCGGGATCGGCCGTCGGCTCTACGCTGTGGGCGGAAACCCACAGGTGGCCAGGATGGCAGGTGTGGACGTTGACATGTACAAGACCATGGCCTTCGTCGTGGCCGGGCTCTGCTCGGGCATTGCAGGCATCGTGTTGATGGGAAGACTGTCGGGCCTGACTCCGCTGGCTGCAACCCACATGCACCTCGACGTTCTGCTCGCCGGGTACGTGTCAACGGTGCTGTCGACGGTGGGAGCTCCGGGGATCTTCGGAGCCCTGTTCGGTGCCGTGCTGGTGGGAACCCTCACCAACGGCCTGGCCGTGATCCGGGTGCCGACGTTCTACGTGAACCTGGTAAAGGGCTTGCTGATTATCGTGGTCGTTGCTGCGAACGCCATCCAGAGGCGTCGCCGCAGGTCCGCTTGAGGAAGGAGTGGTTGCAGTGGATGCCAAGACTCCAGTAGCCGACCAGCTCATCGGAAAGCAGCAGCGGTCGATGAGACTCTGGATGTTCGTGTCGAGGTACGGCACGTTAGCCGCATTCCTGGTGATGGCGATAGTGCTGAGCTTCGTGGCGCCAGGATTCCTGACGATGTTCAACATTCTCACCATCCTCAGGCAGATCAGCGTGCTGGGCATCATGGGCCTTGGGATGACCTTGGTGATGGCGGGAGGCGGCATAGACCTGTCCATCGGTGAGGCGGCGGATGTCGGAGGACTAGTTTGCGTGGCATTGCTCGCTCAAGGATGGGGCGCCGGCCCTGCGGTTCTCGCCGGGCTGGCGGGTGGGGCAGCTATGGGCATGCTCAACGCCACCCTGATCGCTGGCATTGGGATCGCTCCTTTCCTGGCTACCCTCGGAGTGCACTCCATGGTGAGGAGCCTTGAAATGGCCTTCACCAGGGGCGGGCTGCCTATCTACCTCAACCGGGCAATGCCGCGCCCTCTCATATTCCTAGGACGGGGGCTTGTGGGGCCTATTCCAACGCAAGTCATCGTCCTGGCGGTTCTTGCTCTGGCGTACTACGTCATCTACCACAGGGTCACTCTTGGTCGGTACGTAACCGCTGTCGGCCTCAACCGTGAGGCTGCAAGGCTGTCGGGCGTCAGCGTTAACAAGGTGACTGCCACCACCTACGTGCTGGCCAGCGCCACCGCGGCGCTCGCCGGCGTGATACTGGCGGCGAGGGTATCGTCGGGCCAGCCTCTGGCAGGCGGGGCATACCTGCTCGACACCATAGCCGCGGTGTTCATGGGGCGCACGATATCGGCCGAAGGCCGGCCCAACGTGCTCGGAACGCTGGTCGGAGCGGCCTTCCTGGGCACGGTGGTCAACGGCATGACGCTCCTGAACGTCGTGTTCTACATGCAGACGTTCATCAAGGGCGCGTTGCTGTTGGGCGTGCTGGCGTTGGCTTCGTTCGCTAGGACGAAGAGAGGGTAGTGAAATAGGTTCAGAGACGTTCAGGCCGATCGGCGAAGCGCCGGTCGGCCTGACGTGTTCCTAATATGGCTAGTAGCAGCCTACGCCAGAAGTTGGCCTTTGCCCCGATGTAGAATACGGTTGCCGACGTGGAGTATGCGGGATACCCGGGGTACGTCACGGGATCGGGTTCGACCTGGGTGCTCATGTACTGGAACCCGCCGGTTATTTCGACCGCCGGGATCACCCGGAACGATGCCGCAAGTCCGGCATCGAACGAGAGAGCTTTACTGAGGTCGATCAGCAGCTCATCCCAGACATCGTGGACGTAATCGCTGTAATCGGGAGAATAGCTGATGCTCTCCCAATGGTCGGTCGCTGCTAGGAACGGCGACACCCCTAGCGAGGCCCCTATCGATATCCTCTCGCCTACGGACGCATTCGCCTCAGCGCCAAGTCTGAGCCCCAGAGTTTGGATGCCGTAGCCGAGGCCCGTGAAGCCACCCTCTGCAGCGTAACGATAACCAGCGGTGATTCGGGAGTTTCTGAAGCCTACTGAGGGACCGGCCAGGATCGGTCCGATGTTGAATAGGTAGGACACATCCGCACCGAAATCACTCACGAGACCGTACGTCGTCTCGTCTGACGTCGGCTCACCCCACCAATCCGCGTCCACCTCGCCCTCACCAACGCCCCAGGCGGTTGCGTAAGCCTTGAGTTTCCACGGTCCTTTCGCAGCGCCCATCGACAAACGCATTGGCGGTGCTGCAGCGCTGGAGTCGTAGATCACTTCCTCCTCTGGATCACTGTAAAGGTCGGTTATCGAGAACTTGTAGTTCCCCATTTAATAGAGTGCACCCACGTCGAATCTCCAGTCGGTAGCACTCGCCGCGCCTGCGAAAGCTATGACGAACGCTAGGGTAACGAATACGAACAGCCTCTTCTTCACGGGAGTCCTCCTTTCATGCCGTGCGGCAATGTAATGGTGGAGTGTTCTATATCTATTCACCTTTCCTCTTGTCTTCGGTGAAAAAGTCTCGCATCGCTTCCAGCATCTTCGGCACTCCTACGCTTGCTTTCTCTTTGATGAAGATGACTTCTCTCCAGGTGGGGACGCTGACATCCTTGGGATCCACCACGAAGATGGGGGCGGTCGGCGGCACATACTGAACCAGCGCAGCGGCAGGGTATACCACCAGGGAGCTGCCTACCACGGCGAACACATCTGCGGTCTGGACGATCTGGGCAGCCAAAGGCATTGCTGGCACGTCTTCTCCGAACCACACGATGTGCGGCCGGAGTTGCGAACCGAGTTCGCACCTGTCCCCGAGGTTCAACTCAGTGCCTTCTATGTCGTAGATCAAGCTGGGATCAGCAGTGGAGCGCGCCTTCTTCAGCTCGCCGTGGAGATGAAGCACCTTGGTGCTGCCTGCGCGTTCGTGCAGGTCGTCTATGTTCTGGGTGATGATGCGGACGTCGAATGTTTCTTCTGCTCTGGCAAGCGCTATGTGGGCGGCATTAGGCTGTGCCTTGTGAAGCTCCCGTCTTCGCTGGTTGTAGAACTCCAGGACTAGGCCAGGGTTTCGCTGCCACCCTTCCGGAGTGGCCACATCCTCGATCCGATGGTCGTGCCACAGTCCGTCTGAATCGCGAAAGGTCCTGATTCCGCTTTCCGCGCTGATGCCGGCGCCCGTGAGCACAACGAGCCTTTTCATGGAGTGAACACCGTTCCCTTCCGTTCTGTCCGTCCATCTACTATCATAGCAGGAATGCCAGGACGTGGGCGCAGCAGGCGATGGTGGGGGAGAGGGAGGGGTCTGTCAGAGCTGTTTCGATCCGTCCATCACTGGATTCTCGTTGATATTATTGGAAATTGCTGTAACGCAGCTTTGACAACTCCTATGCGCTTGATGTATAGTCTCTGTGTAGTAGGTTCGCCGAAGCTCTACGCAAGCTGCACGGCGGTCCTGCGGGGGCTCATAAACATCCTAAGCTTGGCTTTCGGTAGCATTCGAGGCCTGTACGAGCGATCATGGCGTAGAGTGCGTCAATGCGCGCCTGAGAGGCGGCTCATGTCGTCTTCCTTGTCCCGTTGCGCAAGCAACTCGTCGTCAATGCCAGGTCATTCTGACCGCTGGCTCCTGTGTGTCCCCCAATAGTTTCCTAGCGCACGATCACGTGTGATGGTGTTGCCATGCGCAGACCGCCTCGTAACCCGATGGTCTGGGCGTGGTGACCGACTACTCCAGAGCAGAGGAGGCGAGTGTCGGCACATGATCGTATTCGAGAACGTCACTAAGATATATCCCGGTGGAACCAAGGCAGTAGATGGATTGAACCTGCACATAAGGAAGGGCGAACTTGTAGTCCTCATCGGCCCCAGCGGTTGCGGCAAGACCACCACCCTGGAGATGATCAACAGGCTTGAGGAGCCCACAGAGGGCACCATATACGTGAACGGCAATGATACCAGCAAGATCAGCGTGGTGGAGCTCAGGCGCAACATCGGTTACGTCATACAGAACATCGGCCTGCTGCCGCACTTCCGCATAAGCAGCAACATAGGGCTTGTGCCGAGTCTTCTGAAGTGGCCCAAGCAGCGTATCGACGCGCGCGTGCGCGAGCTTCTTGAGATGGTTGGGATGGACCCCGAAGTCTACGCCAACAGGTACCCGAGGGAGCTCAGCGGCGGCCAGCAGCAGCGGATAGGCGTCCTGCGCGCCCTGGCGGCGGAGCCCGAGATCATCCTCATGGATGAGCCCTTCGGCGCCCTGGACCCGGTGACGCGCGAAAACCTCCAGGACGAGCTCAAGAAGCTGCAGGCGCGGTTGAAGAAGACTATCGTCTTCGTCACCCACGACATGGACGAGGCGCTGAAGCTGGGCGACAGGGTAGTGATCATGAAGGACGGCAAGGTCGTTCAGGCCGACACCCCTGAGATGCTGCTCAGGAAGCCGGCCGACGACTTCGTCAGGCAGTTCATCGGGCGTGAGCGCCTTGCCGTGAAGGCCGACGGCCTCACCGTGGACGACGTGGCCATCAAGACCCCAGTCACCGCGCCGCCCCACATGGGCCTGGCCCAGGCCACCCGTTTGATGCAGAGGAAGCACGTCGACACCCTGATGGTGGTCGACGATGACGGGAAGTTCGTGGGAATCGCCAGCGCCCGGGAGATCGAAGCCCTGAAGCGCCGCCCCGACAGTCTCGCGGAAGTCGTCCAGAAGGACGTCGCCACGGTGATGCAGGGGTCATCCGCCAAGCAGGCGTTCGAGATGCTGTTCATCGCCAAGGTGGGAGTCGTGCCGGTGATCGACGGCGCCGGCAGGCTGCACGGCATCGTCACCAGGGGAAGCCTCGCCGAGATGCTCTACCAGGCGCTGTGGGATTCCAACGGTGACGGCGAGGCAGCCGGCAACAGCCGAAGCAACGGCGCAAACGGCCAGCCGCCCGCGCCCCCGACACCCTTGTCCCCGGCGCAGCCCCCAACAGCGCCTGCCGGGCCAGCAAGCCAGTAAGGAGGTGTAGAGCGGATGTCTCTATTCACGCAGTTCTGGCAGTATGTCTCAACTCACCCCGACCAGATCCTCACCGCCATCCGGGAACACATCTTGCTCCTGGTGGCCGTGCCTGTGGGATTGGCCATCCTGGTGGCAGTGCCTCTGGGGATCCTTTGCACCCGGTACCGCGTGCTCGAGTCCCTCCTTCTGGGCGCCGCCGGCGTGATGCAGACCATCCCCAGCCTGGCGTTGCTGTCCTTCCTGGTCATGTCGGGCTTGGGCATTGGGTTCCGACCGGCCATCGTCGCCATATTCCTTTATGCCATTCTTCCGATTCTTCGGAACACTTATACCGGCATCAAGTCAGTGGACCCGTCGATCAAGAAGGCCGCCAAGGGCATGGGCATGACCGACATGCAGTGCCTCATGCTGGTGGAGCTTCCCATGGCGGTGCCCGTTATCCTGGCAGGCATCAGAACCTCTGCCACTATGTCAATTGGCACGGCTACCCTGGCCGCGTTCGTCGGCGGGGGAGGTCTGGGCAACCTGATCGTGACCGGTTTGAGAATGCTGAGAGACCACATCATCCTGGCCGGAGCGCTGCCTGCAGCGCTGATGGCCATCACCCTCGATGCGTTGCTGAGCAGACTGGAGAAGGCGCTCACCCCCAGAGGGCTGAGGCTGGGCAAGTGATCCGGCCGCCCAGGGGCCCAGGGCACCAGCTGCCCCAGGGCGGAGCGACAGAGCAGCCCTGCGCCCCGGCCCCAACCGGGCGCCAACCCGCAACAACAAGCGAAGAAGGAGGTAATGCAATGAACCTGAGAGGTAGAACACTGACGACTCTGATGGCGCTGGCACTGGTGGCGCTGATAGCCGTATCGGGTGTCGGCGCACAGGCTAAGAAGCAGATAACCTTCGCGTCCCGCGACTTCGTCGAAACCGCCATAATCGCGGAGATCGTGAAGCGCCTCGTCGAGGAGAAGACTGACATCGAAGTCAGGCACCTGCCGAACATCGAGTTCAGGGTCACCGTTGCCGCCATGCAGACCGGCGACATCGACGCCTACTCGTCCTACTCGGGCAGCCAGTTCACCACAGTGCTGGGCCAGGAAGTCACGGAAGAGTGGCGCGATCCCAAGAAGGTGCTGGAATACTGCAAGGTCGAGATGGACCGCCGCTTCAACATGAAGCTCTTCGATCCGCTGGGCTTCGACAACACCTACGCGATCGCCGTGCGGCGCGACTTCGCTGAGAAGCATAACCTGGAGAAGGTATCCGACCTGGTACCGCTGGCGCCGAACCTCACGATAGCCACTGACGCCGACTTCCTGCACAGGGAAGAGGTCATGAGCTTCACCAACTTCACCAGGACGTACGGCCTCAAGTTCAAGAAGGCCGTGGCGATGACGTACGGCCTGATGTACAGGGCTGCCTACGTGGGCGATGTCGACGTGATCATGGCCTATTCGTCCGACGGGCGCATCGCTGCAATGGACCTCAAGCTCCTCGAAGACGATCTGCAGTTCTTCCCGCCGTACGACGCCATCCTCATCGTGCGCAACGAGACCCTGGCCAAGTACCCCGAGCTCGAGCCGGTGCTGAACCTGCTCACCGGGCGCATCGACCAGGAGGCCATCCAGAGGATGAACGCCCGAGCCGACGTCGAAGGCCACGACCTCAAGGTCATCGCCGAAGACTTCCTCAAGGAGCAAGGGCTCATATAGGTCCAACGCTCAATCCGAATCCCGGGCCCTTCGGTCCCGCCACACCACGTGCGCGGCCGAAGGGCCTTTCCCTCTGCCATTCACAAGGAGCCCCAACAAGTGCTAAAGTAAGAAAAAGCCCGTCCCCGTTGCCGAACTCGGCCGTAGTCGGGAGCAAGAACGACGAAAGCTGGAGGATGCAATGTCAATCGAGAGAGTCAGAGAGTACTTCCGCGCCAGAGGCCTCGCCCACCGAATTCTCGAGTTCGACGTCTCAAGCGCCACCGTGGAGCTTGCCGCCCAGGCCGTGGGCTGCGAGGGCAAGCGGATCGCGAAAACCCTCTCATTCCGCGTGGGTGACAGGGTCATCCTGATCGTGACCGCCGGCGACGCCCGCATCGACAATCAGAAGTACAAAGCCCATTTCGGCACCAAAGCCAGAATGCTATCCCCTGAAGACGCCGAGCTGCTCATCGGCCACCCGGTGGGCGGGGTGTGCCCCTTTGCAGTGAAACCCGGAGTCGAAGTCTACCTAGACCAGAGCCTCCGCCGCTTCGAGACCGTCTTTCCCGCATGCGGCAGCGCCAACAGCGCCATCGAGCTCACCCCAGACGAACTCGAACAACACTCCAACGCCCTCGGCTGGATCGACGTGTGCAAGGACTGGGAATAGTCCCCCATGGCTACGCTGCGCTATCGCGGCCGCACCGACGGATAGTCATCCCGACGGACTAGCTCACCGGATGAGGACGTTACAATCGGACCACGTTATGTTAACGAAATCGAATTTCGTGGCCATACATAGTTGGATAATCAACACAAAGCCGGTTTCGCGGCCGCTATCGCCGGAGCCAGTTGTTGGTGTTTGCTGGAGACGCCCAGCTAGGCGCCTTGAGCCGATCTGCCGCCTGCGCCGCCCTGCCACTCTCGACAGAGCATTATCTCGATTTCATTACAGAAGACCGGACCCAAGCTCAGAATCGTTACGAAACGCCGGTCATTCTGCAATGTTCCCACCCGTTCGAGTTAGCCCTCAAGGTGATGAAAGGGCCGCCGCTACCGCGCCAGACAACCTAGGGCGACCTTTCCGCCCCTGAAACGCGTTCGAGCCTCAAGCAGGCTCGGTCCGAACGATGATGGAGGAGGTCACAGTTGTGGATGCAACGTCCAAGTCGGGTGACACAGCTCAGAGCACCACCGCGCAACCGTCGCCTCCAGCCCCCGCTCTGCGCCTCGACGCCTGCCAGGAGGAGTTCGTGTCGTTCCAGTCCGGCTGCGCGCTTCTCCAGGCGCCGGTTTTTCAGAGACTTCGGGACTGGAGTTCGACACTGTGTTCGTGGCAGGACTGTCCCAACACGAGTTCCCTTCGTACCGGTCCATTGCGGATAGGGGAGAGGATGGTGCCAAAGAAGAGCTCAGGTTGTTCTACGTCGCCGTGACTCGGGCCCGCAACTCGCTGATCCTCACGGGCCACGCTCGCAGCGATCACGGAAAGGTACGCCAGCCGAGCGAGTATTTCTGTCTCATTGGAGACAATTGGGTCGAAGTCGACTCGCGGGCCATCACCCGTGCGTGCCGCCGCTGAGCAGCCCGACGAGCCCAGGTAGCTACCCCGCCTAGAACAGACGCCACTTCGCCCGCCGCCCCCGCGGCGCCCTCGCCGGCGGCACCTCCAACGGCCGCCCCTCCAGCATCGCCGCTGCATTGTTCCGAAACAGCGCGCGCACCCGCGCCTCTCCCAACCGCTCGCGCGCCGCTTCCACCGCCGCCGGCACCACGTCCCGGTAGACCCACGGCCCGTGCGCGTCCGACGCGAAGAAGTGGCACATGTCGTGCTCGATGATCCGCCACGCTGCCGCCTCAGCTATCGGCCCATACTGCCCCACCAAACTCCCGGCCTCCAGCTGCACCAAACATCCCATCTCAATCAACTCGAACAACAAGTCCAATCTTTGCGACAGCTCATGGTTCCTCTCCGGATGCGCCAGCACCGGCACGAACCCCCTAGCCACGATGTCGAACAGCACGTCCTTCGTCCACTCGGGCACCGTCAGCATGGGCAGCTCCACAAGCACGTGCCGCTTTGGCCGTCTCGCGGCGTCTCCTTCTGGCGCCTCGCTGCCCCCGGCCCCGCCACCTTGGCCGTTCGTCTCACCGGCCCGCGCCCCGCAACCCCCCAACACCGGCAACACCCCGCCAGCCACCATCTCCCCGACCCCCACATCCAGGTAAACCTCGCCCCCAGGCAGCACGGCCACGCCCACAACCCCGGCCTCCTCCGTCGCCCTCCGGAGCTCCTCAACCCGCCGGGCCACCTCCTCGCTCCTTGCTTTCCGCCAGTACACCCCGCAGTGAGGCGTGGCCACCACAACCTCCACTCCAGCCTCGCCCGCGGCCCGCAGTATCTCAACGGCCATCCTCATACTCTGCGCCCCATCATCCAGGCCCCACAACACGTGCGAGTGAATGTCCACCATGCCGAGCCGCTCCATGCTAGCCCCCCATCCCGGTTCCCCATCCTGGTCCCGCATACATGCGCCCTCACCGCGGCGCACCGTAAAGATACCTCCATTTTCTGCGCCGTTTCCACCTAGTGCCACAGGAATCGAGCCATACCAGTAGAATCCATGTTATATCGACCTTAGTCGCGCCATATGCCCGCAGTTTACAATCAGTATCATAACACTTCGACCCACGCCCGTCACAATCGCCTTGGCAACCACGACCGAATAAAGGGAGTTGCAACCAGTGATTAAGCTGCCAAGCTTATCAACGAGATCGCGCTCCGACACCCGTCAGCTAAACCCTGAACACGCCCTGGTATCGCTGCACCACCCCCGCTCCGCCGCCAGCGAGGCGTACCGCATGCTGCGCACCAACATCCACTTCTCCGCAGGCGGGGACGAGCTCAAAGTGATCCAGGTCACCTCCGCCTTCCCGGGCGAAGGCAAGAGCCTTACTGCCTCGAACCTCGCCATCACCTTCGCACAGGCCGGCAGCAACGTCGTGCTGGTCGACGCCGACATGCGCCGCAGCAACACCCACAAGCAATTCGAACTCCCAGCCTCCCCCGGCCTGTCCGAAGCCATAGTCACCGGTAACATCGAAGCCTCCATCAAGCCCGGCCCCATCGAGGGCCTGAGCATCGTAACCGCAGGCACGGAACCGCCCAACCCCTCGGAGCTCCTTCACAGTACGCGAACCGACGCCATCATCGACCATCTCCGCCAGCGCTTCGACCTGGTCATCATCGACACCACGCCGGTCCTCGCCGTCGCCGACGCCGTCACGTTGGCGCCCAAAGTCGACGGCGTGCTCGTGGTCGTCAACGTCGACATGACCGACCGCCCCGCCAACCAGCGGGCCGTCGAGGCCCTGCGCTCCGTCAAAGCCCGCGTCCTGGGCGTGGTCATCACCGGCATCAAGCGGAGCCGCTCCGCCTACGGCTACAGATACGGTTACGGCAGGTACCGCCGCTACGACAAGTACGACTACTATTACTACCACTCAGCCTACGAAGCCTACGAATCCGACGATGACGACGAAGGGGAGTCTCAACCGTGAAGCGCATCGCGTCTCGCGCCAACACTTCCTTAATGATATGGATCGCCCTGCTGTTCCTGGCCTTCGCAAGCCCACCCGCAGCGAGAGCCACAGAGCCAGCCGCGGCCTCAACCGGATACATGCTCGGCGCAGGTGATGTGCTGAGCATTACTGTATTTGGAGACGCCCAGCTGTCAACCACAGCACCCATCGGCCCGGACGGCATCATCTCGATGCCACTCGTCGGCCAATTCCTCGCGTCCGGCCGCACCATCGCCCAACTCAAAGCCGAAATCGAGACCAGGCTCACCACATACATAAAGAGTCCCGACGTCACCATAATCGTCACGTCGTTCCGGCCCATCCGCGTCGCCGTCCTCGGCGCTGCGGCCCGCCCCGGCTCCTACCAGCTGCCCCAGGGCTCCCGCGCCGCCGACGCCATCGCCGCAGCCGGCGGCCTCGCCGACGACGCTGACCCGGCCGCCATCAACCTGGCCCTGGCCGACGCCGCTGTCACCCTGGACTACGCGGCCCTCGTCTCCGACCTCGCCACGAACCCAACCCTGACAGACGGCGCCGTCATCTTCATCCCCCGGGCCACCCCGCGCATCGCCACAGTACTGGGCGCCGTGGCCCGCCCCGGCACCTACCCCCTGGAACCGGGAACCGAGCCCACCCTCAAGGAGATCCTCGCGGCCGCCGGCGGCCTGGCCCGCGACGCCGACGCCCGCCGGGCCATGCTCACCCTCGCCGACGGCACCACCCAACAGGTCGACCTGGAGGCCCTTCTCGCCACCGACGCGCCCGATATCGCCCTAACCCACAGTGCGACTCTATTCGTTCCGGCATTAACCCACAGTAAAGTCGCCTTGGTAGGCGAGGTCGCGCGCCCCGGCGTCTACGAGATCGAGCCCGGCACCACGCTTGCCCGGGCCGTTGCCCTCGCCGGCGGCCTCACCGACCGAGCAGGCGACGCGCTGGTCTACGGCAGTGCCGACCCCTCCGCCCACAGGTTCGCAGGCGATCCCTTGTCTCATCTCATGATTGAAGACGGCGACCTCGTCGTGGTGGAGTCCGCCGCCCTGCAGGTGACCGTGCTCGGCAAAGTGGCCCGGCCCGGAAGCTACGAGCTGCGCCGCGGCGCCACTGCCCTTCAGGCGCTGGCTGCCGCTGGCGGACTGGCTCCCGGCGCCGACGCCACCTGCGCCACGCTCACCCGAGGCGGAGTTTCACTCACAGTAAATCTAGACGGCCTTGACCTTAACTCACAGCAAACCACCCTGACAGACGGCGATGTGCTTTACATCCCCGAGCTTGAGTTCCGTGCCATCGCCATGGGCCAAGTGGCCCGCCCAGGCGCCTACGACCTCAAACCAGGCGCCAAGCTCCTGGACCTCATCGCCGTAGCCGGCGGCACCCTCGACGACGCCAGTCACGTGGAGATCTACTCTCTAACTGACAGTACGACGCCGCGGTTCGAAGGTTTGCTCTCAGTTAACCCCGCGCTGAACCCCGGCGACATCGTCGCCGTTCAGCCCAGCACCATCCGCGTCACCGTGCTGGGCGAAGTCGCTCGTCCAGGTGCCTATGACCTCAAGCCCGGCGCCAAGCTCCTGGATCTCATCGCCGCGGCAGGCGGCACGGTCGACGACGCCGCTGAGTTCGAGATCTATTCTTTGACTGATAGTGCGACACCTTACTTCGAAGGTTTACTTACAGTAAACCATGCCCTCAACCCCGGCGACACGATCATAGTGAAGCCAAACACCGTCCGCGTCACTGTGCTGGGCGAAGTCGCACGTCCAGGCACGTATGAGCTGCGGGATGACGCCGGTCTGGCCCAGGCCTTGGCCGCGGCCGGTGGTCTCACGGCCGACGCCGACGGCGCCTCAGCCACGCTCACTCGTGACGGACTAACACACACAGTAAACCTAGCCGCGCCGGACTTTGACTCACAGTTAACTCCGCTGTCAGACGGTGACGTAATCTACGTACCGCAGCTCGAGTTCCGGGTCATCGCTCTGGGCCAGGTGGCCCGCCCGGGCGCCTACGACCTCAAGCCCGGCGCGAAGCTCCTAGATCTTATTGCCGCAGCCGGCGGCACCCTCGACGGCGCCGATCAGGTGGAGATCTACGCTCTAACGGATAGTACGACTCCTCGGTTCAAAGGTTTACTCTCAGGTAACCCCGCACTGAACCCTGGCGACACCGTCGTCGTGCAGACCAACACCATACGCGTCACAGTCCTCGGCAAAGTCGCACGTCCAGGCACGTATGAGCTGCGGAACGATGCCGGCCTGGCGCAAGCCCTGGCCGCAGCCGGTGGCCTGACGGCAGACGCCGACGGCTCCTCAGCCACACTCACTCGTCAGGGGGGCGCACTCACAGTAAACTTAACACCACTCGATCCTAACTCACAGCCAACTCCCCTGGCAGACGGCGACGTGATCTATGTTCCTGAACTGGAGTTCAACGTCGTCGTTCTCGGCCAGGTGGCACGCCCCGGGGCCTACGACCTGAAGCCCGGTGCCAAGCTCCTGGACCTCATCGCCGCAGCCGGCGGCACTGTAAACGGTGCTGAGCAAGTTGAGATCTATTCTCTAACTGATAGTGCGACTCCTTACTTCGGAGGTTTACTGGCAGTAAACCCCGCCCTCAACCCGGGCGATACGATCATAGTGAAGCCAAACACCGTGCGCGTCACTGTGCTGGGCGAAGTCGTTCGGCCCGACACATATGAGCTGCACGACGACGCCGGCCTGGCCCAGGCCCTGGCCGCAGCCGGTGGTCTGACTGCGGCAGCCGACGCGACGGCAGCCACGCTCACCCGTGACGGACTAAGACACACAGTAAACATATCAGTGCCAGACCTTAACGCACAGTTAAGTCCGCTGGCAGACGGCGACGTAATCTACGTGCCCGAGCTCGAGTTCCGGATCCTCGCTCTGGGCCAGGTGGCCCGCCCCGGCGCTTACGACCTCAAGCCCGGCGCGAAGCTGCTGGATCTCATCTCCGCTGCAGGCGGCACTCTGAACGGCGCGGACGAGGTAGAGATCTACTCAGCCGACGATTCCACCGATCCGTACTTCGAGGGTTTACTCTCAGTTAACCCTACTCTCAATCCTGGCGACACGGTGATCGTGAAACCCAACACCGTGCGCGTCACGGTGCTGGGCGAGGTAGCGCGCCCCGGCACGTATGAGCTTCGCAAAGACGCCGGCCTGGCGCAGGCTCTAGCCGCAGCAGGCGGCCTGACCCCTGATGCCGACGGCGCGACGGCTACACTCACGAGAGACGGAGATTCACTGACAGTAAACCTAACGGCCACCGACCTTAACGCACAGTTAACTTACCTGGCCGACGGAGACGTGATCTCCATCCCCAAGCGGGAGTTCCGCGGGCTCGTAATGGGCCAGGTGGCGCGCCCGGGTGCCTACGACCTCATGCCCGGCGCGAAGCTCCTGGATCTCATCTCCGCCGCAGGCGGCACACTAGACGGTGCCGGCAGGGTTGAGATCTATGCTTTGACTGACAGTGCGACGCCATACTTCGAAGGCTTACTGTCAGTAAACCCGGCCCTCAATCCTGGAGACCTCGTTGTGGTGAAGCCCAACACCGTTCGGGTCACGGTGCTAGGCCAGGTTGCACGGCCAGGCACGTTTGAACTGCGTGAAGACGCCGGCCTAGCCCAGGCGTTGGCCGCAGCCGGCGGGTTGACGGACCGCGCCGATGGCGCCGCAGCAACGCTAACCCGTGATGAAGTCTCACTGTCAGTAAACTGGACCGCGACAGACTTTAACACACAGTTAACACGCCTGGCCGACGGAGATCTCCTCTACGTGCCCGAGCTCCAGTTCAGCGCACTGGTGCTTGGCCAGGTGGCACGCCCCGGGGCCTACGACCTGAAGCCCGGGGCCAAGCTCATGGACCTTATCGCCGTAGCCGGAGGCACGCTAGATGGTGCTGATCAGGTTGAAATCTATGCCTTAACGGACAGTGCGACTCCGTACTTCGAGGGTTTACTGTCAGTAAACCCTGCTCTCAACCCCGGCGACACGATCATTGTGAAGCCAAACACCGTGCGCGTTACTGTGCTGGGCGAAGTTGCGCGTCCAGGCACGTATGAGCTGCGCAAGGACGCAGGCCTGGCGCAAGCCCTTGCCGCGGCCGGGGGTCTCACCCCTGATGCGGACAGCTCAGCGGCAACGCTGACGAGGGATGGACTCTCACTGTCAGTAAACATAGCTGCCAACGACTTTACCCCAGAGTTAACTAAGCTGGCCGACGGCGACGTGCTCTACATCCCTGAGCTTGAGTTCCGCGGGCTTGCTTTGGGTAAAGTTGCGCGTCCAGGGGCCTACGACCTGAAGCCTGGCGCAAGGCTCGTGGACCTCATCGCTGCAGCTGGCGGCACGGTGGATGGCGCAGATGAGGTGGAGATCTACTCCGCTGACTCTTCCGAACCCTACTTCAAGGGTGTACTGTCAGTTAACCCCGCCCTGAAGTCGGGTGACATGGTCCTGGTCAAGCCTAGCACGGTCCGAGTTACCGTGCTTGGCGAGGTGGCCAGGCCGGGCCTGTACGAGCTCGACAAGGACGGCCGCCTCATCGACGCCATCGCCATGGCTGGAGGCCTGAGCGACAAGGCATCCGGCCACGAATTAGTCCTATTTTCAGAAGGAATTTCCGAGAAAACTCAGTATGTACAGTTTGTAGATGGTGCCGCTGAAGATACCCTGGCGACCAACCCTCGCCTGTCCGACGGCGACGTGGTCTTCGTGCCTGAGTCGACTGACCGGAACGTGCTGGTGCTCGGCGAAGTGGCCAGGCCTGGCGCCTACAGCCTCCCGCGCGGAGCCCGCCTGCTGGACGCCATCGCAGCGGCAGGCGGCGCCACCTCAGAGGCCTCCCTCGACGACGTCACCATATCCCGCGAGGGCGCGGAACCGGCCGTCGTATTCAGCGGCAGGATCGTTGACAATCCGCCTGTGAACCCAGGCGACGTGGTGCAAGTGGGTTCCCGGGTAATCAAGGTGACGGTGCTGGGCAAGGCCGCGCGCCCCGGCACATACGAGCTCTTCAAGGGCGCCCGGGTGATCGACGCCATCGCTGCCGCCGGCGGTCTCGCCTCCGACGCGGACAGGCGCGGCATACTGGTGGCTCCTGCGGACGAGCCAGGCGCCGCCCGCAGCGTCGATCTTGACACCGCCCTCCCCTACCCCGTCTCCGCCGGAATACTGTCTGACGGCGACGTGGTGTTCGTGCCGGAGCTCCGCCAGCAGCTTGCGGTGATGGGCGAAGTGGCAAGGCCCGGCGTCTATGCCTACAACCCTGGCGTAACGGTCCTCGAGGCCCTGGCCCTGGCCGGTGGCGCCACAGCCGAGGCTGACCTCTCAAGGGTGCGCCTTTACCGCTCCGGCTCTGCCTCATCCGCTGACGCCATCGCCCTGGACATTGGCGACGACCGACTTGCTTTCGAAGGCGACGTCAAGAGCAACCCGATCCTGATGGCTGGCGACATACTTATCGTTCCGTCCAACCTCATCAGGGTGCAAATGGCCGGTCATGTAGCGCGCCCAGGTGAGGTCCAGCTCCGGTCCGGTGCCACGGTCCTGGATGCCATTGCGGCAGCCGGCGGCCTCTCCGTAGCAGGCGACGGCACCGCCGTCGTAATAACCGGCCGCGTCGACGGTCAGGTGCACCGTACCAATGTAGACGAGCTGCTCTCGTCCGGCGGCTCCGCCCCTACCCTCGCCGACGGCGATATCGTGTTCGTCCCTGAGGCCAACCGGAAGGTGGCGGTGATGGGCGCAGTGGCGCGCCCCGGGCTCTACGACCATAGGCAGGGCATGCGTTTGATCGAGGCCCTCGCCGCAGCCGGCGGCCCCACCGACAAGGCCAAGCTCGACAAGGTGCTGGTCTACTCGGGCGAGCAGGCCCTGGAAGTCGCCCTGGGCAAAGCCGACGCGAAGAACCTATCCCTGGATCCCAAAGGCAGCAACAACCCCGCGCTCAACTCGGGCGACATCGTGATAGTTCCCCAGTCAGACAAGATCGACTGGAGTGCCATCGCGGCGATCCTCAGCGCGGCTAGCAGTCTCAAGAACCTACTTTCATGGTAGGCAGCAAGCGGGAGGCAGCCATGGACGAGCAAGAGATCAGTCTTCAAGACCTCTGGATGACCATCTGGAAACGCATATGGCTTATCGTCGGGTTAGTGGTAGTGGCTGCGGTAGCGGCATACATAGCAAGTTCATTCATGACGCCGATATACGAAGCTGAGACTAGCTTCCTCATCAGATCACAGGCCTCGGGGCTGGCGTTGCCCTTCGATGATTCCGGGACTATGGGTTCTAGCAGCAACACCGTCCGCAACTACGTGGAACTGCTGAAGAGCCGGACCGTGATGGAGAAGGCCCTCGGGCAACTGGCGATAGAACCGGGGAGCAATGACTGGCCGTCCCTGGGCGAGATCCGCAACGCAGTCAGCGCCCAGGTTATCGCCCAGACTGACGCCGTGCGCGTGAAGGTGCAGTTGGCGGACAAGCACTTCGCTCGTGACCTTGCAAACGCCCTGGTGGACCAGCTCATCGAGCACAACCGCGACATGAACCAGGCCGCGACGCGAACGGCCAGGGAGTATCTGGCGAAGCAGCTCGAGCTCTCGTCCGTCCAGTTGAGGGAGGCCGAGGAGCGCTTGCTGGCGGTGAAGGCGGGCTCCAAGATAACCGAGCCGTCCGCTGAGGCTCAGGCTCTGATAAACAGGCTTGTAGCCCTCCAGGCTCAGCATGCCGCCGCCGAGGTGAGCGTCGGCGAGGCCATGGCGCGCGCGGGCAAACTCCGCGAGCAATTGGCTGGCATGTCCGACACGGTGGTGTCAAGTGAGACAGTGGTCGAAGACTCCGTCGTTGCCGGATTGCGCAGGCGCCTGGCTGACTTGGAGTTCGATCTGGCTTCCGCCAGGGAAAGGTACACCGAACAACACCCTGAGGTAGTGAAGCTGGTGGCCGAGATCTCAGAGGTCAAGGCCAACCTCAGCTCGGCAGTGGCACGTGTAGTAGGCACCCAGGTATCGACCCCGAACCCGCAACGCACGGAGATCCTCCGCCAGATCGCGCAAGCCGAAGTTGAGATCACCGCCGCCAGGGCCCAACAGGAGGGCTTGGCGAGGCTCATAGAGCAGGAGCAGGTGAGACTGGCCCAGCTACCCGAGAAGGAGCTTGACCTTGCCAGGGTCACCCGTGACCTGGAGCTGGCTCAGGAGATCAATGCGATGCTGCGCACGAAGTACGAAGAGATGCGTGTGACGGAACAGATGCAGATCTCCGACATCTTCCGTATCGACTCCGCGGTGACCCCGGAAGCGCCGGTCAAGCCCAGGAAGCTTCTAAACACAGCCATCGCCGCGGTACTGGGGGGCTTCATAGGCGTCGGGGCGGCGTTGGTCCTAGAGTTCACAGATACTTCCATGAAGAGTGCGGACGAAATCGAAAAAGCACTGAGTATGCCCATCCTCGGTACTATACCACTACACGTCGGCGAAGAGGCCGAGCAGCCCCGTCATCGACACACGAAGCACGGTTCTTCCACGGGCTTGGACAGTCACGGAAGGAAGCATGAAGGGTGATCGTCAGGCAAGTTAGGATAACTCAGAAATCCAACATACTGCTAGATGCTGTCGCACTTGTAATCGCCGACATATTGGGCCTCCTTATCCGGTTCGAACTGCGTGTACCGGAAGGTACGTTGCGCAACACCTTAGTAGCCACCGCCTTTACCATGCCTATACGTCTCGCGGTGCTATCCGTGTTCGGCATGTACCAGCGACTGTGGAAGCTGGCAACGGTGAAGGATCTAGTGGCACTCACTGTTGGCGTCAGCGTGGCGTACCTAGTATCTATGACCCTCGTGGCTGTTACTACGCTCAGCGTATCACGGGGTGCAGCGTTGGTGTCGTACCTACTTGCCCTGGCTGCGATAGGCTTCCTGCGCTTCGAGACGCGTATTCGTTCAGAGCTGTTCGATGGCAGGAAGGCCAGTAATGCTTCCGCCGGGCGCAATGGGTCTATCAGTACTGGCGTGCTGATTGTAGGAGCAGGGTCCGCTGGTATGATGGTTGCCAAGGAGCTTGCCGTCCATCCTGAGATGGGGCGGAGAGCTGTGGGCTTTGTGGACGATGACCCAGGTAAGCACGATGCTGTGCTGTTTGGCCTGCCAGTGTTGGGTGCGCTTGCGGACATCCCTGATCTGGTGTCAAAACATCAGATAGACGAGATTATTGTTGCCATGCCGTCGGCTCCTGGGCGCACCATCCGCAGTGTTGTGGATTCGTGTAAGAACCTCAAGGTGAGCATGAAGATCCTCCCCGGAGTATATGAGCTGGTAGACGGCAAGGTCAGCGTCAAGCAGTTGCGCGATATACAGATAGAAGACTTACTGGGTCGTGAGCCGGTGCATCTGGATCTGGAGAGCATCGGAGCTTACCTAACCAACCAGACGGTGCTGGTTACCGGCGCTGGTGGAAGCATTGGATCGGAGATATGCCGGCACATCGCTCGATTCAAGCCTAAGAGCATCGTCCTCCTGGGCCACGGCGAGAACAGCATTTTCGAGATCGAGCAGGAGCTGAAGCGCAAGTACCCCAACCAGCACACGGTGGCCGTCATTGCTGACATACGCAACGAAGACCGCATCAACAAGGTGTTCGAAGGGTACAAACCCGATGTGGTGTTTCACGCTGCAGCTCATAAGCACGTACCTTTGATGGAAGCCAACCCTGAGGAAGCCCTCAGCAACAACGTGTTCGGCACAAGGAATGTTGCTCGTGCTGCTGACAGGTACGGGGCAGAACGCTTTGTGCTGATCTCCACCGACAAAGCCGTAAATCCCGTGTCAGTGATGGGCATGAGTAAGCGAGTCGCTGAGATGGTAGTTCAGAGTATCGGGGCGAACAGCAAGACTAAGTTCATGGCTGTGCGGTTCGGTAACGTACTGGGGAGCAGGGGAAGTGTGGTACCCATATTTAGGAGGCAAATAGCTGAGGGCGGCCCAGTGACTGTTACGCACCCCGACATGACACGTTACTTCATGACCATCCCCGAAGCTGTTCAGCTGGTGATCCAAGCCGGGGCGATGGGTCAGGGTGGAGAGATCTTTGTGCTCGATATGGGTGAGCCAGTGAGGATAACCCAGCTGGCTGAAGACATCATCCGATTGTCGGGGCTGGAACCAGGTAGCGACATAGAGATAGTGTACACTGGAGTAAGACCTGGAGAGAAGATGTTTGAGGAGACTCTGACTCGAGACGAGCAGGCGATGGCAACCAAGCACAACAAGATCTATGTGTCAAGGGACTCGCAGGTGCAGAATAGTGCGCTCCAAACTACTCTTCAGGAGCTGGCGGAGGGGCTAGGGGAAACAGCGGCTAATGGGGGAGACCAGGGAGTGATTTCCCTATTGGGGAAGTTGGGGGTACATGACTGAGTCAGTGTCAGGGTGGCTCTCAAGGATCGTGTCAGTAGACTGACTAACGAGTCATTGAGTCTCGAATCAACCGTGTGGATAGCCAGCGCGTTCCATACCATCTGCGGTGACACAGGATGCTGTGATTCCATAGTGAGGGTGGGCCGATCCTACCAGACTCTGTCTTGGCGAAAGGGAGCATTGTATCGGTGGTTGGTGCCGGCATCTGATGCCTGACTCGTCAGTGGCAACTTAGCTTAAGCGTAGATGGGCCCCGATAGGCCATCCTGTTACTGTCTGTAGACTTCGTTCTACGGGACTGGAGGAGGAGGAGGAACGTGCGAAGTGTCGGGATCATCACCTTTCACTATGCGCTCAACTATGGAGCGTTGCTTCAATCGTACGCCCTGCAGAAAGCAAAGTAGCGTCCAGTATGATGGT
>LSQX01370543.1_pt1 | contig 37113 bp, 42 predicted proteins | sample 654561 | NCBI WGS metagenome assembly LSQX01 (sample SAMN04489861, study PRJNA283612) | anaerobic digester metagenome | isolation source: 4 biogas reactors fed with cattle manure at either 37C or 55C with and... | place: Denmark: Kongens Lyngby | collected 2014 | reverse complement strand
CGACATTTCGTTTTACTATTAAGCAGTTAAATTTTACCTATATATTTTATATTGTATAATAATATAATCTATATTTCAACATGTTTCGTGATTTTTGAACATAATATAATTGGTGGTGGTGATATTTTTGCCCACCATAGCATGAAAAACGGCACCAACTCCATATTGGATTGGTGCCGATATGCATTTTTATATACTAATACCGTCTTTCAAAATACTTCAATCTCATTAACAAAGTAATTTCGCTTGGTATTAATCGTGTCTCATTCCTCCCACACTGTCGTTATAATTATCAAGTAATTCATTTAATAATTGAATTTGATCAGCGTTAAAGTTATATTTAAGCGCCATCTCATCAACTGTTTTATGAGTAATAGTAATATAGAGAATATTCTTTGTAACTCGTGTCGTTTCTTCCGTAATGTTTCCTTCGTCATCGTACGACTCTTTAGCCTCTGTTTCTATATGTGTAGTTATATGATATCCAATTGCATTCATCTCCCAGAAAATATCCGTTAGAATTCGCTTCTTTCCCTCAGTCATAGTAGCAACCTCTTGGGGGTTATCAGGATCGGTTGCCGTCTTTACTGCATAAACCGATAATACTTCCTGCCATGTGGCGTGAGTACCAGTGATAACGAGATCATCATGGGGATTGTTAACTTTTATGGTTTCTAGCTTGTTTTGGTAATCCTCATTGATTTCACGTATTACCTGCTGCAAAGACATATCACTACCCTTATCTTCACTGGCAAAAAATATGCCAAAGCAGGAACCGACAATCAAGGCGATCAGACATATTACCACAATTATAACAACTGCAACCCAACCACCTGCAGCTATAGCAGCAACAAGTGCTTTCGTTCCGGTAATAATAGCTTTTACTGCAGCAATCGTCGCTTTTGCAGCAGCCTTTATTGTTGTTACTGTCGCTTTCGCCGCAGCACGAGCTGCCTGCGTTGCTTTCTGTGAGGTTTTAGCAGCTGCCTGGGCCGTTTTTTGTACTGCTTTGCCAGATTTCTTGATTGCTACTTTAGATGTTTTTTCAGCGGTCTTGACCGATTTCTGTGTTGTTTTTATTGTATGTTTTTTAGCCGTTTTAGCTGTCATTTTTTTCAAAGAGTGGCTTGGTTGTTTGATCAGCTTTGAAACATGATTCTCGGTTGATCTTGCACCACTGCTGCTTTTTGCCTTTGAATTGGAATAGTTGCTATTTCTTCGGTTACGGATATAATCTCTCGCCTTGGAAATATTTTGTTTGGTATCTTCCAATCCTTTTTGCCCCTGCTTATTAAACTGATAAATCGCCTGATCTTTAACACGAATGAAAGCTTGTTCCGTACGATCGGAGGCGTAATCGTTTGGGGAATTTTCATTTCCAGCAACTTCTTGGTTTGATTTTACCTTTGTTTGGGAAGCCGCATTTTTCACACGCTCTGATATTGCCCGTGATTTATCTAGGGTTTTTATATCCTTCCTTATTTCTTTCGTCTTAATATCTTTCAATGGTTCCCCTCCAAGCATAATTATAAACAAGAAACAGGACTGCGGGATGCAGTCCTGTTTCTTGTTTTTCTATAGTGATTTTATTTTTTGAGTGCATTCGGAGCAGATAAACTCATGATTTATTGAAAGCAGTTCATTTTCTGATGAATGACAAATAACACAGGTTGGTTTTGCTTTTGATAAAATAATTTTCTCATCAACACATTCAATGTTTACTGCATCCTCATTTTCTAAATGAAGCTTAAAGCGCATTTCTGCAGGAAGAACGATTCTGCCCAACTCATCAATTTTTCTTATCATAATACATTGCCTCCTTTGATTTTGACCAATATAGCGGTCAATATTTTAACTGATTGTACCATATAATATAAGAAATTGCAACCGATACTGGTCAATAAAGGAGCAAAATAAATGATACAAAAAATAAGGCAAGACCGCATCATCGGCGATAATCTGCGGGATCTGCGAGTAAAAAACGGTTTTTCTCAGGAAAAGCTTTGTGCTGAGCTACAACGAAGAGACTGTGATATAGCACGAAGCGCTTACGCAAAATACGAAGCCGGAGAACTGAATGTCAAAGTTAGTGTAATATTAGCGTTGAAGAAAATCTATAACTGTCAGTTTGATGATTTTTTTGCGGGACTTGAGATAGAGCAGAACGATTGATTTCGTCCTGCTCTATGTTTTTATTCACCCGGTTTAGTAGTCATAAGTTTGTATAGCTTCGTGTTTTTAGGAAACTTATTGACAAACGGAACCAGCGCACTGCCATATTTAAGCAAACCGCATCCGGCCTCAGAATTAGTGATATAGCTCATTTGCTCACTTGAGATGTTTAGGAGCTTAGCCAGCTTTTCTCGGTCAGAGGCCGCTTGATTCAGCATAACAATAAACTCCGAGTTGGAAAGCATGGAGCTTGCCAAAACGGAGTCCAATAAATACTCTACATTCTGCGTGATTGCCGTCGGATATGCGTTTCGCTTACGAAACCTGCGCCAGGCTGAGTTGAAGAATTCGCCGGAATACTCATTTTCAAATACTACATGGAATTCATCAATGAATATGTGCGTGCGTTTTCCTTTTTTCCAGTTCTCCGTCACACGGTTAATCATTGCATCAGTAATTACAAGAAGGCCCATTGTTTTGAGCTGCTTGCCAAGATCGAAAATGTCGTACACAACCATCCGGTTCTGTACATCCACGTTGGTCGGATGAGCAAAGGCATCCAAGCTGCCGCTTGTAAACAGTTCAAGGGAGAGTGCAAGGCTCTTTGCTTCTGCCTCCGGCTGTTCCAGCAGTTTTCTACAAAGATGAATCAGAGTCGGCGTTTCGCCAGATGCTGCGCTCTGATGATACACCTCTTTTGCGCAACGGTCGATAATAGAATGCTCCTTCGGCCCGACAAGAGATTTATCCAGTTCACCGATCAAAGACATTAGGAATTCGCTTTTATCGATGATTGGATCGCCGCCGTCGCCATAATCGTCAACCATATCCATTGCGTTGATATGATCGCGGCTGCCAGCGGCAATGCGGATCACCTCGCCGCCGAGTGCTTTCACAAGAGGCCCGTATTCGCCCTCCGGATCACAGACAAGGATGTCATCCTTTGTGGCAAGTGCAAGAAAGACGATCAATTCTTTAGCGGAAAAGGATTTACCGGAGCCGGGGACACCGAGCAAAAAAGCGTTGGGATTCATGAGATTTGCTTTATTGCAAAGCAGCAGATTATGCGAAATTGCATTCTCACCGAAGTATATCCCGCCTTTATCCATGATGTCCTGTACCTTGAACGGAATAAAGACAGCAAGGCTTTCTGTTGTTAAGGTGCGCAAAGCATCAATTTTTCGAGTCCCATACGGAAGAACGGTATTGAGCCCATCGAGCTGCTGCCATTTGAGTATGGCGATCTGGCACATATGCTTTCTGGCAATGGTTAAAAGAGCTTCCGTATCATTGTCAAGCTGTTCTTTGCTGTCCGCTGTATGCACAAGTGTCATCACAGCAAACATCATGCGCTGGTCACGGGTCGTGAGGTCATCCAGAAACTCTTTGGATTCTTTCCTCTGCAGCTCCAGATCATATGGTATAACAGCCGAGAAGTTGTTGTTCTGATTCTGCTTGCGCTGCCAGTTCGTTATATTTGTTTCAACACCGAGCAATCGGTTTTCAACCTCACGCACCGCTTCATCTGTAGGAACAGGAACAACGTCAATAGACATCATCATATTCCGATTCAGATCGGTCAGCTCCGACACCATACTATCTTTGATGTATGAAGCATAATCGCGTAAAAAAAGAACGCGTCCATAACGTTCTCCCATGCGGAAATAATCCTTCTCAAATTCAAGCGTATCCGGGCAGATAAAATCGCGGAAATCCTGCCCTTTGCGTGCAGATTCATTTAAATAAAAATGATAATTCGATTCCTCTCCGGCACGGAAGAAGTCATGGAAGATCCTCAGTTTTTCGCCGGCATCCATTTCTTCACAGCGGGAGCCAAGCCGTGCAAAATGCCCGGCAAGCTCAGCGCCAACACGGGCAAAATAATTACGGGCTTCAGCCAGATTCTTTTTGTTTACACTGATCGTCACATACTTTTCCTGAATAATCGCGTCGTCGCCGGTTGCCTTGTCAAGCAGCATTTGATTATATTCCTCACGGTATTCGTCCAGTCCATCATTTGCCATTGGGATCAGGATAGTCTGCTCCAAAGCCGTCCTGTTAAGCTTTCGGTTATTGATCGTGATTTTTGTGACCGCTCCGGAATCAAAGGAATTCAGAAGTTCTGAATATTCCAGAAACATTGCTTCCTTATCCTCTCGGGAAGCAACAGCGTAATTGATATCGGCAAACTTAAATGTTTTTGAATATTTGTACATTCCGTTCTTTTTAAATTTTGTCAGACGTAGAATACCATCCACTGATATGCCGTAAGCGGGCATACAGTCCTGTACACCCTTAGGAACAATAAACTGCTCCTTGTCCTGCTTGAATAGATTAGTCAATGTTTTAATCATATCGCTGTGATACCTCTCTTTCACATTTTGCAAGCGTTTCCTTTAGTGCGTCGTGATAGACATTCGTGCTGTAAAACATCAGTTTCTTCGGAATCAGAAATTCCGATTTGATCCATGCCCACAGAAACTTTTCAGCTGTCATACCGTTGTATTTAATAAATCCGAGTGCGTCAAAGGGTGCCGCCACAAGTATGCACATCCATGACAGGGTTTCAATTCCCATATACGGGCGCAGCAAAAAATACGTTATCACAGCAACTCCCACAGCCAGTAAAGAAAAAACGAACTGCCGCAGTGACAGCCCGAAAAACATAGATTCAGTATAGTTTCGAATCTCACGATTAATCTTAACCTCCAAAGTTCCACCTCCTTTATAATCCCATCATTTCGCGCACAAGCCTGTCAGCCATCTTTACTGCGCCCACAAGAATCAGCATATTGAAAATGAGTTCGCCAATATAACTCCATACCATTGAAGCCGCTGTTGCGCTTGGATCAACTACGGGAGGACTTGACGCAAAGACCGAGAAGATAATACAGGCAAGCACGATAATTGCGCCTTCCAGGCAAACAGCCGCATAGCTTTTAAGAAAGCTCTTTCCGATGTTCTGAGTAGGTTCTCCTGCAAAGCTGGAAAGCGGAATCGGTGCGATAGCTGTGTACATATACATTTTGAAGAATCGTCCGTATACGCTCATGATCATGATAAAAGACAGCACCCAAATGAACAGCCCTCCGATCAACGTAATCGCCCATAGAGGGATTGATTCAAAGAATCCGCAGTCCTCAATTGCAGTTACGATCTCTGACGGTAAAACCGTAGCTTGTGATGATCCGAACCCGGCAGCATTCATAATGGTGCTGACGATGCCCTGTATGATTTCAAGCAATGCGAGCATGAGCTCCATGCCATATGTGATAAGCGCTTTTGCAATAGCAAAGCGGATAAACAGTTTAATAACTTGTTCGGGTCTGCGCATTTCAGAAAAGCTTCCGCACGTTTTTACAACACCGACAACGAAAAACAGTACCAATAGTGCCAAGCCAATTGCCTGGAGAGCACCGTGGATGCTGGTGATAACTGACCAGATCGACCCGCCCTTAAAGCTCTGCGGTGACTGGGTTATGAGCGTCCAGATTTCACTCAATTTTTCATTCCATACCTCAAGAGCGTTCTCAAGGTTCTGAACTATCCAGTTGTCCGACATTTATTACACCTCCTTTGGGGCGGCCAGTATATGGCCACCCCAAGATTTCAAAAACCGGATCAACCGACAATCAGATTTAAGATTTCTTTTGCGAAGGTGATGATAATACCACCCGCAAGTGTCAGAAACCCGTTAGACCTCTGGGATGGATCGTGGCTCTGAAAGGAAAGCCCGACCTGCACGATGCCCCATCCGAGCAGAATAAGACCGACCGCGCGAATGATTCCGAAGATAAAATCGCTGAGGTTGTTTACCACGGTAATCGGATCCCCGGCGGCAAAGGCCGTTATGCCGGTACAGAGCATCAGTGTAACGGTAAGTATCACTGCAACATAGAAACGAAATCCTTTTTTAAGCTTGGCGGGGATAGCATCCGCATTTTTAAATTTGCTATTCTTGTTCATTCTTTATTTCCTCCATTCTCTTTTTCAAAAGTTCATCAAGCTCCTCTTCAGAGAAGAATAGGTAATCATCTTCATCGACAGGGTTTTCCTTGCAAGCCTTGAGCAGCGCTTCATTTACACCGAGAACAGCAAAGCTTCTGAGATCCTCTCCGTGTCGATAGCTTTCCGTTCCGCCGTCTGCGGTACGGGATACATTAGGATGGTGCAGAATATCGTACTTGAAGTCCTGAACCGGATACTCGCCTCGCACAAAGAGCAGGGCGTACTTGTTGTCCAGCCTGCGCACCTCATCGGGTGTCATCAGTTCACGGCCTGTAATCTGATCATTCTTTGAAAAGCTGCCATTCCTGCCTTTTGACTGTCCGTAGGTATTCATATCGATGGTTTCCTTGCCTAAGAGCTTCGACACATACTCATGTGTCGATTGCTCATTGCCGCCGAGATACAAAAATTCATCACAGTTACCCACAATTGATTCCCATTGCTTCTCAAACAGTGCTTTCAGCTGGGCAAGGTTCTGAATGATGATGGACACACTGATTTCGCGGCTTCGCATAGTAGAAAGAAGCTTATCAAACTCATCCGGCAGCGCGACATTGGCGAACTCATCCATGACAAAGTGAACATGAACCGGAAGGCGGCCGCCATGAACGATATCCGCCTGATAATAAAGCTGCTGAAAAAGCTGGGTGTACAACATACCGACGATAAAGTTAAAGGAGCTGTCATTGTCGGGTATGACTGCGAAGATCGCAGTCTTTCGTTCTCCGAGTTTGGACAGCTCCATTTCGTCGTACTGGGTAATGCTTGCCAGCGATTCCAGATTGAATTTTTCAAGGCGAGAGATAAGGGTAATCTGAATGGATTTCAGAGTCTTGCCGCTGCCGGAGTGATAGCTTCGGTAATATTTCAAGGCAATGTGCTCCGGGTTTCTCATAGCAAGGCGTTCAAAGAGTATGTCCAGCGCTGATTTGAAGTTGTCATCATCCTCCTTTACTTCACCCGCTCGGATCATCTCCATAACCATAGGAAAGTTTTGCTCTTCAGGCGGTGCCTCATAGTGCAGGTAGAATATAAGGGAAAGAAGCAGCATGCTGGCTGCCTGATCCCAGAACGGATCCTGGCTTTGAGATCCCTTCGGTGTGGTGTTCTTAAAAAGATTTGTCACCAGTCGCTGAATATCATTTTCATCCCGAAGGTAGACAAACGGATTGTAGCAATGGCTTTTATCCATATTGATCAGATCAAGGACCTTAATGTCATAGCCTTCACTCTCAAGCAGAATTCCGGTGTCCCGGAGAATCTCGCCTTTTGGATCAAGGATTACAAACGATGAATTTGCATTCATGATATTAGGCTTAGCGTAAAAGCGCGTCTTACCGGAACCGGAGCCGCCGCAAACCAGCACATTGAGGTTCCGCCTGTGAACATGACCGGCCAGACCAATGGCCACATTCTGTGTCAGGATTTTGTTTTCTGTCTTTTTGGAATTTGCGTATTTTTTATTGATCTTATTTGGTAAGCCCCACTTTGCAGAGCCGTGCTCCTCACGTCGCCGGTAGTTTTTATCTGATGCGAGATACATGACTATTCCCAATCCATAAATAAAGATTAAAATGAGGACAGTTTTTAAGCTATCCTCACACCAGGTAATTTGAAATGGATTACTCATTACCTCACCGAAATTGGTTATAAGACCAACGAGACCTTCATTCATGCAAGGAGCAATCAGAAGTGCAATCCAAATAACGGGAATTGTTCCGAAGAGATAGAGGAGTATGTTTTGCTTTGTAAGCTTATCGTGTCTCACGATCCACCTTCTTCTTACCCTTTTTGGTTGGAGCATCAATAACCTTTAAAAGCAGGTCATCCACATCTTCTGTTGGTTTTTCTTGTCGGATCAAGTCATTTCTCCAATCCGCGAGTCCAATGACCATAAGCCGCTGCTCGAAGCTATCAAGGGTTACAATAACTTTTTCTTCAGCCATTATCGCACCTTCTTTTCAGGCTTTTTCTTAGCCGGAACCGGGATATGATCCTTTGGACGTTCTGCTTTTTGTCGCTCAGGCTTTGCCGGTTTTTGTCCCTGAAAATCCTTGCGGATATCATGAAGCTCTTTCCTTACGGACGGGCGTTCTCGCTCCGCTGCTTTTTCAGGGATACCCCCGCCGGACTTTGCTCTGGCCTCGTAGAAAGGCTCGGACGGACGGGACTTCGCAGTCCGGGCCATGGTGGGGTTTTCCGTTTGCTGTGTCTGGGCAGTGGGATTTTTCTCTTGGATGACAGAATCTAAGAATTCGTCCACCTTATCCTTCACACGGTCATTGCGTTCGGGAACGGGAATGTCTTCGCTTGATGCGGTGACATCCTTATCACGGCTTTTCTCAATCTCCGTTTTAACGCTGCCCATGTCGATGGACGCAAGTCCGAACCGCTCAAAAATACGGTTGATTTTGCTTGCATCTTCCGCACGGGTCATAATATCGGTCATCCCGTCATTGGCATCTCGGTCTTTAAGTACACAGTACAGAACGCCGTATTTTTTGGCCTCCTCGCAAAATTTCTGAAGCTCGGTGTCCTTCACAGCGAACACCTTCAGCTCCTTTCCGCTTTTCAGCATGTTGGTAAGGCGTACTTTACCTTTGGTCTTTTTCTGATCCTTGAGAACAGCATAGAGCAGCACTGCCAGCCTTTCGGCAGCCTTACCGCTTAATTTTGCAGCAACTTCAACGCCGTTTAGGGACATCCTCACGACCTGTTCCGCTGCTTCTCCCGAATAATTCATTTGGCTCCTCCTTTTCTTTCTGTTGTTGGTTTAAAGCATCCAATTCCTGCCGCATGCGTTCCGCACGGCTTTCTACCATATCGGCAAGCTCCAGTGATCTGCGCAGTTTTTTAAACTTTTCTGAGATGCCGGCAATTTCGTGTTTCATTGCCAGTGCTCCGCTTTCATTCTCAGCACGCAGAACGCGCTTGAGCTTGTTTCTTAATTCCGTTCGCTGCGCGGCCAAAGCTTCAATCTCCTTGCTTGCTTTTAAGCGATAAGCATTCAGATCGTCGATATTTTCGATTTTGTTCTCACCGAGAAATCGGGTTTGCTCATCCAATCGGTCCAGCTTACGGATATCTTCACGCATAAAAAAGGACACCCTTGCGGATGCCGGAAAACGGGCGATAATACGAAGCTCATAGCAGTAGTAATAGTATAGAGCCTGCAGTCCTTTGGCTTTTGTACGCGGCGGGTGATCGCGTCGATATCTGCGAAGCTTTTCCTGCTCTTCCTCCGGGAAGGGAGCCTCACGGCGTATATTCCCCAGAATGCGTTCTCGAATCTCTTCCAAATCGTAGCCCTCGCCGAGCCGGTCAAAGCGTCGGAAGCGTTCCGCCCCTTTCGGTCTGAGCGACGGCCTCTCCAATGGGGTGCCGTCTTTGCGGTAAAGCTTGAACTCATAGCCCATATTTTTCAGAACATCAAAGAATTCACGCTCTGTCACCGATGCCTTAATAGCTTTATCGATATCAGCCTTAATGAGTCCGGAATTTGTTGGCTTTCCGTTTTTCTCTGCAGACCACTCGCTGTAATGTTTACCCTTTCCGTCAGGATGTCTGATCACCGATAAGCCATATTCACGACAAAGCCTGTCGGAAACCTCACGCATTCTCTGATAGTCCTCTTTGGTGCGATGAAACTTGATTCCATCCACAAAGGAGACCGTATTGATCACAAAGTGATTATGCAGATGAGACTCCTTGTCTACATGGGTGCAGACAAGGACTTGATACCGGTCTGCCCAGAGCTCTTCGGCAAGCTTCCTGCCAATTTGATGGGCTTCCTCCGGCGTAACTTCGCCTTGTTTGAAAGACTGGTAACCGTGATAGGCGATCGTTCCGTCGCATTTGCCGTACTGTTCTTTCACAGCCATCATATCTTTTCTTGCGGTGTCCGGATTACAATTGAGTCCTGTTACAAGCTGCCTTTGATTCGTCGCACTTTCGCGTCCTGCATAGGCGATGACATCTTCAAGCATATCAGCATTGAGATTCTCAGACACTTTGACCACTTCAGGATTTGTGGTTTTATCCGGATCATCAACATACATCAGCACCTTGCCGATGTATCCCTTGACCCGCCATAAGGATGTGGTTGCCATCATCCATACATCCCCCTTATTATCAGCCCGACCGCCTCCTGCAGCCAGCGGACATTTCCCCAGTAGGCGGTTGTGTCCACAAACCCTTTGGTGTTGGCTACCATGGCAATCTGATTAAGATTGCTGCCAATCTTACGAAGACTGTGAAGCACATCAGTTAGCTCTATCTGTGGCCTTTCCTTTAGCGGCATTTTGCGGATCAGAGATCTCAGATAGGCCTCCCGTGAGAGGCCTGACTTCTTAACATCACTGTTCAGCAAAGCCATTTCGCTCTCGGATAGGCGCACCTTAATTTCCATTATTCGTCTTTCCATTTATCCTCCTTTAGGCGAGCGCAAGGGTTTGGGGCTATCCCAACAAGTTGACCTTTGTCCCCAAAGGGCGATGCTTGCTAAGAAAAAACCACAAACCCCTTGCGCTTTTCAGTTTAGGTTTATGTTCTCTCCTCGACAATTTTGAGTCTGGGTTCATATGGTACAGCTTTGATCTCATCACCTATTTTGAAGAAGCGTTCAGGATATTTAAACTGCTTGGTATATCGTTCAATCTGCTCGGAAGTGAGGCTTCCAAAGGAACAGCCGGAGCAGTCGCAGATAAAAAACGGCCCCGCGATGATATCCATCAGTTCACCGTTATCACCATATATGCCGCGATTCAGTTCCATGCCGTTGAGCTTTCCTTCGTCGTTACACACAATGCAAACCTGCTCCTCAAAGGGATAGTATGTTTCTATGCAGCCACCTACAACCTTCTGGAGCCCGGCAAGCGATGGATCAATATCTGCAGCCCGTGCAACTTTACCGGGTTCAACTAGAACTACCCTGAGAAGGGGAGATAGCTGAGTAGTTTTTTCTGGATCAAATTCAATTTTCTTAAATCCGTAATTATCGCAGAAATAGAATCCCGGTTCTGTCTTATCATTGCCTTCGGTAATCTCTACAACATCGGAAACGGACATAGAGCGTCCAACATAGCCGTCCGGGGTGTCAATGTTGAACATCTCAAAAATATCCTCAAGATCATTACACGGTACTTCACCTTCGAATACACGGTCGTAGGATCCACAGTCCATTCTATCCTTAGTCCTTTCATGATCTAAAAAGGCAAGCCTTTCGGTATCTCTGTCCAAATTAATCTGATAAAGCTTGATTTTCATCTTTCAAATTCCTCCTTATTCTTTCTAAGTCCAACCAACAGTATCAGCTCTTCGTTTACATCCTTGCCCTGAGCAGGGGGCTCATCGAGTACCAGGTATTTACCGGATAGTCCGTTTATAATTCCCTGTGCCGCACCCCGTCCTACCTCGTCATTATCCAAATGCAGATGAATTGTTTTTATCTTTGGCTGATCTTCTAAGAACCTGCTTAACGCAACCGGCACCACATCTTTTCGTTTTGTCTTAAAGACACCGGCAAGTGAAAGGAGCGCATGCTGCTTCCAGTCGTGTCCCTTAAAAAGCTCCAGTGTAGCAAAGCTTAGTAAATCAATGGCGGACTCAAAGAGATGCACCTCCGTTGCATTTATGTTTTCCGCTATTGAAAATGAAAAGTGCTTGTCACTGCCGGTAACTTCACCTTTATAAGCAGATTTTGTACCACGCATGGCGGCGTAACGTGCGACTCCTTGGCTGTCATATCCAACAAAAACCGCGTTGTGATAATTCGCAGTTTCAAAAAGGAGACTATGCTCAATGCAGTAGTCAATAATGACAGAATGAATCCCTCGTCCTGAAAGGTAGGCTTTTGCATTCTCCGGATATGACACTAATTCCGGCATGAGAAGCCGTTTTGGTTTCTGTTTCTTTGGGGCATAAGAAAAGGGCGGCGTTTTCATTGCCGCCCCTCCCACAATAGCTTCCACTGCCTGAGGAAAAGAGTATTCCTTAACTTTAATCAAATAATCCAGTGCCGATTTGCCTCCGATCCCTCTGGAGAACCAGTGCCATTTACCGTTGCTGATTTTCAGGGAATCATGCTCTCTGGTGCAGTAATTGTCACCGGATAGCTTCACGAGATTTCCCGGTTCGTTATATTGAAGCCAAGTGAGCAGATCAGTATTTCTGGCTCGCTCAATGGCCTCGGCTGATACATAAGGCATTTAACGAACCTCCTTATCCTTTTCCTGACGGATCACATGGTCCGCGCGGCTTTCTATGCTCTGTCGGATTTCATCCATATGATCGCTTTCCATTCTTTCGAACTCCTTGAAGATGTCCGCAAGCAGGCACGGTGATTTTAAAAGTGCAAGGCATTGTTCATCGGACAAATCCGTGTATTCAAGCGCCAAAATGATATCCTCGCGGCTGGTGTATTCATAAGAATGGTTCAGCACCTCTTCGGGACTTTGGGATAACAGCCACTTCTTCCATTTCATCTGTTCATCTAACACACGGTTATATAGGGCTAAGTTAAGCTCTTCATTGCTCATAAATAAAATTCCTTTCTGATTTTGGGCATAAAAAATCCGCCTAAGTTTAATGCTTAAGCGGTTTGCTATTTAGATTTTATTATAGTGGCTTTTTAAATAGTAATTATGATTAAACAGCCGATATGTCTTAACAACGTTTACCCTTATATATAATATATTTGAAATTCTGAGTTTTTAACCAATTTATAAATTCTTTCATCATCTCTTCGTTATCTTTGCGAGGTAACCCAAGATCATCTGGCCAAAATAAAATTGTTTCTTCCTCAGTTGGTGCAGATTCACAAATGGCCTCATATTTATTATCTCCATAAGTGCATATTAATAAATGATTGTACATGTGGATGTTTCTTTTCAACGAAAATATATATTTCACTTATAAGGGCCCTCCATATTTTAAATACTCTTATAAATCTGATTAGTTACTCTTTTCTTTTAGTATAGTACACAAAATATATTTTTTCAATTGACTTAATGAAAATATCATTGAAGAATTGCATGCTCATTGGAATCATTTTAAGATCATTAACAGTAATCCGTCGATATCCTCCGTTGGCTTTCCGGCTTGCAGGCATTTATTTCGAAAACGCATCAGTGCATAACTGAGTAACCGAACCTCCTCAGAAGTCAGTTCCACAACACGCTTTTCGGCTTTTTTATGAAAGAACATCATACTCGCTCCCTTTGCCTTTATTGTACGGAGGATATCGACGCCAGTCAAATGTGCGATTTATCTTTCGATGTCACGAGACTTATGTTTTATCTCTAAAATAGAACTTACAGTCTTTTGATACTCCATATCGGTGATCAATCCGGCTTTCCAGTCCATATAGTTTGCTGCCATTTGAGCATCCTTAATGGCTTTTACCAATGTCTCCGGCTTTTCTCGAATTGCCTGAATCCAGCACTGCACATAAGCCTTATGGTTATCGATATGAGCGGAGGTTGCTCTCGTTGCAAGTTCCACGCCCATAAAACATGAGCATATCTCTGCCACCAGCTCCTCGTATGCGTACTGATCAGTTCCGAAGAACGCAGCCTGTGGCCGGTTTAGTCGGGTCGGATGACCGGTTGAATGTGAAAGCTCATGTGGTGCCGTAGCATTAAATGCATATTCACTCTCGAATGAACCTGGAGAGGGCAAATGGATTTTATCCTGAATGGGAGAGTAGTATGCTCTGTCTCCGCCGTCTGTCAGAATCTCTACACCCATTCCTGCACTCAGCTTACCGATTAATTCATCAGCGGCAACTTCAGGATTTTCCGTAGCTTGAATTTCCGGCATACCCTTCACATCATGAGCGTTAAAGACGGCTGTATATCTGGTAGAAAGCGTGAATTCTTTCTGATCTCGTCCGTTTGCAAGCTCAACCTTATACTGTTCCCATGTCATCGCTTTCTTCTCTTTGGTGTCATATGGATACCAGTATTCAACATAAGCAGCTTTGGAGCCTTTTTTCAAATGCCACTTTTCCTTTGGGTGATATTTATTATCATTATCCATGATCTGAAGCATTGTTAACCAGCGCGGATCGCTGTAGCCCTTGAGCATAGATATCAATGACAGATAAAATGCGTTGACACCTCGATAACAGGCTTTGGTAATCCCGTTATGCGGAGCACCACCACCTCGGCCACTCCACTCCTTGCGCCACTCAAGTCCTTTTTCCTCAAGTACGTGAGCAAAGGTATTAGCAAGTTCTGTGCGGTATTCTTCCTTACTCTTCGGTTTGCTCATCAGCAATCGCCTCCCATTCCTCAGGTGTGAGCGTGTCCTCGTCGATAAAGATTATTTCGTTTTTCAACGTGCATCGTTCCTTTCTCTGCAGTTTTCATCCACATGAATGGTCACATCAATCCGCATAACCGGTGTAAGCGCCGAGTTTAGCAAGCCGTTTCTGCTGTTGGAGACCTTTGTGACAAGCTCGTTCAATCTGTTGATTGTTGCATTGATTTCAGCCTGACTATCGGCAAAATAGTAACCCATATCTCCGCTGCATATCGGGTAACCCTCCATGCGCAAAGCACTAATCATACGGCGCAGATTTCTTCCGTCAATAGAAAAAAGCCGCTCCAGCTCACGACTGTAAACGGCATTTCCCATTCCTGTATGATATTGTTTCAGATATTGACAGATAGCTGTTCGTTTGTTCACCGACGTTCCTCCTTATCGTTCTTGTCCTTTTTGCGATTGTCTTGTTGGAAAATTCCATCCGTAAATCTTTCCAATCTCATCGCCGAGCCGTTTGGTAATACGCGTAATATCCGCGCGTGTGGCTGTTCCGTTGTACAGTTTTTCTTTCAGGTTGTTAATCTGGTCTTCACTCACTCCGTCCTTATAAGTGCGGTACAGATAGTGGTTGGTACCGTCATGATGAACGGCCTCACAGCGCAGATCTCCAAGCTTGTCCACATACCAGGTGCAGTAATCCGTATCGGAATACAGGCAATCTTGAATATTGCCGGAGCTAATCTCTTTATATCCCATATGTCTTCCTGTCCAGAGGCCGAGATCAGCAATAATAAGAATAGGCCTGGAAAGCTCAATATTCAGATTTGCTCTCTCATCATCCAGATAATCGCTGTTGAGCTTATACATGAGCTCAACACGTTCATTGTCGGAAAGCTCCGGATATTCAGCTTCGAGATCCTCTTTCCAATCATCGTAATCAAGATTATAGTTGCTCCAGATAAGATATTTGGCATCATTCATCGTTCATCGCCTCGATTCTGTACCTTTTTTTCGGGGGTCGGGATTAACCCTTCAAGAGGTTCAACCGTATATCCGCATTGCTCTGTGCGTTCGGCGAATTCACAGATATGATAGAGATTCCTGCCTACTTCGAGATGATAGTCATCGATATACCGGCAGGTCTCCTGATATTCAGATCCATCCTTTCCTTTCAAGCTGATAATGCCGCCATCCCGGAGCTTAAACTTCTCTTTGTAATTGGGATCAATAAAGCGAATACCGCGCTGTGCTTTCTCAAGATGCTGATCAAGCCAATCCCTGCGGTAGCAATAGCAGTACAGGTTATACTCACCCTTGTTGGGATTAAGCCGCATCATATAAGCATACTTTTCGGTGTTTACACGGACGGCATAATCATCGCGATTATCACTCATGCTCATTTCCGGCTTTGACCAGCAGAATTTGCTGAGTGTGCTTCTGTTTTTCAGAATGCCGCCGTAGGAATCATCAAAGCGAAGCGAATTGATGACCTCATCGAATTCTTTTTTGAATTCCTCAGTTTTGATTTTCGGGTTGTTTATGTTGTCGTTCCAGGTCGAAAAGAAACCATTGCCGTCTGTATCCATATCTGCACGGAGATAACCGATAAATCCTGTTTGCCCGGCAATCTGAGCGCTCTGGGTGTAAACATACATCTTTTCTTCCTTGCTCATCTTTCTAATCTCAAGTTCCATTGTTTCTCCTTCTCTCATGTTGTTTTTATTTTAACCGTAAGCTATGCAGTACTATTAACGCCCGACATACCAATCATCGTAGGCCGAACCGCTTATCTGGATGACGTTTGTAACCGATTCAGAAATGATCATGCCGGAAGGTGTCCAGCAGTCTGATTTGATTACCTTAACCGAATAGTTTCCGTCAGGATACCAAAGCGGTGTAAAATGAACTTTCCCGTAGCTCCAGTTTGTGGGAAAATACCAATATGACCCTATTCTATCTAAGGTTTGATATTTTCCGCTGACAGAAGCGTAATTGTATTCGGGAAACAGGGCATATCCATATTGTGCCGAAGTGTAGGCATCAGAAGATGGTACCAGATATCCGGATACAGCAGTCAAAGCATTATAAGCTTGTAGTGATATCCCATAACCGGACTTCATCGTCCATGTACTGCCGTTTTGCGTTGCGGTTGCACCTGTCGCCGGAGTGATTGTGTTTGTCCCGTCAGCATACACCCCGATTCCGTAATAATTGCGGATAAAGCTGCTTCCATTGTAGGTGTATTCCCACCATGTGGCATATCCGGTTTTACTGCTTGGTATCGTGGGAATCGAAAACCCTGTTGGCGCTTTGCTTTCAAACTGAGTGTCAGGTGTTTCATAGTAATAATAGGGCATGGTGGAATATGACCGTGATACAAGATTGTAGTAACCACCGTTTTGAAGCACATCAGCCATGATCGTCACGTTCCCATAATTCAGTCCTGTGGGAACATTCCATTTAAAATAAATCAGATTCATATCGTTACCGGGAACAACGACATGTGTCTTTGTCGTCGTTGTAATCAATGAGCCGTTTGATCGGTATACCCGAAATCGGACGGTAATATTGCTTGCCGGAGTATATGAATCACGATATCCGTTTATCAGCCAAAAGCTTGTGATAACACTTGTTGCTTCCCGGTAAGTCGCATTCGGAGTAATCGGACTGAGTCGTAAGGGATGATTGACATTGCAGGTCAAAGTAAGCGAATTGTTTGCACCATTGGTTTCGTAACCGGTATGATAAATCCCCAAGCCTTCCAGATAAACGCCACCCCAAACAGAAATACTGCGCTGGTTTGGAACCTCAAAAGAGTATCCGTTTACATTGATTGTGCTGTATGCATGAATGGCATATATTCCGGAAATCTGTGTGCGGTCATTGTTATATCCATTGACATAGACCGTGCATGAAGTATTGTTTCTGTAAGTATATTGCACCGTGACGTTTTGCCCGGCTTCAAGGTTTTGCGGGTCAAGATAATATCCGCCGTCTCCAATCAGCCGGATCTGTGTCAGCTCAACATCCGCTTTTACAATAGGGATATCAATCCAGGTGCTTTCATAGGTACGCCCTGTATCCGAATACCATGCCGATGTAAGCTCAAACGGAATTCGGTTGCTACCGTTGGTATTTGCTGAATTATCAGGCACACGATACGGATAGAGACTGCTGTATTTACCATAGGAGATTGTATGACTAATACCAACTCCAGTTGCAGTCATATCAGACGCACCATATGCTTTTTGCCATGAACCGTTACTCCAAGCGTATAGATTTCCGGTTAAGGTATTATATGAGGTCCATGAGTTACCCGAAGTAAAGGTATAACATGGATAAACCCGTTGGCCTGCATATACCACACCACCGGAACCGCCCGAACCGCTATAAGCAGCCAACGCACCGGTAATGCTGTACGTGGAAACCTGATAGCGGTTGATTTTCGGGCGAATCGGGATATAAAAACTCTTTTCCGTGCCCCATTTAAGGACATTACCGCTGCTGTCAATCCAGTCTACGCGTGCTTTCACAGTATAGGAGCTGCGTCCGGCGTCTACTGTTGTCGGTGAGAGCGCTACATCATACCAGGTATTTGAATTGGACCAGACATTTCGTGAGGTTGAGCCGCCGCCATCCACCCAGACTGTCTGCCTGACATAACAGTTTTCAGTCTCGGCCGGAAAGTTAACAGCGAACCATACAGTATCATTCATTATGGGATATCCGTTTGCATAGCTGTAATTTCCGAATGCTGAACCTTTTGAAGTACCATAATGAAATGATCTTGTTGATTTACTGCCTTTCCACACTTCACATGAATTCACTTTTAATGCCGGGGTAGAATCGGGCTTTGTCTCGGTATAGGCAATGCCTACGCCATAGCCCTTATTGATAATGTCGTAAAATGTGGCACGGGCACTGGAACCGATGGCACTTGCATTGGTCCATAATCCTTGCCCGTCGGTAGTATATAAGGAGTTAGGGTAGTGGCGATTAGTGTAACTTGAAATAAAACCCCAAGATTCACTGGTTGAGCTGGAACCGCCATTGCTGTTTACACCAAGAATATGTTTTCCGTATATAGCTAGTTCCGTTACCGTAACTGAGTGGTAAATACTTTGCAGTCTAACATCAAAAAGCGGCTCTACAAGCACTTTGTCGCCATTTTTTAAGTTGCTGACACTTCCAACACCAAGGACAGATAGAACACGATTTAAGTTGTTATGATTCGATTGCCAGCTATTCATTTTATCCGGTGTTGGCAATGAAGAAGCAAAACCCATATCTACTTCTTTGTAGCAGTTGGTTGTATTTTTAGAAGTGCTGAAGCCGTTGTTCTGATTATTGATAAGCTGCTTCTTGTTGTATTTAACCGTAAACTTATATGCGGAGGAATGTTCCATGTTTCCATAAGTCGTATTGCGAAAAACATCTATTACTGTACCGCCTTTTGTGTTCCCGCTTTTATCTACAACACTAAATCGATAACCGATACAATTATCACCGGTGGTGCGTATGGCATATCCGTTAGGTCCTGCGGGAGATCCGCCTCCACCGCCGCCGGTAGAACTGCCTTCCCATGATAATGCGAAAGCGCTTAATGGCAGGATGAAAACAATAAATCCTGTAATCAATAAAACAGAAAGCCGCTTAATTAGCTTTGCTTTCATTCATACACTCCTTTCCGGGACATAAAAAAGACCCGGAATGGTAATCCGAGTCCTTGTGTCACTGTTCTATATTTTAATGGGTGTGGCATTTATTTGCTTTAACAACTTCACCGCAGGTAGGACAAGTAAAATCAACTATCCACTTTTGGCAGGTGTTGTTATCGCCGTTTCCGTTTTTCCTGTCGCAGACCTGGCAATATTCTGCCGCATCCTTCTTCACATCATACTTTGGGCATTTGCTTGGTGTATAGCAAGCGTTTCCCCATGCATCAACTGCATAAAAGCTGGGGCAGGAATGCGAACCGCAGTACAAACAACCTTCTAATTCAAGATTTAAAATCCAGGCATGTGCTTCTTCGTTATGGCAGTGATGATTCGGAGAACCGCAGCTGTATTTCTGAATATTATCACCGCTGCCAATTTGAATTCCGCCACTGTCTGGCTTATCCGTATTCTTTGGCGGGTCAGCTTCCTTAACAGCTGGTGCAGAATTTTGCACTTTCTCTCCTGTGGAAGTTTTTCCGGAATCCACAGGAATATTTTCATCGGGCTTCAGCCCTGTACCATTATCCTGTATTTCTTTTCCCATGCTTTCCTCAGAAACATCCGGTTTTCCCGAATCATCGAGAATTTCGACTGTAATGCTTGTATCAGGTGCCGTAGAGGATGTTTCCTGTGTGGAATCAATTGGCGGCGAATTATCATTTCGTGGCAGGAATAATACCAAAGTGATCGCCAATGCGGCCACACTGCCGATTATTGCAAGTATTCGTTTGTCTTTTATTAGTTTATTCAATTTCTGCACCTCCTAAAATTTTTCGGTAAATGAGGAATCGACTGTAGCGGGAATCATGGCATACCTGACAATCTTTCCGTTAAAGCGAACCGGAACGTAAACCGTATAAGACAGTCTAATTTTCAGAGTATTTTCTTCTCGAAAGGTAATTGTCGGCTGTGTCATCATGTACTTTATCTGTCCATTCTCGTCATAAGCATATAAGAAGTACCCACTTTTTACAAGTGTGCAAAAGCTGCAGAGATTATCAATATACAAATTTTGATCCAGCACCTCTGTGAAGTCGTTTCCCTGTTTGATCGAGTTGTAAATAGCGATTGAGTTTTTCATAACATAGCTATCCAAAACGATCTTCGTGTTTTCTTTGGTGATACGAACCAAATTGACTGCACCTGCAAAGAAAATAAACACCGAAAGCATCATGCAGACTACGACAATCATAATACAAGGGAAAACATATCCGTCACCGCGCTTATTCTTAAGCTGCTTCATTAATCACCACCTACTTCCAGTACTTTTCGGAAACACCCGATTTTTGAACTGAAACTGTCACGGGAATTTTGAAAACACCGAGGCCCTTTAAATAGGTCTGAACATCAATCTTCACCGTCATGGTATCTCCGAGCTGAACTCTCTGGAGTGAGGTGTTGTAGTATTTCTCGGCTGTTGGGTATATGCCGTAATAGTAATACTCGTCAAGCAATTCACCGTCACGTTCCCAGAACTTACTGCCAAAGCAGCCTTCTGCGGTAGCCGTTTCAATCAGCTCGTTTGCGATCTGATCCATCTCCTGTTTGAGCGTAATAAAGCTGAACACATTGATAGCCACCACCAGGATCATAACGAACACCAAAACGCTTACGCAGGTATCAATATAGCCTTCGCCTTTGCGGGAGTGCATAAATTTCTTTATCATGACCGCACCCCCTTAAGCAAACAGAATATTCATGCTCGACATGATTTGTGCGATGATAACAACTATATAGATCAGCATAAAGCAGAACAGAAGGCACATGGATAATCGTTTTACCTTGCGTGGTACCTTTTGTGCGCGAAGCCGCAGCTGTTGGCGCTGAATATCATTGAATTTAAGTGAAAGTGCAGTCCAGTAGAGCGTTGTGTCATCTCCTCGTAAAATGCCAATCAATCCACGGCAGACATCACTCATCATAGATGAGCCCACACGGCTTTCCAGCCTGGTTAGGGCTGCTTCATAATTTCCGGACCGCATATCTGCGGAGGTAACATTCAGTTCGTGCTTCATCTCAGGCCCCGCATTTGCCGCATAGGACTCCAGCATATACAGAACATCCCGATTATGCTTTAGCGTTTTTTCAATGGTAAATACCAGTCGCGGCAGTTCATATTCAATTTTTCCCCGCTTAGCTTTAATACGCATACTGACACTTTTTACTTCACGCTTATAAATAAAACCTGCCATGAACAGAATTACTAGGCAGAGTAGAGGAAATATGAACAGAACCGGCACAGCGAAGATGCCTACAATGAATGCTTTCACAATGGCATTGGCTTTGAACATTTCAGGCGTGATATCCATTTGCGCAGTTTTGAGATCCGCTTCCAGTTGTATGCGCTTGAACTCATTTAACTTCAGATGCTTTGAAATCCAGGTGGCGATACCTTTCAGCCACACATCCAGACCGCTGGATTTCTCCTTTTGCTTTTTCGACAGATTGATTATTGCCTTTGATGTTTTCAAATACGGTAGACGGTAAATGTCCGCAAGAACAAAATACAGTCCGCTGCCGCATAAAGCACCAATTACTGCTTGCATCATTGATTACCGCCTCCTTATCTTTTATAAGCTATGGGCTTTGTGAATTTCATCATAAACAATGCTGTTATCAGTATGACTGTACCGCAGATACCAATAACGATTTTCCCAGGTGTCGTAAACATCAATGTTTCAAACCAATTGCGGTTGAGGAAATACAATAGTGGAATATTGCCCGCCACAAGCGCTACCATCATCCAATACTCGTTTCGCACCGAGGTGAGAATGGTTTTCAGTTCGCTGTTTACGATTCTGACATCTGTAAGCTTGGCCACTATCGGAAGCAAAGTATCCTTGAGTGTCCGATCATTCTGGCATCGGATAAGCGTATCGCACCATTCGGCAAAAATGTCGTCGTCTACCTTGTCTTTGAGCTTCATCAGTGCCCGCTTGGTGTTGGAGGATACCGCGACAGCATCACCGACAAACGCCTGAAACACCTCCCGAAGCGGCGGCTTGATATACTTAATGTTCTCACTGACCGCTGACACAATATCGTCACTGCGGATATACGAGGTAGATATAATGGATAGGGTTGTTTCCAGTTCCTCTTTCGTGTGATTCTCATAATGGCTGAGCGTGCTTGTGGTGTAAAAGAACGGCAGCAGAGCAAAAGCAATCGAAAGCACCGGCAGTAAGAACAGGTTGTCAATCAATATGGATAAAATAGCGCCGCCTGCAGAAAGCACCAGAGAAGCACAGCAGACCAGCGTAAACTGTTTTGGTTTGCCGGTAACGGCCAGCGCCGTTTTCATCCGGATCAGCTTTTTGTAAATCGGATGCTTTTTCTTGTTCCCGCGCAGATTTCTTGCCTTGTCTCGCAGACTGTCATTCGGGGTCATGATACTGAGAATATCATCCGTAACCTGTTCCGGTGTAAGCTTAAAAAAGCAGACGACGGCGATAATCAGCAGTACCGAAGATGGAATAGAAAAAATCACTCGTAATCAGCTCCCTTCGTAAGAAATTTCGCAAGCACGTCCTGCGGTACGCCAAACTGCATAAGCCTGCGTTTAAGGTCGTCACTCATCAGCTCCGGCTGCTCAAAATAGCCCTCGATCTTAAACTTTCCGTCCACAAGCTCGTTTTTCGTGATGTTATAACGGAACAGCGTATGATACTCACGCTGGCCGCTTTTTGTAATGACACATTCGGAGATATCCATGATCTTACGAGAGTTATCTTCCAGTTTGTGTTCATAGACAACCAAAGGAAACGCCTGTCCCGCCTGCATCAAGGAAGTCTCAAAGTTAATCGGAAAACGCTTCTGGCACAGCAGGGCCAGACGGGTGTGTGCGGCATCGGCGGCAGACGCATGGATGGTTGAAACAACCGTATGCCCTGTCAGCGATGCTTCCACAGCAGAGTAGGCTTCAGTATCCCGCATCTCGCCGACTACCACGATATCCGGATTGAATCGCAGTGATGCAATCACAAGGTCCTCCTGTGTAATGTCATAAGCTTCGTTGTCCGAAGGCCTTGACAATGTATGAACCACATTGTTCACGACCTTTCCGTTTTTTACACGCAAAAGGGATAACTCGCGGGAGCCTGATTCAATCGTAAAGATACGCTTGTTATCCGGAATAGAAGTCAGTAAAGCATTCAGAAGAGTGGTTTTACCGGACGAAGTTGCACCGGCTACAACAAAGGAAACACCGTAGCGAAGGCACATACAGAGAAAATCGATCATCTTCTGTGTTGAGTTTCCGCCGCGAACCAGTTCCTCACAGTTTACACGTGTCGGGTGCAGCAGACGTATCGAAACGCTGATGCCACGGTCATCATCGACCAGCGGTTCCTTAAGCGCCGTAATACGTGTATTGCCCGGCAAGTGTCCTTGGCTCATTGGTGTTGCATTGTCGATAATCATACCGCTGTGGTGAAGCAGTCGCTTCACGATGTCGATAGCGTGCTGCGGTGAATAAAAATGCTCGGATGATTTTTCAATCCGGCCATCCGTATAGGTGATAGCAACATCGTCCCATCCGTTGATGTTTATTTCCTCAATCTCGTCTTTTCCGAGATACTTGGTCAGAATCGAATACTCTGCCATCTCGCTGTAAAGCTTGTTTGTTACCTCGTTTGTGGTCATGCCGTTCACGGTGAACCCATTGTCACGGAGATATTTTTCAAGATATGTCTTGATCTGTGGAAACTTTGATTTTTCTGTAAGCGCAGCCGCATAGTTTTTCGAAATATATTCCTGCGCCAGATGAAGTAACTCAACAAATTCAATTACTCTTCCCACTCAGATCACCGCCTTAGTTTGGAAATCGCTTGCGATTTCGGGCGTGAAGCAAGCATAGTCTCGCCTTGAATTAAACATGGGCTTCACGCTACCACCTTCTTTGCTATCTCAGCAATCTGCTCCCGATATTTCCGGTCAGCCAGTCTTTCGGACAAAGTGCCTGTGATAACCTGCTGTTTCAGCGGACGGCTGTACGGCAGTGTATAGGAAATATTTTTAAAATGTGCTTTCACTTCGTCTGTCGGGAGATATAGATCACGGTCGCAGATGCACAAAACTTTAATACTGCGGTCAGCAACCGAACTGAAAATATCCGCTTGAGAGGAATAATACCCCATACATTTGATGTCAGGCGTTATCATCTGAACAACGCTGTCAGCTTCCGTCATCGCCATACGGGAAATAAGGTCATACGAATCACTGGTACAGTCGATCACGGAATAGTCAGCAATCTCTTTCATAGCACGGAAAAGTGCCAACACCTTATCTTCGGTCGGACGCGGATAGGAATACTTATTTTCCGCTGCTTTATATCCGAGAAACCCAAAATTGAGCATGGTCTTGACCGACACGATCTGCTTCATTACATCCTCTTTAAAGATGGACGTTTTATCGAGGGCTTTCCCAATAGAAAACAGGTCGCTGTCTTTACTGTGGGGAAAGATATAGGCCATTGCAGGGATGTTGATATCCGGGGAAAGAAACAGGATTGTCCCTTTCTTCTCATAGTAGAGCTCCTGTGCAATCTTGAGTGAAGCAGTCGTTTTCCCGCTTCCGGGAGAGCCGCAAACGGCAATCATTTTACTCATTCGCTGTACCTCCCGCACTTTTCAAATACTCATCCTGCTTTGCTAGAAACTTGTTGGCAGTATCTTTGCCGCCGCGATAGACCAATGCTGTCTGCATTGTAGAGTTGTTCTCATACTTTGCAAGTAACTTGGCCTGGTCTGCATTGACAAGAACCGTTACTGTAGACGGAAGATCAAAGGTCCCGTCATCGTTCTTTACAACGGAATCTTTGTCCACGCCGCCTGCTGTAGTTGTGGTAATAACCTGCAGGTATTTCAAACTTCCGGGGATCGATGTGGCTCCAGTGTCTTTATCCGTCACAATAATGCTGATAATATCGCCGTTTTGCAGCTTGCCGGACAGCCCTGCGGCGAAGGAGTCAATGGTTATGCTGAAGGCAACCTTCGTTCCGTCGAGAGAGGCAAACACATCTTCTGCGGTATTTGCTTCATCCGTGATTTTATCAGTGGTGAAATAATCTCCGGCGTATATATTTGATGCGGCGTATTTGCCGATAACCTGTGATTTTTGCGTAATCACTCCGGCCGGAAGAGTATCTGTCTTGACCTCAACCGTTTCAATATTTTTATCTGTAATCTGTGCTCCCTGCTTTACATCAGCTGAAACACGGATAACTGTCGTTGTATCACTGGTCAGCTTGTTCACAAGCGGAGAAACAAAAAAGGTCATGGCAACCGCAAGCACCATACAAACGATGCCGATAACCGTTCTGTTTTTCATATGCTGCTACCTCCTAAATAAAATAAGCTGCCATAAATCCGGCAGCCAGATATGGAATAAGCGGAAACCCCTCCGCTTTGTCTTTTCGTGTTTGTATAATGATATTTACGATAATGCCGAGTGTCAGTCCCGTAATTAGTCCGAAAAAGCCTTTTGCCGTTCCGAGAAGGAAAGCACAGGCAGCAGAAAGCTTTATATCCGCACCGCCGATTGACTTACCGTTGCAGATTATAACGACCAATAATATGGGTAGTGTTATCAGCATGGCAGAAAGCAACATACCGGGGATCTCTGAGACCTTAATACCGATGAAAGCTGTGAGAGCGATCATGACAGCAAGATAGTCATCTGATTCTCTTGTCTTGATGTCACTGAAGGAGGAGAATAGGAGGATAAGGCAAAAAAGAGTACCCTGAACCGCACTCACAGCACATCCAAAAAAACACAGGAGCAGCGCAGAAACGGTTAGTGAAATGCCGATAAAGATGAGCGCTGTTTTCTTTTTTTCGCTTTGAAAACGCTTAGATGCATAAAGACTGATAAGAAAGGCCGTCATTCCTACCACTGCCAGAAATAGCGTAAATGTTAATATATGAACCATCATTTCAGAATGGAATAGCTGTGGATTTACTGGCATACGCGGAAGAATAGGCTGGATCATTAATAGATTCATGGATTACCTCCTGAAAAAAGAAAAGGCGGCGGGATAATCACTATGCTATCCCGCCGTCCAATATCAAATTAGTTGCCGGAGTAATTGAACAAGCCTGTAATCTTTGTCGTCAAGGTGGGAATGATGTTGGTGTTGAACAATGTATAAAGGCCTGCAAGCAAAAGCGTACCGATAACTACGGCAATCAGAATTTTCACGCCGGAATCAACGTAGCCTTCAGCTTTCTTGCATTCGATAGTGGTCTGAACAGTGCTGGCGATAGAACGAACACGATTTTTCACTTTGTTGATAATGTTTTTCATTAGAATACCTCAATCTTTCTTTTTAATTTTAATACCTGGCTGATAAAAAGCAGTGATTAACCTGCGTAGTTGAATAGAGAATTGATCTTGGTGGTGAGCGTCGGAATAATGTTCGTATTGAACAGAGTATACAAACCGGCAAGCAGGAGTGCTCCGATCACTACGGCTATCAGGATTTTTACACCGGAATCAACATAGCCTTCTGCCTTCTTGTTAGTAATGACTGCTTTTGCGGAAGAAACTGCGGAACAAACCTTATTTTTGATTTTCTCAAACATAAACTTTACCTCATTCTTTCTTTTTAATTTTGTTGTTAGCTTAGGAATACTATCTTCTTTTCAGGTAGTACAGGTTGTAGTTAAAGGGAGAGTGTGAGAGGGAAAAACCTGAAACATACTGATGCCGCCAAATGGGCATACTACTCCCTTGGTATGGGTATTTACCTTACATTATCCCTTTGTCGCTCCAAATACCGATGGTAATATTCAAGCGCTTTCAAAATATAATCACCTGTTCTTTCATATGGAACGGAAGACGGTATATACTTTTTGACCTGATCGTATTGGATGTTGATCTTTGGGCGCTGATTTGGCTTATCCTCACACATGATTGACTCAATAACATCTCTACCAAGCTTGCCGTTCTTTGAAAATTCACGCATTTTAATTGCCTGAGCATGAGAGGGAGTAGATTCGAAATACTTTATCTGTTCGGCCAGGCAGTGCTGTTCATCGGGAGAAAGATATGAGAGCTCCACGGCAGGCCGCAGTGCGATTTTGCCGTCGTCTACTAAATCACGAATTTCTGGGATAAGTTCAGTAAGACGGATATAGCGGCGGACTTGTGTAGCACTATCACCACTTGCTTCGCCAATAATATCTGCACTTTCTTGTCTATTCAACTTCCCTCCCACTGGGTTGGAAGTTAAATCCGTTCGCATTCCTTGTCTTTTTAACGCCTCCAACCGCATCTTATATGCGAATCCTTTCTCTGACGGCAAAATGGTAGAACGTTGAAAATTGGACTCAACCATTAAAATAATAGCTTCGTCTCTGGTTAGCTCCTTGATCTCCGCCTTTACTGTGTCAAGTCCGGCAAGCTCGCACGCTTTTTTACGCCGATGTCCGGATACGATTTCGTATCTGCCGTCTTCTTTCTGCCGAAGCGTGATTGGAGTGATAATCCCTCGTTCCTTTACACTCTGAACAAGCTGATCCATATCCTCGTCCATACGAACCTGGTAGGGGTGATTCGGGAAGTCGTCAATTTCCGCAAGAGGAATGTCGTAGATTTTTGGAAGGCGATTTTCTTTTCGCTCCTCGTCATTCATGAATAACTCATCGTATCCGGTCATCCCCAGATCGATTTTGGATCTCTCTGCCAAGATTCATCACCTCCTTTGTCAATGCACGATAAGCATCAGCCACCTTTCCGTTTGCGTCGTGGGTAAAAATGCTCACGCCCTTTCCACTGCACTCAGCCGCTCTGACAGAGTGCGGTATTTCCGTATCAAATATACGTATGTTTTGCCCCATACCGCTTCGCATTGCTTCGATGATATCCCTTGCATTATTAGTGCGATTATCCACCATTGTCAAAAGGATACCATCTATTTTTAGCCTGGGATTGATCGTGCGCTTCACCTTGGACACGGAGTGTAACAACAGATTCAATCCTTTAGCAGACAAAAAATTCGGCTGCGACGGGATTATTACGCTGTCAGCAGCAACCAGTGCATTGATTGTCATCATTCCCAGAGACGGCATACAGTCAATCAGAATATAGTCGTAAGCATTGCGTATAGAATCAACATAGCTTTTCAGCACGAATTCGCGACTCATGGTATTCACGAGTCCCGTTTCCATACCGGACAGCTCGATGTTGGACGGGAGCAGATCCACGCCTTCCGATGTTTTCAGGATCCCACTGTCTGCCGAGAAACTTTTATCCCTGATGACAGCTTCCATCAAGGTGCTGAGTGACACTTCCAGCTCGTCCGGATTTTTGATACCAAGACTAACGGTTAAGCTACCCTGTGGATCGGCGTCTATCAAAAGTACCCGATGTCCCAGATTCGCAAGTTCAGCGCCAAGATTGACGGTCGTTGTAGTCTTTCCGACACCGCCTTTTTGGTTTGTGACGGCAATCACTTTGCAGTTGTCCATTTCGTTTACCTCCTTTCTGATTTTTTTGGTTCTTAGAACCACATAAACGCAAAACCTCTGAATAACAGTGCTGATAATATCCCTACACGGGGAGTGTTCACTCATTGACAGGTTTTGCGCTTATGTGATTGCATTTAATTCGACCTCGTCCCCCAAATGCATAAAAGGAAATCATCAGGCACCCGACTGCTGATCGGGTTCATAGGAGTCTCACCTCTGCCGGGTTCTCCGCCAGCCGCGTACGGAAGTATCATTGTCCCTTGTGCCTGTCATCGCCACCACCGAGAGCAGCTCGGCTTTTGCTGTATATGTTTTATCGCTCACCGTCCAAAATGGAGGGGTCATGGCGCACCTACAGTCACGGCTTGAGGTTTCCCCCAGCACAAGGAATGTACCTGATGAATGTGTATTCAGTTGTCAAAGAACTTTAAAGGTTATTTACCCTTTCACTTTGCAGTTGTAAAAAAACGAGCGAAAAATTCACACCTTTTTTCAAAAAAGTTGTAAACATTTTATTAACAAAAAGAGCACCTTATGGAGGTGCCCTATGTAAAGTAAGATATTTAATTTGTTGTATTAACTAAAGTGTGAATAAAAGCAAATTGTTGCTTAAAAGCAGTTGACTTATTTACAACTTACTCTTATACTTTATTATAAGATGTTCTAAATTAAATCATTTATACCTAATGCGAGAGGTGTACATTATGATCACCACAAAAATTGGAAATAGAATACGTGAATTGAGACTTCAAACAGGTTTAACTCAGGAAAAATTTGCTCAAAAGATAGGAATGGACAGAACTTATTTTGCAAGTGTTGAGCTTGGTAAACGTAATATTTCTATTATCAACATAGAAAGAATTGCCAACGGTCTAGAAATATCACTTGCTGAATTTTTTAAAAACATTTAATAAGTCCATTATATTGGACAGTTAATTTTATATTTTTTAAGTAGTAATAGAATACGGAGGACTCACAATGAGCGTAGTTGAGACAAGATCATATAAAACTTCATTAATTAACAACCGACGATATTTGGGAAATAAGTATAAATTGCTCCCTTTTATCACAGGTGTTGTGAGTGAAGAATGTTCGGGGATAAAAACAGTCGCGGATATTTTTGCTGGTACTGGTGCAGTATCATCAGCTTTTACTGATAAAACAATCATCACTAATGATTTAATGTATAGCAATTATATTTGTAACTATGCTTGGTTCGCTGCTGAATACTATGATTCTGAAAAAATTATTGATTATGTGGTGAGATATAACGCTAGAACTAAGTTCGGTGAAAATTATATGACTCGCAATTTTGCTGATACCTACTTTAGCAAAAAAGACTGCGCAAAAATCGGTTATATCCGCGAAGATATTGAACGGAATTATAAGAAAGGTATTTTGAATAAGCGTGAAAGAGCTATTTTAATTACATCCTTGCTTTATGCAATGGACAAAATCGCTGTGACTTGTGGACACTATGATGCATATCGAAAAGGCACAAAATTTGAAGAGTCATTAGAACTCTATGTGCCTTTAGCAAAGATAAATAATAACCCCCATAACAAATGTTTTAATGAAGATGCCAACGATCTTGTTAAGAGAATTAAAGCCGACCTAGTATATATTGACCCCCCATACAATTCGAGACAATATTGTGATACATATCATCTTCTTGAAAACGTAGCACGATGGGAAAAACCAAAAGTATTCGGTGTTGCTAAAAAAATGGATAGAAGCAGTATGAAAAGCAAGTACTGTACTGCCAGCGCAACGAAGGCTTTTGAAACTCTGATAAATGATATAAAAGCTAAATACATCTTACTTTCTTATAATAATATGGCTGAAAAAGGAAATGACCGCTCAAACGCTAAGATTTCAGACGAAGATATTATAAGGATTTTGAGCCAAAAAGGAACCGTAAAAGTTTTCGAAGAAAACTACAAAGCATTCACTACTGGTAAATCGGATATACCTGAAAATGTAGAAAGACTCTTTCTTTGCACTTGTTATAATGAGGGGTAATGTGAAATGATTCAATCGCCACTTAACTACACTGGTGGTAAGTACAAACTTTTACCTCAAATATTGCCGCTTTTTCCCCAAGACATAAATGTCTTTGTTGATTTGTTTTGTGGCGGTTGTAATGTTGGAATTAATGTGAAAAGTAACCGTGTTATATACAATGACTTGAATGAGAATTTATTGTATTTATATAACACTTTTAAAAATCTTGAAAAAGAATCAGTTCTAGCGTGGATCTATGAAATTATAGAAAAATATGACCTTTCCTTAGCTAGCAAATACGGATATAAATACTATAATTGCGAAAGCAGTAAAGGTCTTGGAGATTATAACCGAGAGAGATATCTGAGGTTACGTGCGGACTTTAACCAAAAACATGCCGATGGGAACTTTGATTATTATTACTATGTGATGCTTTATGTGTTGATTTTATACGCCTTTAATAATCAAATTCGATTTAATTCTAACGGAGATTTCAATCTACCTGTGGGCAAAAGAGATTTCAATAGGAAAATGGAGCAAAAACTTATAGAGTTCATCGATAGAATTCAAGAGCAAAACTGCTCTTTTACTTGCTTTGACTTCAGAGATTTTGATGTGTCGTCATTGACTCAGAGTGACTTTGTTTATGCTGATCCGCCATATTTAATTACTTGTGCTACATACAATGAGCAAGGTGGTTGGAACGAAGAAACAGAAAAAGACTTACTTAGGTTCTTAGATAGTCTTCATGGTCGGCATATTCGGTTTGCATTATCGAATGTTTTACGAAGTAAGGGAAAAGAAAATAATTTATTGATTGAGTGGCTGGCAAAAAACGCCGATAAATACAAAGTAATCCGGCTTAATTACAGTTATTCAAACTCTAATTATCAATCTAAAGATAAAATATCAACTTCGGAAGAAGTTCTTGTAATAAATTATTAAGGAGAACACGACTATGCCAACTGCAATTCCATATAGAAGTTTTTGTTGGAGTTTAGGTACTACTAGTTTTAGAACCAAAAACTTTAATAAAACTATCGAGGAACAACTCGCTTTATTGAATGAATTTTGGTCACTTGAAGATAATAAAGATGAAAATTGGTCTGGTAATGACAGACTACAAACTCGTTATTATGATTTTATGCAAGCAAAAGGATTTGTCGAAGGTAATGCTGGGAACAAACCAAAGGACGCACGTGAGAAAACATCAGGTTTAGTTGATATTGGCCTGATTGACGACAATAGAAAGTTAAGTGACGCAGGTCAAGCTCTGTTGAACATCAGTATAGAAAATGATTTTACTCCGGACAATCGCTTTCAAATTGCAAAGGATAGCTATATTTACTTAAAACAATTGCTAAAAACATATAATACTATAAACGGTCAAACTGTAAGACCATTTATGGTGTTGCTTCATTTGTTAAGCTTATTTGACTTTTTAACACTTGATGAGTATACATATTTATTACCATTGTGTATTGGAGAAAGAGAAACTGCCGAAATTATCGATGGAATTTCCAAGTTGCGCACAGGACAAACCACTATTGACGAGATTATCATTAACCGTCTTATGAACATGACAAATTATAAGATGGCTTTGGAATATTTACTTGGGAATGAAGTTACCGAGGAATTGATATGTGAAATTGGGTTAAACAGGAAAAGTCGACAGTATGACAAACCATACTTTCATTTATACAATGCATTATTTGATGTATTTGTAAATGGAAATATGAATAGCTTGCCATCCGTATATTCTTCAACCAGAGATATAAAAATTGGGAAATGGTGGCGTAAGTATATATTTGATACTACCTCTGAAACTGCCATTAGTAACTTCCCATTTGAGCACTTAAACCACACAGTATTCGATAGTGTTTCCAACGAAGACGAGTTTAAAAAAGCGTTCTTTAAAATAATGCATTTGTTTAAAGCTAAAGCTACTCTTTCAGATTACCTTGATTTGAATCGTAGATATATTAAAACAACGGATATTGTGCTATTTGAAGATGATACAGTTAAGTTAGATATTGTTCCAAAATATTTCTTCAAGTCCGTTATGGAACAACTGTATTTGGATATATTTACTCCATCTAATTTATTGTATGAAAATTGCAGTATGGAGGACATTTCTGCTTGTCTTGTTGTAAGTGATGATATAATAATTGAAGGTATTAATGCCGAACTTGGTATTAATGCTACAACAATAGATGTAGCTCGTGCGGCCTTAGAGGATACTCGTTATCAAAGATTACAACATCTTATTGATACTAAATTTACTGATGAAAAACTACTATCATTGCTCGATTATTTTGAAGCGAGAAATGACTCCGAAATCAGAAGTATGGTTACTGATAATGCCGATATTCCAACAATATTTGAATATGTATTGGGTATACTGTGGTATAAAGCGAGCGGTAGAATCGGAAAAATTCTCGATTATATGAAACTTTCTCTGGATGCCGACTTGCTCCCCAAAACACACGCGGCCGGTGGAGAAGCTGACATAGTTTACGAGTATATTGCAACAGATAGTTATCCTGAACATTCATTATTGCTCGAGGCCACACTTGCTGATAGCACCAATCAACGAAGAATGGAAATGGAGCCGGTATCAAGACATTTGGGCAGGCACTTAATACGTACTGGAAACTTAAATTCTTATTGCGTTTTTACAACTAATTATCTTGATATTAATGTGATTTCGGATTTCAGGAGTAGAAAAACAACACCCTTTTACGACCCACAAGATTATTCTAAGTCTGTAAACGGAATGAAAATCATTCCGTTACAAACATCAGAATTGAAGAAAATTGTAACAAACGGAATAACTTACGAGGCGTTGTATCCAGTATTTGAAGAGGCTTACAACTCGGTGTTGCCACCTCACGAGTGGTATGAAAATACTGTAGCTAATCGCTTAGGAGGGTAGAGATGAGTGAAATATGTACTATTATTCTCAGGTTTAGAGATTTAGCTGTTTCTGATACTATTAAAGAGCATCGATCGATTATAGAAAAATCATCCTATTGTTGGTGGGGATGGTGGAATAAACCGCAAGAGCAATTACCTTGTAGTGTTTTTGCTGAATTAAATAAAAAATCTAAAAATGGCGGGCTGATTCTATATTTATTTAATTCTGGAAGAAAAAGCATTTACAAAGCTAAATGTAGCGAAATAAAATTCTCGACTGATATGAGTGAAATTGTACTTGATGGCAATGAATTAGAAAAAATCCCTGCGTATTACAGAACCCAAAAATATCTTGCTTGGTTTAAATTTGAATCTATAGATCATGTTGATGACTTTCCTCTTGATAAATATTCATACATAAATATTGAGGATTTTTTTGTTGATCATAAAAACGCTTTTCAAGCATTTAATAATAAAAAAGTATGTAGTAAAGATGAATTGTATTTTCAACAAAGAACAATTTGGTTTGTTAGAGAATTTAGACCTGAAGATAGTATAACTGAAATAAACCTAATGTCTGAGCATAGTGCTACCCCAGAGAATTATGATGAGTATTTTAAACAATTGAATACTGATTCAATACTGTGGCTATCTGATCTACACTTTTCTCAAAATCATCATGCTTTTGGTCATAGTAAAATACAAAGTGACAGTTTGCAATTGTTGTTGCACGATCAAATATCTGAAAAATACGAACCCCCTTCTGCTATTATTGTATCCGGAGATTTGACATATATGGCAGATAAAACGGAGTTTGAGGGGGCTGAAAAGTTTTTGAGGGATGTAGATAGCTTTTATGATATAGATCCGTATTGCCTAGCCGTATGTCCGGGCAATCACGATTTTTCATTTTCTAATGACCCCGAAATACAACTAACAACGGATGAAAGTTCAAAAAGCTATAGAGAGTTTTATAAAAACATATTCAATTGTGAACCATCAACTAACTTTAGTTCAATAAGGAGATTTTTAACCAAAAGCCTTGTTCCAATTGAAATTATATCTTTAAACAGCGTAGCCCTTCAACAAATTGAAGTATGCGAAAACAATGTTGGTGACAACAAGAAAATTGTACATCGTTTTACGGGTTTAGGGTATGTTGGCGTGAACCAGATACGCGAAGTTGAAGAGAAGCTAAAGAAAACAAATAATACTAACGCTATTCGTATATTAGTAATTCATCATCATATAGTACCCGTTCTTGAAATTGAGGAACCTATGATTGATACATCTTATTCATTGATATTAGATGCAGGCGCGGTAATCAATTTCATTTTTAAAAATAACATTTCTATTGTATTACACGGACACTCCCATAAACATTCATTTCGACGGATCAGTAATACACCCACAATATCTACTGCTTTTGAATGTAATATAATTGGACTTGGAAGCACAAGCGCCAGTGCAAACGAGCTTAGTGAGGGCGATCCGAACATGTTTGGCATTCTTACCTTTGGTAAGGATGAATTGTCTATTAAAAAGTTAAGAGTAAAAAAGAAAGATACTTGTGATGATTTGATTTGTGAGCACATAATTCCACTTCGGCGAGGATGAAACAATGAAAAAATTATTGATTACAGATTTAGATGATACTTTATACGATTGGATTGGTTTTTTCATCCCTGCTTTTTATGCTATGTTGGATGAATTATCTAATATTACATATATAGACAGAGTAAAGTTAATTCGCGAGTACAAAGAATTGCATCAAAAATATGGTAGTGTTGAATATCCGTTTGTAACACTAGAACTACCTTCAATCAAAAAAAAGTACAGTAATTTATCTGTTGATGAATTGAAAAAGCTATTAGGAGAAGCGTTTCACCGATTTAACTCGGTGAGAAAGCAAAGATTAAAATTGTATGATGGAGTGTTAGATACAGTCAAATTACTTTTTGAGCAAGGTGTCACGATTATTGGATATACTGAATCTGCACAAGAAAACGGTTTATATCGGCTTAAAAAGCTTGAAATTTCTCAATATTTCAAACATGTATACGCCTCACAAAGTCAATATAGAAATGTATATTCAGATGATAAAAAAGCTAAAAGTGTTGGTGTAAAGAAACCCAATAAAGATATTTTGCTTCGTATTTGCAAGGAGGAAAATTGTGACATTACCGAAGCGGTTTATGTAGGGGACAGTCTAACTAAGGATGTGTATATGGCAAAACAAGCTGGAATCGTATCAGTTTGGGCTAACTATCCGAAAGAAAAAAACAATTATTACGATATGTTAGTTGATATAACAAGTTGGACTGATGAAGATTTTGCAAGAGAAGTAGAATTAAAGAAAGAATATATTTCTACAGGAATACAGCCGGATTATACAATTAACAATTTCTCTCAACTTATACCGATTGTAATAGATACAGTTTATTGAAATAGCCTTTGAATTGCACAAAAACAAAAGAACCAATTTGTAAAACAAGAGGCTGACACACAATAAAGTTTATGTGTCAGCCTCTTTCAAGTAATTGCATAATATTAAATTATATACTCTAAATATATATGAATATAATTACTATTCTCTCCCTACATATTATCATGCCTAAAAAACATCAATGTATATAGATGCCATTCGGTTTTACGTAAAATAGACAGAAAATAAGGCTTGCAAAAAAAATCTATTAGATACATCTTCGGTACCATATACCGCCCGTTAATTTTGAAATGCTGAAGCCTTCCCTTCAAGCACCAATTGTTGACAGCTGTCTTGCCGTATCCGGTTATATTGCTGATCGTCAGTGTATCGAGGACATCTGGATATTTTTTAAGAAGGAAAGCATAGTATTCATGCATTTTTTTCTGTTTTCGTATTGTCGAATCCGAAAGGGTACTACGGCTATCTCCCTTGGCCGCCGAATAGTACTCGGGATATAGTTCACGGTTCATGACATAAGCCATAACATCTTTTTTCAGAATCTGATAGCATCGTGTTTTCTTGCCGCTGTATATGCAAGGGATCTTCCCACTTTGCAGGAGATATCGCGCTGTAGCTTTGCTTATATGGCAGAGCTTCCAAAATTGTTCTTTTGTAATTATATCAGGGACCTTATCCCAATCAATTGATTTGTAACTCATAGCTGTACACCTCAGTTATCATTTCGGTGAGAAACTGCACTGTGTACGCTAAAAGTTCTAACTTAATTTTCACCCATCCACCGAAAATCCTTTATCTCGCCTGGCTTCAGTTCTAACGCGAGTTCTAACATTTCGGCTAAAAATGGGATCAAAATCAATTTTTTTGTTGTATCATTCGAACCCGTGAAAACTCAATACTTTTTCGTTGAATGTGCGAAAACAGCCTTTATTTATGCGGGTTTTGGCGGGACAAAACAACCAGTAACAGCATGAGAAAACCTATAAAATGATATATGGATAAATGACTCGAAATCAGTTTGTGGGCAACCACACGAGGGTTCGAATCCCTCCCTCTCCGCCAAAAATTCCGGAAACCCATGGGTTTCCGGAATTCAGACTGAAGACAAATGAGGTAT
>LSQX01315403.1_pt4 | contig 37123 bp, 32 predicted proteins | sample 654561 | NCBI WGS metagenome assembly LSQX01 (sample SAMN04489861, study PRJNA283612) | anaerobic digester metagenome | isolation source: 4 biogas reactors fed with cattle manure at either 37C or 55C with and... | place: Denmark: Kongens Lyngby | collected 2014 | reverse complement strand
GGCGCAATCGCACAACAATCATTGCGCGGTGTTGCCTTAGTTAAGGGGGAATAATTTTGGGAGAGCTGACCGAGCTGCCTTCAAACTTTATTTATGACATTATTGACGAGGAGCTTGCGAGCGGTGTAAACAAGCGCGTTCAGACGCGTTTTCCGCCGGAGCCGAACGGATACCTGCACATCGGCCACGCAAAGGCGATATGCATCGATTTTGCGACTGCCGAGAAATACGGCGGCATATGCAATCTGCGCTTTGACGACACAAACCCGTCGAAGGAGGATGTCGAATATGTCGACGCGATAAAGGACGACATACGCTGGCTGGGCTTTAAGTGGGACAAGTGCTTTTATGCTTCCGACTACTTTGATTTTATTTATGACTGCGCCTTGAAGCTCATCAAAAAGGGCAGGGCGTTTGTGTGCGACCTCACAGCCGACGAAATAAGGGAATACCGCGGCACGCTGACAGAGCCGGGCAGGGACAGCCCTTACAAAAACCGTTCCATCGAGGAAAACCTTGACCTTTTCGGGCGCATGACGGCGGGCGAGTTTCCCGACGGCACAAGAGTGCTGCGCGCCAAAATAGATATGTCCTCTCCCAACATAAACATGCGCGACCCTGTAATCTACAGGATTCTGCACATGAGCCATCACCAGACGGGGGACAAGTGGTGCGTCTATCCGATGTACGATTTCGCCCATCCGCTGTCAGACGCGTGCGAAAGGGTGACATATTCGCTTTGTTCGCTTGAGTTTGAAAATCACAGGCCGCTTTATAATTGGTTTGTCGATGAAATAGGCTTTGACGAGCCGCCGCGGCAGATAGAATTCGCGCGCTTAAACCTCAACTACAGCATAACAAGCAAAAGAAAATGCCTTGACATGATAGAGCGCAAAATTGTCAACGGCTGGGACGACCCGCGAATGGTCACTCTTTGCGGAATGCGCCGGCGCGGATACCCCGCTAAGGCAATACGCGACTTTATTGAGCGTGTCGGCGTCGCAAAGGCTTACAGTGTCGTTGATTACGGGCTTCTTGAGTCCTGCGTGCGAGACGAGCTGAACGTTTCCTCCCCAAGGGCAATGGCTGTGCTAAAGCCTTTAAAGGTAATAATCAGCAACTATCCCGAAGGCAAGACAGAGGAAATTCCTGTCGAGTTTCATCCGGACAGGCCTGAGCTTGGAACAAGAAAAGTCACATTTTCGCGTGAAATATATGTCGAACGCGACGACTTTATGGCCGAGCCGATAAAGAAATATTTTCGGCTTTTTCCCGGCAACGAAGTTCGTCTTAAAGGAGCTTATTTCATCACCTGCGACAGCTATGAGACAGACGAGTTCGGCGAAGTGAGCTGCCTGCACTGCACATATGACCCGGCAAGCTACGGCGGCGTTTCGCCCGACGGGCGAAAGGTCAGAGGCACTTTGCATTGGGTCGGCGCGACAGACTTTGTGCCTGCCGACGTGCTTCTTTATGACAGGCTTTTCAATGTCGAGGATCCGGGCGACGACTACGAGGAGCATTTTAACGGTGAATCGCTTGTAAAGCTTGAGGGCTGTATGCTTGAGGGTTCGCTGCGCGGCATGAAACCGGGCGATGTTTATCAGTTCATGCGCCTTGGATATTTTTGCGCCGACAAGGAAAGCACAGCCGAAAAGTTAATCATAAACAGGACAGTCGCTTTAAACTCATCGTGGTAAGGAGGGCTTAAAATGGCGTCAAAAATCGTTTACAGGGTTGTGGCCGCCCTTATAGCGCTATGCTCTTTTCCCGTCGCGCTGTTTTCGCCGATAGTGCGCGTTGTCGGCGAAGTGTCCATCACAGGCAGCTATGTCTATGAGCAGCTAAGCCTTTGGAATGTTTACAAGATGTTTTTCAGCAAAAACAGCACGTTTTCCGGCTTTGCCGAGGGCATGGAGCTTTCACAGGGCGTCAGGGAGACGCTGCCGGGGCTGATAGCTTCCGGCTGCTGCCTTGCCGCCGCGTTGATTCTTGCCGTCTTGATAATCTGCTTTGCTGTCTTTTCAAACAAAAAGCTTGTGAATGTCTTTCTTTCGCTCGGCGCCGCCGCATTGATTGTCGCGATGTTTGTTTTGTTTAACAACAGCTTTGCAAGGCCGTTTACAGACGGGACAATCACCGTTTCCGACCTTGGGCTAATCGAATGGGGCATAATAAACTCGCTGCTTGATGTTTTTGTCGCCATAAAGGTTTTGCAGATAACGACGGCGGGCTTTCTCCTGATTGTCGTGTTTTCCGGCGTTTTGATGTGGACTCTTGCTTTTGTGCTGACAGAAGTCGGCGAGCCAAAAAAGGATGATTTGAAAGGAATGAAAAAAAAGATATGAAAAAGGGATATACGGCGGCTCTCGCCCTTGTTTTTATATCGATTTTTATATTTGCCGCGTGTGAAAAGAAAAGCCGTTACGGCGTTTTGATAACAGACGAGATAGGGATGACCCATGTCCTTGCCACCGATTCCGACGGCGCCACGATACAGGACGGAAACGGAAACCTTGTCGAAGTCGTCACCGACAGCGACAGCAAAAAGCCTATACCGCTCCCGAACGCGCAGTCCGGCACGGAGGGCGAAAAGGACGGGGAAAAACAAAAGCGCGCAAAGGAGTATCAAACACAGTCAATAACCTTCCCGGCTTTTATAGAAAACAGTGACTCCGTCGAAGTCGCCGCCTATGTAATGCCCAAACCAAAGGGCTGGGAGATGACGGGCAGCGCAAGCATCATACTCAAAGACACAGGCACAGAAACAATCATCGACACATATGAGGGCGGATACGCGACAGTGCAAGAGGGCAGAGAAGCAATCGAGGAGCAGCGCGTGAAGCTTGAAAAGGATATACCGTTCAGCTATGAGGAAGATTATAAGATATGCGGCACATCGGGCATAAAGTGTCACTACGACCTTGGAGACACACAGAGGTACCTCTATCTTGTCATGGTCAACGACACAGTCTACAGGTTCGGCGTAACAATAAAAACGGAGCATGACGGAAAAGTGGATTATGAAGGAATATTAAACGGAATAAAGTTCAGATAAGGTGGGGGATTTTTATGTTGTTTTCACAGGACATAGGCATTGATTTGGGGACTGCCAACACTCTTGTTTTTGTTAAGGGAAAAGGCATTGTCATCAGGGAGCCGTCTGTCGTCGCAGTCGACCAACGGTCAAATTCGCTGCGTGTCGTCGCAGTCGGCGTCGAGGCAAAAGAGATGATAGGGCGCACGCCCGGCTCCATAATGGCGGTTCGCCCTCTTAAGGACGGTGTCATTGCCGACTTTGAGATAACGGCGGGAATGCTGAAGGCTTTCATACAAAAAGCGATAAGCAGCTCTCCGTTCAGCCGCGCGCGCGTCATGATATGCATACCGTCGGGCGTCACGGAGGTTGAGCGCAGGGCGGTCTACGACGCCGCCAAAAGCGCCGGCGCAAAGTTTGTAAGCCTCATTCAGGAGCCGATGGCGGCGGCAATCGGCGCGGGGCTTCCCGTGAGCGAGGCGGTGGGCAGCATGGTGGTTGATATCGGAGGCGGCACCGCCGAGGTGGCTGTAATATCGCTCCGCGACATTGTCACGTCACGCTCCGCGCGCATTGCGGGCAACAGCTTTGACGAAGCTATTATTGCTTATATTAAAAAGAAATATAACCTGCTGATAGGCGAACGCACAGCAGAGGACATCAAAATCAAAATAGGCTCCGCTTATCCTTACGACGGCGAGGGCGCCATGGATATCAAGGGCAGAAACCTCATGGACGGTCTGCCGAAGCACGTTGAGATAACCTCCGAGGAGATACGCGAAGCTCTTTCGGACCCCATAAACCAGATTCTGGACGCCGTGAGGGCAACGCTCGAAAAGACGCCTCCCGAGCTTGCCGCCGACATTATTGACCACGGAATAATGCTGACGGGCGGCGGCGCTCTGCTAAGGGGGCTGGACAGGCTCATTGCCGACGAGACGAGGATACCTGTTCTTGTGGCCGAAAAGCCGCTTGATTGCGTCGTAGACGGTACGGGCATTTGCCTTGAAAGCAATATACTTTCAAGGTCAGACGGCAGGGGATATTCATGATTAATTTTCCGCAGGCTGCTTCAAAAGCCGCGAGATAACCTCTGCCGCAGGGCTTTTACAAACTTTACTTAGGAAAGGCACTGTTAAAATGCTGCGTTTTTTAAAAAGCAACGGCTTTAAGCTTTTTCTTGCCGTTATAGCCGTGCTTATGTCGGGTTCGGCGCTTGCGCTCGTGACCGGTGAAAATTCATCGCCGTTCGCGTCCGCCGCAGCCGTTGTTTTCGGTCCTGTTCAGCGTCTCTCCGCAAAGGCCGCAAACGGCATGTCGGGGCTTTCGATAAGCTTTAAATCTTCATCATATTACCGAAAAACCTCCGAGGAGCTTGAGTCCGAGCTTGCGGGGTGCCGCGAAAGCCTTGCCGGTTACGATAAAGCGCTGAAAAAGTTAGAGCTTTATGAAAACTTTCTTGAAATAAAAGAAGAAAACCCCGACTATACTTTTGTTTCGGCGTCCATAATTGCCCGCGGAGCCGAAGACCTTTATTGTTCATTCACACTTAATAAGGGGACTGTGCATGGCATAAGCATCAACAACCCCGTTATTTACAACAAGTATCTTGTCGGCGTCGTAACGTCTGTCATGGCGACTCAGTGCAATGTCGACACAATCTTAAACCCAAAGGTAAACATAAGCGCCTATGAGACAAGAACGCGTGAATCGGGCTATATCGAAACAGATTCATCCATGTCCAAAAACGGTCTTTGCCGGCTTTCCGGCATTGAAAGGACGACGCAAATCGCGCCCGGCGGCATGGTCTGCACATCCGGCACAGGCGGAATATATCCTAAGGATTTGCTTATCGGAGAAGTCGAGGAGATAGCCGACGCCACGGAAAACATCTCCGCTTACGCGGCGGTCAGGCCTTATGTCGATTATTCAAAGCTTATTGACCTTTTTATCATAACGGGCTTTTCGGAGTAATTTATGCGAACAGTTTTTAACACCGACAATAAAGACATATATAAGCGCCGTTTGTGTTTCGCCGCGATGTTTGTCGCCGCCGCCGTTCTTCAGAACACATCGGGGCTTATACCTGAAATGTTCGGCGCGCGCGCGATGCCGCTCATACCTGCCGCGGTGTGCGTCGCAATGTTTGAAAGGGAGATATCAGGCACACTTTTCGGCGCGTTCGCGGGATTGCTGTGGGACATGAGCGCCCCGTCCGGAATCAGCTTTAACGCCGTGATGCTTGCCGCCGTCGGATTGGCGTGCGGCAGTCTTATCACATATGTGATGCGCAACAATCTCGTCACGGCGCTGCTGCTTTGCTTTGTTTCCGCTGTCTTTCATCTTGTTTGTTACTGGATGAAAACATACATCTTCGGCGGTGATTTTAAGGGAGCCGTTTCACTTTTAACCTTTTATATTCCGTCGGCTTTATATACGCTGCTTTGGCTGCCTGTTTTTTACTTTTCTGTCAGGGCGATTATGAAACGGTTCGGCTGACATTGCGCGGCCGCCGTCCTGATTTCCTAAACCGAAAGGAAGAACACATTGAAAAGATTTGAAGCACCATCCTTTTCCATACCTAAGGACAAGCGTTTTTGCGCGCGCTGCGGTGAAATCAAAAAGCAAAGGTTTTTTTCACCGAATGAAGACTTTTGCAGCCCGTGCCGTGAAGAAATGCTCCGCACACGTCCGCGGTGGTATGCGTACCCGATGCTTGCGGCAGTCCTTGTGCTGACAGCCGCGGCTTTGTGGATTGCGGCGTTTACATCCGCGGCGGCCGTTAATGTCTGCGAGGGCCGCAGGCTTGTAAAAGAACACAGGCTTTACGACGCCGACGGCAAGCTTGAGAACGCGCAGCGTATAATGTCTGAAAAAGAAGAAAGGCTTGTTGAAAAATTCCCCGGTCTTTCGTCATACGGTTGGTTCAGCGCCGGATTCCACACATTGGCAAGCCGTTATGACTTGATGGCACAGACAGATTCAAGGATAGAGGCGGGCTATGCCATTGAAAAAGATCTTGATGTCGGCAGTCTCACAAGCCGCCAATTAAAGCGTCTGCAAGGATATATTGACATCCGCGGCACTTTTGAATATGTTTCCGACAATCTAAGCAAAATAACGGAAGAATATGAGATAAGCTCGCCTGAGGACATTCCTCTTGAGGAAATGTTCAAAAGGCTTGACGAAATAGGCGCAAGCAATCCGAGCGATGAAAAAAGCGGCTATATTGAATATTACAAGGCTTCCGTCGCTCAATACGCGAGCGGCGGCTTTGAGGAGACACTGCCGCATCTTGACAAGATGATTAAGCTTTTGCCGGACGAGTATAATATGTACCTTAACACACTTTACGAGCACGGCAAAGACACAGGCGACTACAAAAAGCTGATTGAGGAGTGCGCCAAGGTGACGGCGCGAAACCGCAACAGCGTCGACATCTACGCCATTTCAATCAAAGCCCAAATCAATTCCGGCGATTTAGACGGCGCCGAGGCGGCTTGCGAGGAGCTGAGGAGATACAACTCCGATTGTCCCGAATATTACGCGCTTCTTGCAATGTGCAAGCTGCGGCGCGGAGATATTGACGGCGCCGCGGAAATATGCTCTTTGGGCGACAGCGCAAACGGTGAGCAAATCAGCACCATGTTTAATCAGCTTCTTTCATCAAAAAACGAGATTGAAAGACAGTCCGAAAGGTTTTTTCTCCAGTCGTTTGACTTAACGATGGTCAAGACCGCCGTCGCGCTGCTCCAAAGCGACTATCCGGGCGCAAACGACATCATGTATAATCAGGGCTACACCTACGCCTACTATTATTCATACATCACGGGCAAGCACGACCCCATAACGCAAAGCCTTATAGATATGGTTTATATAAGCGCCCGTCTTGACGGCGACGAAGAGGTGATGTCAACAGTCAAGGAGCAGTTCGGCGAGCCTTCGGAAAAAGCGATTCGGATTGCCGACAAGGAGTTGACATTAAGCGAGGTTTTTGTTGATGGGAAGGAGCATTTGTTTTGACTGTCTTTTATCTTGCCGCAAAGCTTCTCACTTTTCCCGGTGTCTTTCTAAAGGCGTTTTGGGAGCATTGCACATTAAGGCTGCTGCGCATACCTGTCGAGGACACGTCGTTTCTTCAGGCAAACGAGCTTTTCGGGCATATAGAGCATGACCTTATAACAGGATTGCGAAAAAACGCTCTTTTCTGCTTTCTGCCCGGGCTAATTAACGCCGCCTTTTCCGCTCCGCTTTTATTCACAAGCTCTGTAAACCTGTTTTATTTCGGCACAGGCGCGCGTGATGCCGCCACGGGCTTGACAAGCATAATGTTTTTTGTTTATATTATCATGTTCTGGGTGGGAGTGTCGCTCCTGTGCAACACATTTCCTCTTTTTGAAGACGCATTGCAGCTGAAGGACAAGCTTTTTTCTGAAAAGACAGGCACGGCGGCAAAAGTCTTTTTGTCCGTCCCGTCGGCAATAGTTTTAGTCGGCTCGTTTCTTGAAAGATACGGGATAAATGTTCTTCTTGCGGGCGCCTTTACAGCGGCTCTCATATCATACAGTGTTTTCACAGCCGCAATTATATAACGTTTCATATATCGTGTGTTGGGTGAATTAACGAAAGGAAAGACTTTAAATGCTTGAAGTTAAAAATCTCTCTTTTACCGTAAACGATGGGGGAAAGGAGCTTTTTATAATCGACGATGTCAGCTTTACGCTTGACGGCGGCAAGTTTCTTGTAATCACAGGTCCAAACGGCGGCGGAAAGTCGACAATAGCGCGGCTTATCATGGGGATAGAAAAGCCTTCTTCCGGCAAGATAATCTTTAACGGAAGAGATATAACAGATTTAAGCATCACAGAAAGATCGCGCGCCGGCATCGGCTATGCCTTTCAGCAGCCGCCAAGGTTTAAGGGACTCACAGTCAGAAAGCTTTTGAGCCTCGCGCACGGGAGCGACCTGCCCGAAGATGAATGCTGCTCATACCTGACAAATGTCGGGCTTTGTTCGCGCGAATACCTTAACAGAGAGGTTGACGCGTCTCTTTCCGGCGGCGAAGTAAAGCGCATTGAAATAGCGACCCTGATGGCAAAAGAGCTTGGACTGGCGATTTTTGACGAGCCTGAGGCGGGAATTGACCTTTGGAGCTTCACAATGCTTGTCGAAAGCTTCCGCTCGCTTTGCAAGGGCAGGCACAACAGCGTCATACTTATCTCTCATCAGGAAAGGATAATGAAGATTGCCGACGAAATTATTGTAATCGCGAACGGCACGGTGCGCACACAGGGGGCGCGTGACGATGTGCTGCCAAAGCTTCTCGGCGAGTTTGACGACGATTGCGGATTCAGAAAAAGCTGATTTTCAATTTTTGACGCAGACGGGCATATTTAAAAGTTTGCAAAAACAGTCTTTTTTTGTTATAATATCTCTTGTATTTATTTTGAAAGGAGAACCTTTTATGATTTACTCCCATGATGTGGAAAAAATGTGCATTGTGGCAAAAGGTACCAACAACGGTCCGGCTCCAATCCCGGAGGAGGGCAAGTGGGTTAAGGCGTATGATATCAAAGACATTTCCGGTTTTTCGCACGGCGTGGGCTGGTGCGCTCCGCAGCAAGGCGCCTGCAAGCTTTCGCTCAATGTAAAAAACGGCATTGTCGAAGAAGCGCTTGTTGAAACTCTTGGCTGCACGGGCATGACACACTCGGCCGCCATGGCGTCCGAGATTTTGCCGGGCAAAACACTGCTCGAATGCCTTAACACAGACCTTGTGTGCGACGCCATCAATGTCGCCATGCGTGAGATTTTTCTCCAGTTTGTCTATGGACGTTCACAGTCCGCGTTCTCGGAGGGCGGACTGCCGGTTGGCTCGGCGCTTGAGGACCTTGGCAAGGGTCTGCGCTCCGTAACGGCTACTATGTTCAGCACAAAGGCGAAAGGCGCCAGATACATGGAGATAGCGGAGGGCTATGTGACGCGCATGGGTCTTGACGGCGACGACCGTGTAATCGGCTACGAATTCATAAGGCTCGGCAAGATGCTTGAGGACATTCGCCACGGAGTCCCCGCCGACGAGGCTTTAAACAACAACAAAGGCACTTACGGCTGTTTTGCCGACGCGGTCAAATACATTGACCCGAGAGAAGAATAAACGGAGAGGGAGGAAATAATTATGGCTAAAGACATTATTTTTGAAGGCAAAGAAAGAAGACTTGCCGGGATTAACGAGTGCCTCAAAAAGCACGGCATAGAAAGCCTTGAGGCAGCCCGCGGGATTTGCCTTTCAAAGGGTATAGACATAGAGTCGATTGTCAAAAGCGTTCAGCCCATAGCTTTTGAAAACGCTGTTTGGGCATACACGCTCGGCACGGCAATAGCTTTAAGTCAGGGCATCAAAAACGCTTCCGACGCCGCGGCGGCGATTGGCATCGGTATTCAGGCCTTTTGCATTCCCGGCTCCGTCGCGGAGCAGCGGCTTGTCGGGCTTGGTCACGGAAACCTCGGCTCGATGCTGCTGAAAGAAAAAACAAAATGCTTTGCGTTTCTTGCAGGGCATGAGTCGTTTGCCGCCGCGGAGGGAGCCATAGGCATCGCGCGCACGGCTAACAAGGTTCGCAAGGAGCCGCTGAGCGTCATTCTTAACGGTCTCGGCAAGGATGCGGCGCACATAATTTCCCGCATCAACGGCTTCACTCACGTTCAGACTGATTTCGACTTTTTCACAGGCGAGCTTAAGGTGACCGGTTCCACGCCATATTCAAGCGGCGAGCGCGCAAAGGTTCGGTGCTACGGCGCAAACGACGTCCTTGAGGGCGTTGCGATAATGAAGCACGAAAGCGTCGACGTCTCCATAACGGGCAACTCCACAAATCCGACGCGCTTCCAGCATCTTGTCGCGGGCACATACAAAAAGTGGACTGTCGAAAACAACAAAAGCTATTTTTCAGTCGCCTCCGGAGGCGGTACGGGCAGGACACTTCATCCCGACAACATGGCGGCCGGTCCGGCGTCCTACGGTCTTACAGATTCCATGGGACGGATGCACGGAGACGCGCAGTTTGCAGGGTCGTCCTCGGTTCCCGCTCACGTTGAGATGATGGGGCTTATAGGAATGGGCAACAACCCGATGGTCGGCGCCACAGTGGCGTGCGCCGTCGCTGTCGAGATATCGTCAAGATAGCGCCCCGCCTATGCCTGCGCCCGCGTATCCGCACACGCAGCCTTATCTTTTAACGCTCGGCGGTCACAACGCCGCGCATCTATCAAAACAATTTTAAACACAGCTTGTCGGGGCTGCACCGCTTTTGCGCGGCGCGGCCTCGCTTTTTAATGCCGATGCCTGCCGATAATCTTGTGCCGACTTTTCGGCGATTATCTCTGCGGCAAAACAGAAAATTCAAAACAATCTAAACGGCACGAATAAAAGCGGCGTGTCCTCCAATGCGTATATATCGGCGTCATTATGCCAAAAATATGTGCAAGCTTTACCGATTTAAACGGAGGACTTTTTATGCATTCAACAAACGTGTCAATTTCCGAAAGCGGCGGCTTGCACGGGCTTAACAATCAGCGGCGGGTGCGGCTCTTTTTTTTAGCGGTTTTCTTGTTTTTAATCATATTGTGTTACCTGTTTCCTTATTCGGGCGACGACTGGGCATGGGGCTCTGTTTCGGGCTTGGAGCGTATGTCCTCTTTTTTCGCCGACTATAACGGGCGCTATTCCGGCAACCTTTTGATTATTGTGTTAAGCCGATTCAGAATCCTTCGCGCGTTCACGGAGGCGGCTTTTTGTGTCGGCATAACAGCCGCGATAACTTACCTTGCGGACGGCGACGATGACAAAAGAAACACGGCTGTTTTATCTGTGTTTTTATTTTTTTCATGCGGCAGGTTGCTTTTCAGGCAGTCAATAGCTTGGGCTTCGGGATTTTGCAACTATGTTCCGCCTGTGTTTTTCATTCTTCTTTACCTGTGCTGCCTAAAGGCGGCGCACCTTTGGCACGGGAGAAAAGGCAGCCTCCCGCCTGTTACCAACGCCTTTTTGTGTGTCGGGATGCTTGCCATGTCCTTTGTCTCCTCAATGTTTGTGGAGCATATGACAGTTTATGGAATAGTTTTAGCTGTCTCCGTCATAATTATTGAAAAAATAAAGTTCCGAAAGCTTTACGCTTTCAGCTTTTTTTACCTTGCGGGCACTGTCGCCGGGGCGATATTGATGTTTTCAAACGGAGCGTACAACAAAATTGTCGACGGGAACGACGGATACAGAACTATTGCGTCGTGCGCCGCGGACTTGACGGAGCGTGTTTTTAGAAACGCGCTTATAATTTTTACGGAAACAGTTAAAAACAACTTTGTTTTAAACACCGTTACGACAATTATTCTTTCGGTTTTGATAATAAGGTATTTAAAATCAGAAAAAGGCGGCATGAAGCCGAGCTTTATTCGTATGCAGGCAGCATATAACGTCGCTTTTTTGTTTTACACATACTTTTCTTCGGTTTATCCGAAATGGAATGCGCTGCTCGGATATACAAAGCGCTTTGACGCCGTTGCGAGCTTTGTTTATCTGCTCGGCTCCTTTGCCGTATGCGTCGTTTGCCTGTCAGACAAGAAAAGAAAGATGAAAGTTATTTTTTGCTATGCCGGTCTGGGGGTTTTTACGGCGCCCCTGTTTTTTGTAACGCCGATAGGCAGCCGCTGCTTTTTTTCGGCGTATGTCGCTCAGATTATTGTCGCCTGCATCGCAATGGAGGAAGCGCTCCCGGACGGCGCTCTAAGCCATTTCGTAAGGCACATTTTAGGCGTCGGGATTGTTTGCTCCTGCCTGTTTTGGGCAAGCGTTTACGGCTATGCTTTTAAAACTGAGCAGCGGCGCAACAGCTATGTGGAGGCGCAAATTAAATCGGGGCAAAGCACAGTTAAGGTCATAGCCCTGCCATACTCCGATTTTATGTGGAACGCAAATCCTTATGAAAAGGTTTGGAGCGATAGATTTAAACAGTATTGGGGAATAGATGAAAGCGCGCAAATTGAGGTAATCAGCCTTGATGAGTATTTGTACGGCGGAAAAGGCAGGCGCATACACTGACCTCACAAAAGAACTGTTAATATCAGCGTGCGGCAATTAACAAGTTATAATAAAGAGACCGACTCGCAAGGGAGACGTCGGCTGTATGATTATCCGACGTCTGTTAACGAATCAATCTCTGCCGACAGCATACCCACCAATTCTGAAATTGTCAATAAAAAGCTTACGGAGCCGAATTCGCCGACCATGTGATTGTCAAGGGTAAGTCAAGAGCAAGTCAAGCTGAAAAACTGTTGACAAATCAAGGCTCCTGCAATATAATAATAGTCGTTGCGCAATAGTCGGAGAGAAGCGCCGATGTGGCGAAATCGGCAGACGCAAGGGACTTAAAATCCCTCGCTGGAAACAGCGTACCGGTTCAAATCCGGTCATCGGCACCAGCTCCGGGCCTTTGTCAGTGACAGCCCGGAGCTTTTTAATCTACAATTCCGCCCGTGGCGCAGTTGGATAACGCAGCAGATTCCGATTCTGAAGATCGGGGGTTCGAGTCCCTCCGGGCGGGCCAGCCGGCAAGACCGGCGGCAAATGCGCGCTCTTACTCCTATGGGTAGGGGCGCTTTTGTTGCCCGCGGCAAAGACGGCATCTTTTATTGTCAGCCAATCGCAGCGCCCAAGTCCGCGCGCCGTGCGTGGTGTGCGGCACAGACTGTAAAAAAAGAGTTTAAGAAAATAAACGAAAATAAAGGAAAGCAACGGGCACTCAAGGGAGTATGCCGTTTTTCTTTTTCTGTTTTGTCGCTTTTCTTAGGGTTTTGCTCAAAAAAGCAAGCAAGACCCGCATCATAAGCCTTGCAAATCTTCTTTATTGTTTACACCTCGTGCCCGTCAGAGGGATGTTTTGATTTCATAAACGGCATAAGAATTTGCCGCGTTCATAAAGTATTTACAAATTTTCTTTAATTTTAAGTTGACAAAAATGAAAAGCGGTTGTATATTATTAGCAGAGTTAGCACTCAAACACATGGAGTGCTAAATGATGTTGAAGGGAAGGTTTTGCCGTGAAGATGAGCGATCGCAAAAAAAAGATACTTGCGGCGATCGTTGAGCAATATATAAAGACGGGTGAGCCTATCGGCTCAAAAAGCCTGCTTGAGTATCAGCCGATGCCGCTTTCGTCGGCGACAATAAGAAACGAGATGGCGGAGCTGGCGTCCATGGGATATCTTGACCAGCCCCACACTTCCGCGGGCAGGGTACCGTCGCACAAAGGTTATCGCTATTATGTCGACAACTTAATGGGCAGCACGGAGCTTGACGAAAAGATGAGGAAGCATATCGAAAGCGCCGTTTCCGAAAAAAGCGGCGATGCCGAAAGCTTGCTGTCAAGAGCGGGTGAGGTTCTTGCGGACTTAACAAACTGCGCCGCAGTGTCAACAACGTCAGTCGGGGAGAGCGCCGTTATCAAAAGAATTGAAATGGTTCCAATGGGCACACGCACAGTGATGCTTGTACTGCTGACCTCGACGGGTATAATAAAAAGCAAGATATGCCGCGCCGACAGCGAGATAACAGCGTCTCTCGGCGAAAGCTTTTACAACATTATTTCAGCCGCGCTCGTAGGCAGACCGCTTTGCGACATTAACCTTGCCAAGATGCAGACGCTTGCGGCATCAGTCGGGAGCGACGCCTTCGCGATGCTGTCGCTGCTTGCCGGTGTGACGGAGCTTGCGCACGACGCCGCCCAAGTCGATGTCCGCCTCGACGGTCAGTCAAACCTGCTGAATTACAGCGAGCTTGAACAAAACGCTTATGAGCTGATGGAGTTTCTGCGAAAGGGAGAGCCGCTCGGAAACATTGTCAATCTTAACAAAAATGACATTGATATATTAATAGGAAAAGAAAACAGATACAAGCAGCTTGAGCGCAGCAGCGTTATAATGGCGCGTTACAGCATCAACGAGCAGGACGGCGGGACGATAGGGCTGATAGGCCCGACAAGAATCGACTACGCAAAGCTTATCCCAAGCGTCAAATATCTGACCGACCTTGTCGGACGCATTCTGACAAAGGCGCTGGAGGAAAATTAAAAGGCTGTTTTGACGCCGCGCCGACACACTGTTTGCGCCGTTGCGGCAAAAAAAGAAAAGCATGAATTGTTCGGGAAAGGAGCGGTATTTAAGTTGGCAAAAAAGGAAAAGGAAAAGGAAAAAGAAAAGGCAATAAACACCCCGGAAGCAGACGCTGAAGAAACAGAAAAAAAGGCGGCCTTTGAAGAGGGGGACAAGGCGGGCGGCGAAACCGTCGGCGAGCCGGACGCGGAGGAGCTTTTAAATAAGCTTGCCTGCGCAAACGACAAGATAATGCGGCTTGCGGCGGAATACGACAATTATCGAAAACGCACGTCAAAAGAAAAAGAGGAGCTTTACGCCGCGTCAAAATTGTCGGTTATTTCCGAGTTTTTGCCGGTAATCGATAATCTTGACAGGGCGCTTAGCAATAAATCCGACAACCTTGACGAATACAAAAAGGGTGTCGAGATGATAGGAAACCAATTTTATGAGACTTTCAAAAAGCTCGGCGCGGAGGAGTTTGGGCGCCCGGGAGACATTTTTGACCCGGAGATTCATAACGCCGTTATGCACACGGACGATGAAGACTTAGGCGAAAACATGATTTCGGCAGTGTTCACCAAGGGTTACAAAGTCGGCGACAAGGTCATACGCCACGCGGTGGTTCAGGTTGTAAACTGACGGCGCGGCTGTTTACGCGCAATATGTAAAGAAGATAAAGGAGGAAACAACTATGGCAAAGTTAATAGGAATTGATTTAGGCACGACAAATTCATGCGTATCGGTAATCGAGGGCGGCGAGGCTGTCATAATTTCAAACGCCGAGGGCGCAAGGACGACGCCTTCAGTCGTCGCGTTCGGCAAAAACGGCGAGCGCATGGTGGGACAGGTGGCGAAGCGGCAGGCAATCACAAACCCCGACCGCACAATCTCCTCAATCAAAAGGCAGATGGGCACCGACTATCATGTAAAAATCGACGGCAAAAAGTTTACGCCTCAGGAAATATCGGCTATGGTTCTTCAAAAGCTCAAGACAGACGCAGAGGCATATTTGGGCGGCAAAGTGACCGAGGCGGTCATAACAGTCCCGGCGTATTTCACAGACGCACAACGTCAGGCGACAAAGGACGCGGGCAAAATAGCTGGGCTTGAGGTAAAAAGAATAATAAACGAGCCGACAGCCGCCGCGCTTGCTTACGGAATCGACAAAGAAACAGACCAAAAGGTGATGGTGTTCGATCTCGGCGGCGGCACCTTTGACGTTTCTGTCATAGAGATGGGAGACGGTGTCCAGGAGGTGCTTTCGACCGCCGGAAACAACAGACTCGGGGGCGACGACTTTGACCAGCGCGTAATAAATTGGCTTGCCGACACGTTCAAGGCGGAAAGCGGCATAGATTTGCGCGCTGACAAAATGGCGATGCAGCGGCTAAAGGAAGCCGCCGAAAAGGCAAAGATAGAGCTTTCCGGCGTGACAAGCTCGTCCGTAAGCCTTCCGTTTATAACGGCGGACGCGTCGGGGCCGAAGCATTTTGAGACGACACTCACAAGAGCAAAATTCAACGAGCTTACAAACGATCTTGTAGACGCGACAATGGGGCCTGTCCGCCAGGCGATGTCGGACAGCGGTCTTAAGGTTTCGGAGATTGACAAGGTGCTTATGGTCGGCGGTTCGTCGCGCATACCCGCCGTTCAGGAGGCTGTTCAGAAGTTTATCGGCAAAGAGCCTTTTAAGGGAATTAACCCCGACGAGTGTGTCGCGATGGGCGCCGCCATTCAGGCCGGTGTGCTCGGCGGCGAAGTTCAGGGACTCCTGCTCCTTGATGTCACCCCTCTTTCGCTCGGCATCGAAACAATGGGAGGAGTCAACACAAGGATAATTGAGAGAAACACCACAATCCCCGTCAAAAAAAGCCAGATATTCTCAACGGCGGCGGACAATCAGCCGTCTGTCGAGGTTCACGTCCTCCAAGGCGAGCGTGAATTTGCGAAGGACAATAAAACACTCGGTGTTTTCCACCTTGACGGGATTTTACCGGCGCGCAGGGGAGTGCCGCAGATTGAGGTCACGTTTGACATTGACGCCAACGGAATTGTTCACGTTTCCGCAAAGGATCTCGGCACGCAAAAGGAGCAGTCAATTTCTATAACATCCTCCACAAATATGTCCAAGGACGACATTGAAAAGGCTGTCCGAGAGGCGGAGCAATTTGCAAAAGAAGACAAGCTGCACAGGGAGGAAGTCGACGCGCGAAACGCCGCCGACCAGATGGTTTACCAGTGCGAAAAGCTCCTGAGCGAGGAGGGCGACAAATTTTCCGACAGCGACAAAACAGAAATAAACGAAATGGTGGATTCGCTTAAAGAGGCTCTGAAGGGCGAGGATATAAACATCATCAAATCGCGTCAAGAGGAGCTTACAAAGAAGTTTTATGAAGTGTCCGAAAAGCTTTACAGCGCGGCTCAGGAGAGCGCCGGAGAGCAGGGCGGATTTGACGGCGGCGAACAGGAAGGGTTTGACGGCGAATACAAGGAAGCTGACTTTACGGACATTCCCGAGGACAACGAATAAATTCAAAAGGCGTCCGCCCGAAATTTCCGCCGGCACGGCAGGCGTTTAAAAAATACTGCTATCCGGCGGAGGCAGTCGGGCAGAAAAGGCGGCTGTCCTTTCCTTTCGGTCAGCCGCTTTTTCTTGAGTGTTTCGGCGGAGGAGCAGGCGCCGCCCGCCGTTTAGCGCGGGGGCAGACATAAAAGCGGTTTATCTTTAAAACAGAGTTGGTTTGCTTTTTGCGCCCTGCGGCTGTGACAGCAAAACAGAACGCCTGCGAACAGCCGGATGAAACGGCCTTATATCAACTGCGGGACGGTATCACAATGTGTAATTTTCACTGAAAAGGAGCCGGTTTATTTGGCTGACAACAAGAGAGATTATTATGAGGTGCTCGGCGTCGGCAAAAGTGCCTCCGAGGAAGAAATAAAAAAGGCGTACAGGCAAAAGGCAAAGCAGTACCACCCGGACCTTAATCCGGGTGATAAGACTGCCGAGGCAAAGTTTAAAGAAGCAAACGAAGCATATGAGGTTCTGTCCGACGCGACAAAGAAGACGCGCTACGACCAGTTCGGCCACGCCGGTGTCGACCCAAATTACGGTGCGGGCGGTGCGGGCGGCTTTGGCGGTTTCGGCGGCGGAGTCGATTTTGACCTTAGTGATATACTCGGCAGCTTTTTCGGCAGCGGCGGCTTTGGCGGCGCAAGGCAGGCGAACCCAAATGCGCCAAGGCGGGGCGAAGATATACGCGAGCGTGTCACCATCTCTTTTGAGGAGGCGGCTAAGGGCTGCAAGCGCACTGTCGAAACACAGCGCATAGAGGTTTGCTCCGAGTGCGGCGGCAGCGGCGCGGCAAAGGGGCATTCGCCGCGCACTTGTCCCGAGTGTAACGGCAAAGGACAAGTCGCGTCACAGCAGCGCACTCCTTTCGGCGTTATCTCGACGTCGAAAGCCTGTCCCAAATGCGGAGGCAAAGGCAAGATAATCGAAAACCCCTGTCAAAAATGCAGGGGCGGCGGGCGTGTGTCAAAACGCGTTAAAATCGAAATAAACATACCGGCGGGAATAGACGACAGACAGATTTTAAATGTGCGCGGCGAGGGTCACAAGGGAGCTAACGGCGGGCCGGCAGGCGACCTGCAAGTTGCTGTCTTTGTGCGTCCTCACCCGTTTTTTGAGCGTGACGGCTTTGATGTTTGGTGCGACGTGGCAGTCAGCTTTGCGCAGGCGGCTTTAGGCGCGTCGCTGATGGTTCCCACCCTTGACGGCAAAGTTAAGTGGGAGCTTCCGGAGGGCACACAGCCCGGCGAGGTTTTCATACTCAAGGGCAGAGGAATACAAAATCTGAACGGCAAAAGCAAGGGCAACCAGTTTGTACGTATTTCTGTCGAGGTGCCGAAAAAGCTTAACGAAAAACAGCGCGGCATGATAAGGGAGCTTGATTCCGAGCTTGGCGGCAAGCCGAATGAATTCACAGCTTCCGACGACGGCGACGACAAGCGCGGCGGATTGTTCGGCAAAAAGAAAAAATAATATAAATCCGATCAACTTGACAAAACAAAGCCGTCGGCGGGGCGTCTTTTTACCGCATAAAAAAGATTGGCTGTATCGGAAAAATTAAAAGCTTTTAAAAGTTTGATAAACGGGAGATGTAAAAATGAGCAATATCTGGCACGATATTGATTCCGCAAGGATAAACCCGGAAAGCTTTATTGCTGTGATAGAAATAACTAAAGGCAGCAAGAAGAAATATGAGCTTGATAAGACCACCGGTCTGCTTATACTTGACAGGATTCTTTATACATCAACGCATTACCCGACTAACTACGGCTTTATACCGCGCACATACGCGGACGACGACGACCCGCTTGACGTGCTTGTTTTGTGCAGCGAGGAGATTGACCCTTTGGTGATGGTTCATTGCTATCCGATAGGCGTTATCACAATGATTGACAACAAGCGGCTTGACGAAAAAATAATAGCCATACCCTTCAGCGACCCGACATACTGCGGTTACAAGGACATGAACGAGCTGCCCGAACATGTCTTTGACGAAATCAGTCACTTTTTTTCTGTTTATAAGGCGCTTGAGGGTAAGGAAACGGCAATCGACGAGATGAAGGGCAGAAACGCCGCCGTTGAAATAATTCACAAAAGCATAGCTTCTTACGACGAAAAATTTGCGAAATACGGTATGAGATGACAAAAACACAACGTCCGCGCGTTCGGCTGTCTATATATTGTTTTTTAAAGGTGTTCGGGGAGGGCAGACCTTTTGACGGGGCTGATAATATTAAATAAACATGAAGGCATATCGTCTTTTCGCGCTGTGTCCATTGTGCGCGGGATAACGGGCGAAAAGCGCGTCGGTCACACAGGCACGCTTGACCCGATGGCGACGGGCGTCCTGCCCGTAATGCTCGGCGGCGCGACGAAATTTTGCGAATTTTTGCCGTCCCATGACAAGTCCTACAGGGCAAAGCTACTGCTCGGCGTGACGACCGACACGCTTGACATCACAGGCAATGTGCTGACGCAGAGGAGTGTGGACGTCGCGGCGGGTGAATTCAAATCCGCGCTTGCTCGCTTTACCGGTGAGATAGAGCAGCTCCCGCCGATGTTTTCCGCCGTTTCAAAGGACGGCGTGCGGCTTTATAAGCTTGCGCGGCAGGGAATAGTGACGGAGCGTGAAAAAAGGCAAGTCACTGTTTTTTTTGCCGAAACAGTGTGTGAAAACGAGCAAAAGGGCGAATATACCATAGACGTCGTCTGTTCCGCGGGGACATACATACGCACCCTCATAAACGACATCGGAGAAGTACTCGGCTGCGGCGCTGTGATGACGGCTCTTTGCAGGACAAGGTCAAACGGATTTTTTTTGCAAGACGCGCTGACAATAACGGAGCTTGAGGAGCTGGCAGGGCAGGGCAGGGCAGGCGAGGCGGTTATCCCCATCGAAAAAGCGCTTTCACAGTATCAAAACACAGAAGTTTCTGAGCGGCAGGCAATCCGCTTTAAAAACGGCGGGCCGCTTGATTTATGTCGGCTCAAAGACGACATTTTGCCGGGGTTAACAAAAGTTTTTTCACCGAACGGTGATTTTCTCGGACTTGGTGAAAAAAACGAGGAAACGGGCGAGCTTACGCCAAAGAGGATTCTTGCGGTCAAATAAATAATCGAAAACATTTAAGGCAAGACAGGACAAATTTTGCCCGAGGCGTCGGCATAAAAGCTTGCCGCCTCGGGCGTTTTTTATTAAAGCTTGGACAAACGGCGTGAAAACACCTGTCAGCTTAAAACATATCGGACAATATCTTTTTAAGATTATCAAAAGTGTTGCGGAAAAATCCGACAAAAGCTTCCTTAAAGGAGTTGTAAACGGGATACGGCTCGTTGATTTGCTTCACAATCTCAGCGTCGCCGTCAGACACGCTCCCCTCGTAAAGATACAAGTCGCTGCAATAGCCACCCGGGTTATTTTCATTAAGTGTGACGACTCTGAAACCGTAAGGCGCTTTTTTCGCGAACTGGCTGCCGTATGTCAGACCCAGCTCAATCCCCTGCCATGTGCCGGAATAGCCCTGCGTGTGAAGATGACCGAAGAAAGCCGCAAGCACGCCGCCGCTCTCCTTCCAGGCTGTAAACTCATCCGTTGTTGTGCCGGGCTTTCGGACTGACGTCCAGCGCCCGACGGCAATTTCCTTGTTAAGCCTGTAAAGACGACTACCTTTCAGCGTCGCGCCCGCGTCCCATATATGGCAGCGCTCGAACAAGTTTCCGATATCATCGACAGGTATGTGCTGGAAGACAATGGAGGGTATTGCCTCGCCGTTGTTTTCTGATTTCAGAGAATTGCTTTCAGATAAAAACCAATCAATTTGCCCACGCTTGACCTCGTCCAGCCCTGTGTCCATTATCCAAAGCGCAAATGCTGTGTCGTCTGACGCGGAGGATAAAATATTAAGGCGAAAATCAATTCTGTTGTCGTCGTCCGCACCCTCGTCCGTTGTGAGATTCATGTCATAATCGTTGAAGACATCGAGCCAATCGTCGGCGGTTAAGCCTGTTTTATAGTCGTTGTTTCCGAGCGCGACGGCAAAAGGAATTTGCCTTTGCTCAACTTCTTCAAAGATTGCTCCGCAGGCGACGCGCACATTTTCAAATGTTTCATCGAACAAGATGTCACCGTTGCCGTCATAAACACAGACGCCCTCGCGCCCGTCCTCGTCGTCTATCCCCGAGTCGCCTTCGTTGTAAAGATCGTCGACAATGTCTCCGCTGAACACGACAAGATCGGGGTCGCTTTGCTCAATCGCAAGCTTAATGAGGTTGAGCATATCATATGCCGGATGGTGGTCGTCCTGCGGGTCGGAAATCTGGAGAATTGTAAACTTGCCTTGCTCGTCAAATCTTAGCGTTTTGTTTTGTGCGCGGACAGCACCGGAAAGACAAAAAACAAGAATCAGAGAAAGCACGACGGAAAAAAGTTTTTTCAAAATAATTACCAACCTTTCATCTTAATAATAGCTCAAGCCGATGAATCTCTCGGCGCGCCGACACGCCGTGTGGAATGAAAAGCATTGTTTTCATGCCATAGCAAATTATACCACGGCTGTTTAGATATTTCAACTTCGGAAATTGTCGCGCTTACCTTGGAAATTTGCTCACTTTTTAAATTTTATCTTTCTGCTTTTTCCCATTGATTTTTGACAGGTTATCATTTATAATGTTTATCTGTGGCGTGTTGAGGTGCATAAATCACGCTAACGAAACTGACAACATCAATAAGGGGAACATAACATGAGAACATTTATCAGTATTATCATCGCGGCGGTTATTGCCTCGTCCTTTTGTTCGTGCGGCGTAAAAAGCGAAGACCCGTCAACAGCGGCGCCGATATCGGATACGACGGCGGAGGACACGGAAACCATGTCGGTAATTGACGAATCCACGGAAAACAATCTCACGGAGCAGCAGACGCAGGAGACGCAGGCGACAGAAACCGAGGCTGTGACCGACGAGGATTTAACGCCTAAGACAAAGGCGGAGATTGTGGCTTATTTTAACGAGGTAATAAACAAAGTAAAGCCCGAATCAAAAACAATAATCCAAAACTACACGCTCAACACGCAGGCCGGCGAGCTTGAGCTTGGCAAGGCCAAGTCTCTCCAAAAGCTGGCAAACGACCTCGTCGAGGCGAATATGGGATATAACAAAAAAGCGGCAAACAGGGTAATGAACACACGCGCCGACAAAGACGCGTATTTTGCTGTCGAGGGGATGAGCTGGAGCAGCAAGCTGACCGCGGACGATGTGAAATCGGCATCACTGTCAGAAAAGGACGGCGTTTATACTATAACGATTCAACCAAAAGACGACGAGCCGAGCCCAAACACGGTAAAGGGCTACGGTCATGTCGGCAAGGCGATGTCCGTTGTCGAGATTTCATCCATTACGGATAACGCCGGTTTGGCAAAAAGCATTATTAAAAACATAAAAACAGGGCACCGCAGCGGCAAGATAGTCGTGACAGTCGACGCCGCGACAGGAAATGTTTCGCACGCCAACTATTACTTCATATGGGATCTTTGGCTTACGGCCGACATAAAGATACTGGACGTCGACGTCACAGTTGCGTTCGGGATTGAGCAGGACTTTGATATTAAGTGGTAATTCATAGCGCGTCCTTTAACGGCGTCTCTTGCGCGTAATATGATTGCTCGAGAGGCGCGGCGCTTTTTGACATGAAAGGAATGATAAAACTGAAAAGGGAAGTGTTGGTGGAGACTTCCGCCAGGCATCTCCATGTTTCGAGAGAAGATCTTGACAGCCTTTTCGGCAAGGGCTATGAGCTGACGCCCAAAAAAGGGCTTTCGCAGCCGGGTCAGTTCGCGTGTGAGGAAAGGGTGAGGGTGGAGGGTCCAAAGGGCAGTTTCCCCGCCGTCTCAATACTCGGCCCCATACGCCCCGAAACACAAGTAGAGATTTCGGCATCTGACGCGCGCTCCATCGGCGTCGCCGCCCCCGTGCGTGAAAGCGGCGACATTTCGGGCAGCGCCCCTTGCAGGCTTATCGGTCCCAAGGGTGAAGTCGAGCTTGAGAACGGTGTGATTATAGCAAAACGCCACATTCACGCGACGCCCGCTGATGCCGAGAAATACGGGCTTTCTGACAAACAGGTTGTAAGTGTGAGAGTAAAATCGCCTGAGCGCACGCTTGTTTTTGAAAACGTGGTCGTCCGTATCAGCCCGAAATACGCACTCGCAATGCACATTGACACAGACGAGTCAAACGCGGCCCTCCCCGAGCCAAACACCTGCGGGGAAATTATCACCGACTGAATTTCAACACACACATATGCAAGCCGCAGCGCAGCTTTTTCAAACAATAGAGACTGCAAGAAAACCCGCTTTAAACAGAAAGGTTTAAGGCGGGTTTTGTTAATAGATTTTCGACACAAGGATTGGAACAAAGCTCTAAAAGCTTGAACAAAGCGGCAAAAAAAGATGAAAAAAGGCAGGAAGGCAAGGGCTTGAGGCGATAAAAAAACTCGCTCATCTGAAAGGATGCGCGAGTTTTCGGCAAGACCGTTTTGTTACGGTCGCTTTTGATATTGATGCGCCGTTCACTTGTCCTCAAGCATGAAAATTGTCATGTCGCCCGACGCCTTTTCGATGTCTTTCAAAGGCTTTTTGCCGTCGGCGTCTGAAAAGACGGCGTATCCGACGGGCGCCTCGATGCTGAACCTTGCCTCGTTTGCCAAAGTGTATTTAGTTATGCCGTCATAGTGGAGCGTGACGGCCCGAGTTTTCTTCGAGTTGTTAAGCTCCGAGACAAACTGCGGAGTCGAAAGGCTGTCGTTTGAATATGAAAAGGTTGAAACACAGAGCAGAACCTCTGATTCGTCTGACGCGGCGGAAACCGACAAGCTTTTGATTTGGAGAGTCTTTGCGTCGCACTCATATAAGAATATGACCTTGTCATAAGAATCTATATCGCAATATTCGCCGAGATATGATGTTTTATCGCCTGTCGGAGCTTCAAGTGTGACAGTGGAAACGCCGCCGGATGTGCGCGCGTCGACAAGCTTTTCGTCGCTGGAAAGGTAAAATATGCTGTCTTTAAAGCCGACCGTATAGCTGTCCTGCTGATTGTCGACATAAAACCTGATTGTAAAGGAATTGTCCTCTGTGTCAAAAATATATGTCCTGTCGCCTGATGTAAACTCGACATAGCCGTCGGAGTCCTCATACAGCGTGGTGTAAACATCGTTGTGAAGGTTTATCGAGCTGAATTCAGAAAACTTCTCAGCTCCGTTTTCGTCGTGATAAATTGTGTTTAACATGACGGTTTTATGCTCTTTGAAAGTCGTGCCGAGGCTGTTTGCCTTTGCGAAGCTTTCGAGCGTAATTACCGCCGCTTGACTGTCTGTTTCGCGTAAGCTGCCGTCGTCGTCCCCGTCTACCGAGCAGGAGCAGAGAAGCGACAGGCAAAGAAGCGCCGGAACAAAAAACTTCAGCGGTTTTATGGCAATCACTCCTTTTGCTCTTATTATCCCCTTATTTGAGCAGATAATTATTTTCTTTCAAAGCTGATATAAAGTCGGAGTTTGTTCTGACAGGAGATTCAAAATAAATTCCTCCCGGCTTCATGCCCCACATTCCGTGGAAGTCGGAGCCGGAGGACTTTAAAAGACTGTATTTGTCGGCCCAAAACATTGCCGCGTCATTGTTTGAGTTGTGGCTTGAGTTGCCGTTGTAAACTTCAATCCCGTCAAGTATTCTGTAGTCGGTGACCGCCATACTAACCCTGAACGGATGCGCCTGAAAAATCAGCAGGTTGTTTTCGTCCGCGATTTTACGGAAATTCTTGAGACCGAGGGAAGTCAAATCACCGCAGCGGCGGAGGAAGTCCTCGCTGATGCCAAAGACAAGATAATCGTTAGGGTCTTTGTCGAAGCAGACCTCGGCGCCAAGCAGCACAGTCATGCCCTTACCGCTCCTTTCGGCGGCTTCCAGCGCCTTGTTGTATCCGTTGATAAAAAAGTCAACCTTTTCATCCCAAGGTCTGTTTTTTAAACGGCCGATTGACCCCTCGTTCATGTGGTCTGTTATGACGATCCCGTCATATCCCGCCGATTCATAGTCGGCTATCACCTTTGCCGCCGGAATCTGTGCGCAGCGGCTGACCTCGGATGTGTGCGCGTGAGTTTCAAACAGAAAGCAAGACATTGTTAATTCCTTTGTTGTGTTTTGTTTGCGTTGCGCCACTTTAAGAGTTCAAAGGCACAGCGCATATTATTATTTTACAACTGAAAGCAATCAAAGTCAAGGACGCGGCACAATCAAAAAACTATCGGCGTGTATATTTGACAAACCATCTGCGGCGCATCGGATGAAATGCCGTCAGCGAACAGTCGATAAACCGTCAGCAAAATGTCGGAGAGACATACGGCGAAGCGTCGGCGGCGAACAGTCGGTAAACTGCCGGTGAAATGTCGGCGGCAAATACGGTGAACATTGTGAAAATTAAAAGTAAAAAGTTGACAAAGGCACCGCTAAAACATATAATATATACGTCAGCGCGTTAAATCATGAAAAAGGAGCGGATCAGACATTTTGTACGATGTAATAGTAATCGGCCGCGGCCCCGCGGGAGTATCATCCGCTATTTACGCGGTTCGCGCGGGGAAGAAAACACTCCTGATAGGCAAGGGAGTTTCCGCTGCGGAAAGCGCGAAAGAAGTTGGGAATTTTTACGGCACGGGCGGCACGGTCAGCGGCGCGGAGCTTCACTCGCGCGCCATAGCGCAGGCCGCTTCGCTCGGCGTGGAGTTTAAGGACGAGGAAGTTAACTCTGTGGAGATGACGGGCAGCTTCACAGTCGACACCGATTCCGGGAGCTATGACTGCAAGGCGGTCGTGCTTGCGGTCGGGCGGCGGCGCGCATCTTCGGGAGTAAAAAACACAGACACCTTTGAGGGCAGGGGAGTAAGCCGCTGCGCCGTTTGCGACGGCTTCTTTTTCAAGAACAAAACTCTCGGCGTTCTCGGCGCCGGCAGCTATGCGGCGCATGAGGCAAAGCAGCTCATGTCCATCACGGACAAAATAACAATTTTTACAAACGGCATGGAGTTCACAGGCGGAGAGCCGCCCTGCGGCATTAACAAACAAAAGGTCAAAAGTGTTTTCGGCGAGGCAAAGCTCGGAGGAGTCGAGCTTGAGAACGGGGAAAAGATTTTGCTTGACGGCCTGTTTATCGCGGTCGGCACTGCCGACGCTCTTGATTTGGCAAAAAAGCTTGGGCTGGCGACAGACGGCGGATATCTGACGGTTGACAAAAACGGGATGACATCCTGCCCCGGAGTTTTTGCCGCGGGAGATTGCGTCGGCGGACTTAATCAGATATCGACGGCAGTCGGCGACGGCGCGCTTGCCGGGCAAAGAGCCGCGGAATATATAAGCAAGACAGCCGAATAGCCTCACCTTTTTCATTTGTTTGATTCGGCGCATGTGAGGACAAAAATTTAATTCGTTATTCGGGGGGGCAAACTTTATGAGCGCGTCGCAAATCATTTTTTTTACACTGCTTGCCGCCGTGGCAGGCTCATACACCTGGGGAATGAGAGGCACAATTCTCGGCGGTGAAAAGGGCGCGATGCTGCCGGGCGCCGCTTTGGGCATGATACTTGCGTTCGCGACGGGTCACACTGCCGTTACGAGCGCTTACTATGTTCTTGCGGCGGCGGGCGCGTCAGCCATGTTTTTCGGCGGCGCGCACACTTACGGTCAAACAATCGGCATGTCTTATGACAGAGAAAACAAAAAACGCCGCCTCAAGGGACGTTTAGGACTCACAATCAAGGGCGCGGCGTGGTTCGGCATATACGGCGGCATCATATCCGTCTGCTTAGGCGCGATGGCGGGGCGTTACAGCATCTTAGAGCTTTGTGTTTTCACAGCGCTGCTGCCTGTTTCAAAATGGCTCGGGTTCTTCATCCTCAACTGGCCGCAAAGGCCGAGCTTGGGGAAGTTCCCGAAGTTTTATTTTTCAGAGGGGCGTTTTGAAATCTGGGGCGGAATGCTTTTTGTAAACCTGATGATTGTCATTTTCGCTGTCGTCAAAAGGGAATGGTTTCCCGTCATCATGACGCTTGCCGGCCTTCTTAGCGGCGGCGCCGGATTTTTTGCCGGCAACTTATTCCAAACGTCTACGCCAAGTGAGGGCATAAACGGCAAGTTTCTGCTCGGCAGGCTTCAAAAAAACGGTTTCGTCAGCAGCTGGAAGTTCATGGAGTTCACCCTCGGGGCGCTCGGCGGGCTCGGCACAACTCTTTGCTTCTGCCTGTGCTTTAAAAAATATGTAGTCTCTTATATCGACGACATACGCATGCTTGACGGGGTGTGGTCCCCGCTTTCAAAAGGCACCCAAGACATTTTGCTTTATGTTTGGCTTGCCGTTGTTGCGCTTTACGCGGTGAGGTTTGTTCTCCCCGCCGCCCGAAAGCCTGTTGTCAACAAAATCATGGCCGAATCGGACGAGTTTTTAATCTGGCCTGTCTATGCATACATACCTTTGCTGCTTGTCTTTTTGGGCGTCGCCCGCGGCGCGAAGGTCACGTCAATTTTCATAATCCTGTGGGTGCTTGCCGAGGAGATAACATTTACGCCGCGCCGCGCCGAAAGATACCGTCACTACAAAGCGCTGTGCCTTATACTTTGCGGCGTGTCGGCGGCTGTTCTTGCTTTTCAGCTCATGTCCGGCGGCACAGTCCCCGCCATGCTCACATGGCTTTTGTACTGCTTGAGCTATGAGGCGGTAGAGGTGTATGAGGTGTTCGAGCCGTCTGGTCTCAAAAAGCTTGCCGCTGAAAAAGGCGGGATGGCAAAAGCTCTGCTGTCAAAGGGCGGCACGCTGACTGTCAGAGCATATTCGGCGCTGTGCATAATTGTTATGATAATAATGGGTGCGCGCATATTTTGACACACAATTGAAAGGACGGGAAATGCAATGAATATCGACCTTTCCAAAAGCAATTACGAATTTCTTTTTAAGGCGGTGCTTGCGCTCGAAACAATGGAGGAGTGCGCGGCGTTCTTTGAGGACCTTTGCACAGTGCAGGAAATGAAAGCGCTTTCGCAGCGGATTGCCGTCGCAAAGATGCTAAAGGACAACCACGTTTACAGCAAGATTGTAAAGGAGACGGGCGCGAGCACGGCAACCATAAGCAGGGTGAACCGCTCACTGCGCTACGGCTGCAACGGATACGACAAGATATTTGAAAGAATAAGCGGCAAATGAGCGGGTATGCTGATTTTTCGGAGTTTTACGACGCGCTGACAAGAAATGTCGGATACAAAGAGCGCGGCGAATATATCCGCGGCCTTCTTGGCAAAAGCGGCATAAACGGTGGTCTGCTGCTTGACCTTGCCTGCGGCACAGGGAGCCTGTCAACAGAGCTTTCGCGGGCGGGATTTGACGTGATAGGCGTCGACGCGAGCGACTCTATGCTTTGCGAGGCTCAAAAAAAGGCGTGGGAAAGCGGACGGGAGATACTTTTTCTTTGCCAAAAGATGCAGGAGCTTGACCTTTACGGCACAGTAAACGCCGCCGTGTGCAACTTGGACGGCATAAACCACCTGACAAAGGAGGCGGACGTGCGCGAGACATTCCGGCGCGTCGCTCTTTTTCTTGAGCCGGGCGGTGTTTTCGTTTTCGATGTCAACACGATATATAAGCACAGCCGCATAATGGCCGACAACGTGTTTGTTTATGATTCCGACGGAGTTTATTGCGTTTGGCAAAACAGCCCGTGCGAAAAGACAGGCACGGTGCAAATCACTCTCGACTTTTTTAAGGAGTCGGGCGGGGTTTACAGCAGAAGCCGCGAAAGCTTTTGCGAAAGGGCATACGATATCGGCAAAATCCGCGAATGGCTGACGGAAGCGGGCTTTGAAAAGATAAATGTTTTTGACGACATGACAATGTCAGACCCGCGCCCGGATTCGCAAAGGGTTGTTTTCACGGCGGCTAAGCAAGACGCGGCGGCGGAAGCCGCGCACAATTTAGATTAGGAAGGTGCGGAACATGCCCGATATCCGGGACGACGGCGACGGATATTCGCTCCTGCTGGAAAAGCTTGAGGAGCGCGCCGAGCCGCGCGAAAATATAGCCGTAATCGACAGGGCTTACAACATCGCCAAATCGGCTCACGCCGGGCAAAGGCGGCTGTCGGGACAGCCATATATAAGCCACCCCATAGCCGTGGCGGACATACTCGCCGGTCTTGGGATGGACTTGCCGTCGTTGGCGGCGGCCATTCTGCATGACACTGTCGAGGACACGTCGGTAACGCTTGAAACCATCAAAGACGAATTCGGCTCCGAAATCGCGGGGCTTGTCGACGGCGTCACAAAGCTCGGCAAGGTTCCCCTCACGACAAAGGAGGAGCAGCAGGCGGAAAACATCCGAAAGATGCTGCTTGCCATGTCGCAGGACATAAGGGTAATCATAATCAAGCTTGCGGACAGGCTCCACAATATGCGCACGCTCACATTCAAGCCTCCTCAAAGGCGCCGCGACATCGCGCTTGAAACACTTGAGATTTACGCGCCGATAGCTCACAGGCTCGGTATACGTTCGCTGAAGGTGGAGCTTGAGGATCTTGCCATAAGCTTCCTTGACCAGGTGGCATACCACGAAATAGAATTAAAGCTCTCCGAGCAAAGCACTTCGCGCAGCGAATTCCTGAGCGATATCAAGGCGCAGATAAGCCGCCGTGTCAAGAGCGAGGTGGCTGACGCGCACATAGACGGGCGCGTAAAGAGCGTTCACGGCATATACAGAAAGATGTATATGCAAAACAGGACCTTTGACGAGATTTACGACATTTACGCCGTGCGCATAATAGTCGATTCAGTCATTGACTGCTATAACTGCCTTGGCGTCATACATGATATGTTTCGTCCCATACCCGGGCGCTTTAAGGACTATATTTCGACGCCGAAGCCGAATATGTACCAGTCGCTCCACACGACAATTATCGGCTCTGCCGGGGTTCCGTTCGAGGTGCAGATAAGGACATGGGAAATGCACCGCACGGCTGAATACGGCATCGCCGCCCACTGGAAATATAAGCTCGGCATCACCAGCGACAAAATGGGCGACCGTCTTGCCTGGATACGCCAGCTGATAGACAGTCAAAAGGACGCCGAAAACCCCGAGGATATTGTCCTCACAATCAAGACTGACCTTGTTCCCGACGAGGTTTATGTCTTTACGCCGAAGGGCGATGTGATAAACCTCCCGAAGGGCTCGACAGTAATAGACTTCGCGTATGCCATCCATTCGGCAGTCGGAAACCGTATGCAGGGCGCAAAGGTGGACGGGAGAATCGTGCCCATTGACTACAAAGTCAAAACAGGAGAGATAGTCGACATCATCATGTCGTCAAATCCCAACAAGGGACCGAGCAGGGACTGGCTCAAAATAGTTTTCACAAGCGAGGCGCGCTCCAAAATCCGCTCATGGTACAAAAAGGAAAGACGCGAGGAAAACATCGTGGAGGGGCGCACGGAAGTCGAGCGGGAGTTTCGCCGCAATTTTATCCGCCTGAACGACGACGCCATGGCGGACTTTCTCAAGAGCATTGCCGAGCGCCTGCGCTTTAACACAATAGACGACTTTTATGCCGCCATCGGATACGGCGGAGTCAGCATTTCCCGCCATATGCCTAAGATCAAGGACGATTATAACAAGCTTCTCAAGTCGTCACGAGACAGCAATATCAACATTGTCCCTGAAAAAAGACGCAGCAAAAGCACAGAAGGAGTTGTAATCGAGGGCATAGACAACTGCCTGATAAAGTTCTCGCGCTGCTGTAACCCCCTGCCGGGAGATGAAATAATAGGCTTCATCACGAGAGGGCACGGCGTCTCCATCCATAAGCGCGACTGCACAAACGTACCTAAGATAATTGAAAATTCGCCCGAGCCCGACCGCTGGCTAAACGCCTTTTGGGACAAAAATGTGCGCGAGGACTTTAAGTCCACTCTGCTTATCACCTGCTTTAACCGCGTCGGCATGATAGCCGACATATCAACGCAGTTCGCCAACATTCGAGTCATGATACACGACATAAACCTGCGCCAGCACAAGGACGGGCGCTGCGCGCTTGCCGTGACAATCACAGTCAACGGCATAGAGCATCTCAAAAACGTCATATCAAAAATCGAAAAGATAAACGGCGTTTTAGGCGTCGAGCGCACAGGCGCATAAGCATAAATAAGTCCCAAAAAAAGTCAAAACAAAAAGGGCATCCTGATTTTAACAGGGTGCCCCGATTTTTGACCTGCTGTCAAGCTTGCCTGCTGTCCTCGACTATTTTGCCGTCGTGGATGCGTATGACTCTTTTTGCCGTGGAGGCAATGTCGTTGTCGTGAGTGATGAGAATCACGGTGCGCCCCTCGTCATTCAGCTCCCTCAAAATGCGCATGACGTCCTCACCGGAGGCGGAGTCAAGGTTTCCCGTGGGCTCGTCCGCAAGTATGATGGGCGGCTTGGCGGCGACAGCCCTTGCTATCGCGACTCTCTGCTGCTGACCGCCCGACATTTGCGTGGGGAGGTGGTGCATACGGTTGTCAAGTCCGACTCTTGTCAAAGCGTCGCGGGAAAGGCGCTCACGCTCATCCTTTTTCATTCCGCGGTAAACAAGCGGCAGCTCGACATTTGCCTGTGCAGTGAGGCTCGAAATCAGATTGAAGCCCTGAAAGATGAAGCCTATCTTTTTGTTGCGTATATCGGACAGCTCGTCGTCGCTTAAAGATGAAACATCCCCTCCGTCAAGGAGGTATTCGCCCTCGGTGCAAACATCAAGCAGCCCTATCATATTCATAAGTGTAGATTTGCCGGAACCGGACTGACCGACAATGGCGGCAAACTCGCCGCTTTCAATAGTGAGTGAAACGCCGTCAAGCGCCCTCACCTCGTTTTCTCCGGGATTATATATTTTTGATATGTTTTTAAAGTCTATGAGAGCAGTCATATACAATCGCCTCTTTCCGAAATCACCTTCAAGTGTATATAAGGAGACAAAAAAAGTCAAGGCGGCAATTGTTAATTTTTATACGGACTGTAAAATATGCAAGCGCGGGCGCACAGGCATTTAAAGGCGGCATAAACAGCAAAAAACGCGTGATTTACATAAAAGTTGATTTTTGCAAGGCTGTAATATATAATTAACGGCAGGGTATAAGCTATAACAGCAACGGTGGGGTATAAGTTATAACAGCAGCGGCAGGATATAAATTGTAAACGGTCGGGAAATTTGAGAAGCGAACCGCACAAACGGTTGGCCTAGGGTGAGGAAAGATGATTGAACTTATAAAGCGTCGTGCGCCGGGCATGGCGGAGATGTTTACAACCGAAAGGATAAACGGTCGGGAAGGAAAAGACATATACGAAATTGAGGCTGACGGCGGCAAGGTGGCGCTGAGGGGCAGCGACAATATCGCAATCGCAATGGCATTTTACCGCTATTTGCGTGACTTTTGCGGCGCGCCTCTGTCACAGGGCACCGCCGGTTTTATGTTTGAAGAAACAAAGGCCGCGCTGCCCGCCGAAAAGATCACATTCTTGATTGAGCAGGAAAAGCGTATGTGTCTGTCATATGAAACATACGCGAACGACGCCTGCCGGTGGGATTGGGAGCGGTGGGAAGCGGAGCTTGACTTTATGGCGATGAACGGTGTCAATATGCCGCTTTGCCTTGTGGGGTATGAGGCGGTGTGGTATTATACCATGCTGAAGCTCAAGATAAACCGCGAGGATTCACTAAGCTTTCTGTCGAGCGTGTGCTATTATCCGCAGCAGCTTGAGGGCAGGCTTGATTCGTTTCTCCCTCTTACAGACACCGATTTTCTAAAGGCAAGAATAGAGCTTGGCAGCAAGATTTTAGCCCGTGCCCGCGAGCTTGGAATGTCGCCTGTCACACAGGGCTTCACGGGACACGTTCCGAAGCTTTTGAAAGGCTATTTCAAGAAGGCGGAAATTACGCCTGTCACACAGTTTTGCAAGTTTTCAAACACATTTCGGCTTTTGCCGTCCGACCCGCTTTTTGAAAAGATAGGGGCGGCTCTTTACGAAAAGCAGAGAGAGCTTTTCGGCGAGTCAGAATATTATATCTGCAATCCGTTCAGTTCCGTGACGCCTTTGGTCAGGGGAGAGGGCTTCCTCAAAAGCTTCGGGAGCGCGCTTTATTCGCTGATCGACAGGCACGCCGACGGGGCTGTGTGGGTGCTTGACGCGTCCTCATACTCAAAGCCGTTAGTGTCGGGAGTGCCGGAGGGGCGCGTCGTCATTGTCGATACCGACGGCACAGCCTGCGAAAGTCACAAGGGCTTCGGCGGACTTGCTTTTGTTTTGGGCACACGCTTCAATAACGGCGGTAGGACGACTCTCCACGGCTCTGTCAAGGCGCTTGCGGACAACCCTTATTCCCGAATAAAAAGCAAGTATAAAAATGTCGTCGGAACGGGAGTTTTCCAGGGGGCAACGGGAGCAAACCCGCTTTACGGCGATTTGGCGTTTCAAATGCTTTCGGAAAGCGGAAAGATTGATGTTGACAGGTGGCTGGGAGGCTACGTCCGCCGACGGTGGGGCAGCGTTGAAAAATGTCTCAAGGACGCCGCGCTTATGCTCTGCTCGTCCTGTTATTCGGAAAACTGCCGCGGAGCGGAGACAGGCTCGATAATAGCGGCGCGTCCGTCGACAGAGCTTGCGCACACCGCCCCGGGCGACACGCTTGAGCTGCGCTATGAAAACAAGGAGCTTTGCGCGGCGCTTGAACTGATGCTTTCCTCAAAGGCGGAGCGCACCGACGGCTTTGTTTTTGATGTGTGCGACATCCTCCGCCAGGTCATGAGCAATTACGCGCGCCGCCTTTACGCCGATGTGATGAAAGGATACACAGACAGAGACGTGCGTCTTTTTGAGACGTCGACAAACGCCTTTTTAAAGCTGCTTGAGGAGCAGGACGGGCTTTTAAACACAATGCCGGAATTCAGGCTTTCGGAATATCTGCGGCGTGCCTCCGACGCGGCGATAAGCAGAGCCGACAGCCAGAATTTTGAGCTGGCGTTTCTTTGCTTTATTACGATGTACGGGCCGTTTGACGAGCCTGAATATTACGATACGGCATGGCGCGAATGGGCGGACCTTGTCGGCGGATACTACTATTGCCGCTGGCGCGCCTTTTTTGAAATGCTTGCCGCAAGCTTTAAAAGAAAGGGCGATGTTTCCACTGTGACGCGAAAGCAAATCAACGGCAGAAACATCACCAGAGGAAACAGCTTTTACAAAAAGCTGGACGCGCAGGAGCGCAAATGGATCACAAAATACAGACCGTCGGATCCGTCCGACGAGGACACGCTCAAGGAGGCGCGCAAGCTTTTAAACAAATATTCAAAGCTTATATCCGGCGATCAAATATAAACAATCCGGCGTTGTTAATTGGCGGCGTTAAATGGCGGCGTTAATTGTTTTGACTGCTTATCGGCTTTCGGACCAACAGGCTTCCGAGAGCCTTTTTGTCAAACGGGATAAGCGGATACAGGTAACGTCTGCCCGAGACTGTTTTTGTCGTCGCGATAATGAAGAATACGGCGGCAAATCCTGCGATAAACCCCCAAAGGTTGAATACGGCTGTCAGGATTATGATGAGCAGGCGTGAAAGCTTAAAGGCATAGCCCATCTCAAAGCTGGGCTGTGTAAAGCTTGCGATAGACACGAACGCCATATAAAGGACTATCTCGGAGACAAGCCACTTTGCGTCGACGGCAAACTGACCCAGCACAAGCGTGCCTATAATGCTGAACGAGCTGCTAAGCGAACTCGGAGTGTTGAGAGATGCTATTTTCAGCGCGTCCACTGTCAGCTCCACCATGAGGAGCTGCACAATGATTGGCACTTCCGTCGGCTCGTCAATCAAGATGAAGGAAAGCCATTCGGGTATATAAGACGGGTTAAGAATCAGCAGGTACCACAGCGGTATCATAAAAAGTGTGAGTGAAAAAACGGCAAAGCGCATCCACCTTAAGAGAGTGCCTATAAGCGGCGGGAAATAAAAGTCGTTTGTGTCCTGCATGAAGTCAAAAAAACCGGTGGGGATTATCATTGCCGCCGGCGAGCAGTCGGTGAATATGACGATAGACCCCTCGGCGACCGACGCGGCGGCGGAGTCGGGGCGCTCCGTATATCGCACCTTCGGAAACGGGTTTAGCGGCTGCCTCGGAACAAGGCACTCAAGCAGGCTTTCATGCCCCATGGAAAGTGTGTTGACATCAATCTTTTTCAGCTTGTCCCGCACAGCGCGCAGCGTTCGCCTGTCCGCCTTGTCCTCAAAGAAGCAAACGGCAGTGTCAAGCTTTGTTCGTTTGCCAAGCCTGAAAAGCTCGATTGTAAGCCTTGTGTCCCTTATTCTGCGCCGAAGCATCGCGGTGTTAAAAACAAGCGTTTCCACAAACCCCTCGTGAGGTCCCATAAGGACGCGGTTGTTTTCCGGCTCCTCAACGGAGCGTGCCGGATACATTCTCAAATCTGCCCGTATCGCCTCCTTGCAGCCCTCGACAATGATTCCCGCGGCGCCTGAAAGGATGAATGTAATAAGCTCGTCCACGTCGTCGGTGACGTCGGTTTCTGTATATGGAATAAATCTGTCGGCAAATTCGCGCGCCGTGTTCACGCCCTCAACCTCGTCGTCGCCGACGGCAAACAAATCGCTTATCAGCTTTACAAGTATCTCGTCTTTTATAAGCCCGTCCACAAAATATATTCTGACATTTCTTGAGGCGGACTTTATATTTCTGGCGACAAGATCGAAGCTTTTGTCAAGCCGCATGGCGTCGTCAAGCATTGCCACCGTTTTATCGTAATCAAAAGATAATTTCATCGCGCCAACCCTTCCTGCGGAAATACGCTTACAGCGGCGGGGGCGTCAGCCGCCTGCCGCTGTAATATTCTTTGCAGTTTGTTCATTGGTATTCACTGTAAAGCTCCGTGATGGCGCTCCATGTCAGCGGGCACACCTCGCCGACGGGAAGAATACCCGAAATTTCCTGCACCGCCTTTACGGCGGCGGCGGTTTTAGGTCCGTATTGACCGTCGGCTTCCACAAGCGGCACTCTGCTGTCGTTTTGCGCGATGACACGCAAAAAGTTTTGAATCTGAGTGACGATAGCGCCCGATGTGCCTGACGTTATGCAAAAACCGGGATAAAGCGGCGGAGAAAAAGTCATGTATCCGCGCGGCAGGGATTCGACGACAGCTTTGTATTCCGTCAACATTTTGTTGCGCGTCTCCCTCCTGACAACTCCGTCGGCAGGCAAGCCGTAATATTCCTGAAACGCCTTTACGGCGGCTTCTGTTTCGGCGTCAAACGTGCCCGTAATTTTTACGCGCGGGAGACTGCTGTTAAAACGTCCGAAAAAGTCAAGATAATACTGCATTATTTCCACGATTATATCTGAATCGCCCCTCTTGTAAACGCCGCTGAAAGCGCGCTCGACTTCCCCCGCAAGCAGACCCTCGCTGTATATTTCCGCCAATCTTTTAACGCTGTTATAAATTTGTTTAAGCTTATACCATGTCGCCTTTCCCACGATGCCGTCGACCTTCAGGTTAAAAATCTGCTGAAAAGCTATTACGGCTTTTTCCGTGGCTCCGTTAAATATCCCCTCGTTTACAGCAACCCTTGGTATGGCGGGGTAATTCATTGATATTCGGTTTAGCTGCCGCTGTATGACGCGAACACCCTCGCCGATAAATCCGAGCCCCAAGGGCACTCCCGGATATGAAGGTATGGTTTCCTCCAAGGAAGCTGTGAGGAGAAAGATTTCCTCCCCGTAGTAGTATCGGAGTATGTCTATATCCGTCATGCCGCGCCGCGCGAGGTTGACGCTGCCCCACTGCGAAAGACCCTGGCACATTGCCGATAATCCGCTGCAATACCGGGCGGCAAGGGGCTGTACATGGTCGTCCCACACAATGTATGTTGTGAAGCTGTTGTCGACAAGAGAATTTATCACGCCGAATATTTCCCTGCCCGGAACAAACATCTGGTCATAAGAGGAGGACGAGGTTATGTCAAAATCATATCCGCGCGCGCGGTAATGTTCCGTGTACACTCTGTTGAGTGTAAAAGACTGTATGGCAAAGATGTTTGCCTTGAGAGCCTCCTCCGGCCATGTGGGATAAAGCTCCGAGCAGGCGACATTCTTAATATACCCCGTGTATGAAACGGTGATATTCGCGGCGGGCGCCGACGGGGCGCCGAGATGAACGGTTATGCTTGCCGGGACAGTCACTGCTGGCGCCGCCATCCTCTCAATCCTCCCCCGCCGGTTAATTTAAGGCAACACCGCACAATGATTGTT
>LSQX01040029.1_pt1 | contig 37128 bp, 26 predicted proteins | sample 654561 | NCBI WGS metagenome assembly LSQX01 (sample SAMN04489861, study PRJNA283612) | anaerobic digester metagenome | isolation source: 4 biogas reactors fed with cattle manure at either 37C or 55C with and... | place: Denmark: Kongens Lyngby | collected 2014 | reverse complement strand
ATCTCCGCCTCACCGAAGCCCAGCGCGCGGATGGTGTCTATCCCCGCCGCGACCGCCTCATAGATGGAGAGCGTATACTCCGCCTCGACCTCCGGCGGCTGCCGGTCTGTGTTCCACGAGTAGTTGCCGTTGGTGAGATTGACATAGCGGTCGCCAACCCAGTAGCGCTTGCCGCGCATGTAGAAGATCGGATGATCGGTCGCCCACATGATCCGCTCCGGGCCGAAGTACTGCAGCGCGAGCGCATGCACCGCCGGGTTGAAGACCGCGGAGTTGTCGAAGAGGATCCCGGGGTCATTGGCCAGCGGCGGAAAGCCCTCCCGCGCATAGCGCCCCGCGTAGGACCGTCCGAGGTGTGCGATCACCAGCACCACGTTCGGGTAGCGTGCGCGAAGCTCCATGATCTCCTCGATGTTCGCCCGATCCGCTAGTCGCTCCAGCCTCGGCAGGTGGAGCGTCAGCCATGCCCCAAGCTCGTCGAGCACCTCAAGCTGATGGTGCGGCATGAAGTCGAAGACGCTCACATCGCCGCCGCCGTAGCCCCCGATCAGGCGCTCGTAGGGCTTCACGCCGACGATCGCCGGGCGGCGCAACTCCCGCAGCAGCTTCTGAGGCTCCCACTCCGGCCGCACCAGCGCCAGCCCCGCGGATCCACCGCCCTCGAATGCCTCCGAGACATACTCATTGTTAGCCTCACAGTGGCAGTTGCTCTGCGGCGAGCCGAAGGCGAGCATCTCCACCTGCCGCCCGGGGAACATGATTTCGTACCCGAGTCGCGCCTGCTCGACCGACTCGGGGCCTGCTATCTCCGCCGGAAACGCCGGCCGCTCGTAGGCCTCCTCGGTCTCGTCGGTATGCTCGGGTAGCTGCACGTGGCGATGAGCATCGAAGATGCGCTCGGGCAGCCACGGGTCAAGCCGCTCATGAAAGAAGCGGTGATCCACGTCGTTGTACTCAAGGTAGGGGTGGTCCATGATCTGCCTCACTTCCGCTTCAGTAGCTCACGCAGGGCATCGGCCGCGAACCGCAGTGTGTGCTCATCCAGCGGCAGCGCAAACTTGGTCAGGATCGTGCTGTGACCTTCGTGGTAGGCGTGCGCCCGGAGCCAGAGCCCGCGCTCCAGTGAGGCTCGATGGAAGGCGAGGCAGCGCTCCCGCTCGCGGAACTTCAGCCCGGACATGTGTCCGACTCCGCGCGCCTCAACAAGCTGGTCGCTGAACTCGTCTGCGATCTGCACCATCTGCTCGTGCCATGCGGCGCCCACACGCTCGATGGTCGCCGCCTCGCGCTCAATGAGAGCTATGTTCCCCAGCGCGATGTAGGCGGCCAGCGCGGCGTTGCCGTTCGTGCTGATCGCATCATACTGCTCGAGGCAGTCCAGCTTCCCGCGGTAGATCAATGCCGCAAGCGGGTGGAAGCCCGCGGTCATGCCCTTGCCGAGCACGATGAAGTCCGGCTGCAGGCCGATGCGCGAGCTGTAGACGACCTCCGGGACCCAGAATCCGGTCTGTATCTCATCAATCGCCATCAGCGCGCCCGTCTCATCACACAGACGCCGTGCAAGATGCAGATACTCCGGATCCACCACGATTGCCTCGCGGTTCATCATCACCGGTTCCGCCCAGAAGCCGGCGACATTCTCGCCATGCGTCGCAAAGATGCTGCAAAGCTCGTCCGGGTCATTCGGCTGAACCGCCACGATCTGCACGTTGCAGAAGTATTCCGGCCACATGCCGCGCAGGCGCTGGGCGAAGAGGTCGGTGCCGTGATAGTTGCCATCCAGCACCACGAAGACCGGCGCGCCCTCGCCGCGATGGTTGGCGAGCATCATCTTCATCGCCGCCGCGCAGGCGACGCTGCCGGTAGCGACACCGGCGAGCACCGTGTTGAGGCTGTCCGGGTCGCTCTGCAGATCGTCCAGCTCGCGGCCGGGGTTGCACAACTGCACCAGCTTCTCCGTCAGGCGCTTGACCGGCGCGGAGGGGATGTTCGAGTGATTGTCCCAGACGATCCCGCGCTCGATGCCGTCCAGCAGCAGCTCGCGCAGTTCGGGATGATCGTAGCCCCACGTCATCTGGTAGTGCCCTGCGGTGCAGTCGAGGAAAAGCTTACGCTGCTCGGTGAGATAGAACAGACCATCGCCGACCAGCAGGTCGTCGGGCGCGTCGGTCACACAGCGGCCGTAGGAGCGCTGAAACCAGCGCTTGTCCGGGCACGGCACAACCGGGACTTCATTGATCGCGCTCCCCACCCGGTGTAGCAGCGCCGGATGGGCGCTGTCGGATAGATAAGCGCGGGCGGTTGACAGTGTCCGCGCCAGGCATCCCGCTCGATCGTTCATGAGATTCGCAAATGTCAGTGCCATCTTCGCCACCCTGTCCGCGGATCATGATCTTCTGCGACCGCTGGTGGCATTTTCGCCGACGCGACAGCAAACCCTCCGCGCCGTCCCGGTAATACCACTGATAGATCGCAGGAGCTTTCACGGAGATTCCCGCGAGAATACCCTACTATTTCTGCTGTTTGCACTTGCACAAAACATGAACTTTGGCTACACTCACATAAGTGAGGGAGTTGTAGCCGTACATGGCAGTACATCAACCCCATCTCTTGATTGATGTCACTGTGGCGAGGTAATGCGGCAACATCGCGGTCACGCGTCTGGCTGAGGTAGATGGCAGGCCGGCTGGACACAGCAATATTGAACTCTACCCACCCCCTCGCCGCTGGCTGGGGCAACGAGTGGTGCGTTGTATAGCAGCCCATTATCCGCCTCTATGAGGAGGGTGGAGCAAGTGTTGTCACGCACGGCGTACAGGATAATATTGATCTCAGCTTCACTAATGTGTACGTCGCTGGCTCTCGCAGAGACGGTAAGGCTGGACGTCCTCGAGGACGAGGCCGTAGTCTCCGGGGATCTGGCTGATCAGAACTTCAGCGCCCTGTCCTACCGTGGCGGCCTCTACATCGGAGTGGCATCGGACGCGCTCTGGACCGGCCGTTCCTACCTCAAGTTCGATCTCTCCGGTCTCGATTCCCCGGTCACGTCCGCGCGACTGTGGCTCTATCTGACGCAGAAGTTCGATGAACCAGATCGACCCGTGGGCGCATACCTGACCACTGACGACTGGTCGGAGGCGACCCTGACCTGGAACAACGCTCCTGCCCCCGTGAGTGGCCCGGTTGACAGCGCCCAACCGCCCTTTGCCGCGTTGCAGTGGTACTGCTGGGATGTAACCGCGCTTGTGCAGCAGGAGGCTGCAGGTGATGGCATCCTCAGCATGCTGCTCAAAGAGATCGAGGAGAGCCTCGACCCCTGCACATGGAACTACTATGCCGAGAGGGAATACAACGGTCAGGCTCTCGCTCCGCACCTCGAGATACAGTACGGCGACTACGAGGATCCCGGCGCTCCGCCGGCACTGATACTGCCTGACGACCTGACGGTGGAACAGCAGACGCCGCAGGGCAGTGAGGTTCACTTTGAGGTCAGCGCCATCGACTGCAGCGGAATGCCCGTTGACGTGGTCGCTACGCCTGCCTCCGGGTCGCTCTTCCCCGCGGGGGAGACTACCGTGGCGGTGAGCGCCACCGATGGGGCGGGCAAGTCCTCCGCCGGGAGCTTCGAGGTCACGGTGGCCGACACCACCCCGCCGGTGCTCTCCTTGCCCGAAGACATGCTGGTCCCCCAGCAAATTCCCGCGGGCGCCGTGGTGGAGTTTGCACCGGAGGCGACCGACGTGGTTGATCCTCATGTTACCGTCACCTGCGAACCTCCTTCAGGTTCCATCTTTCCCGTCGGCACCACCATCGTAAACGTCACAGCAACAGATTACTCAGGCAATGAAGCTATCGGCGCCTTCGGCGTTACCGTCGAGGCGGCAACTGCCCCCACCTTTGCGCTGACCACGCTCGAGCCCACGCTCTGGCCGCCGAACCACAAAATGCGCCTTGCCGCGACAGTCAGTAACGTCCGCGACGATCTCGATCCCGACCCGCAGGTGATCATCACCGTCACCTCCAACGAGCCGATCAACGGCATCGGCGATGGCAGCACCGAGCAGGACTGGGAGATCGTCCGGCGCGGGGCCGTCTGGGAGATATTCCTCCGGGCCGAGCGAGCGGGGCCCAGCGACGGGCGCGAGTACCTCATACAGGTGACCGTTACGAACGCCGCAGGCATTTCCGCACAGGATCAAACTACCGTCACCTGCCCTGAGGATCAGGGGGGCGGGCGCTGGAAAGGCAAGTAACCTCCGGGCCATCGGATCCGCACAGCAGTCAACACACAGGGCGCCGGCATCCGCCGGCGCCTTCTCCATGTCGGCTCTGTGTCCAAACCACAGTCAGGGTTTATCCCGCGCACACCTGCGGGTTTCCCCCGATTCATTCCGCCCCCCACACGTGCTAATCTGAAACACCTGTACATTTTGGGGCTTCTGGGGTGGAATCGGATGTATCTCAAGGACAAGGTCGCGTTGATCACAGGCGCCGGTGCGGGCATAGGCGCGTCCGGTGCGGAGCTGTTCAGCCGTGAGGGCGCCCGTGTCTGCCTCGTGGACATTGACCGGGACGAGCTGGATGAGCAGGTCGCGAAGATCCGCGACAGCGGGGGAGAGGCAATCGGAATCGTCGCGGACATGCGAGAGCCAGCACAGGTCGGTGATGCGGTGACGTCGGCAATCTCGCAGTGGAACTCACTCGACATCGCGTGGGCGAACGCGGGCATCAACGGCGTCCGGGCGCCGGTGGAGGAGATCACGCCGGAGGAGTGGGATGAGGTTCTCGCAACTAATCTCCGCGGCACGTTCCTTACCGCGAAATATGCCGCACCTCACCTGAAGGAGCGCAACGGGGTGCTGCTGATCACATCCTCCATCAACGGGACGCGCAAATTCACCGGCATCGGCGGCAGCCCCTACGCCGCATCAAAGGCCGGCCAGGTCGCCTTCGGCAAGATGCTCGCGGTGGAACTGGCACAGAAGGGTGTCCGCGTCAACGTCATCTGCCCCGGGGCGGTCGAGACGGAGATCGGGGAGAGCACCAGGGAGCGCAACACCGAGGAAATTGAGCTGGGGATCGAGTATACAGAGGGCATAATGCCGCTGGTGGAGGAGGACACGCTGCACTCTGAGCATGTAGCTCGTGCGGCCCTCTTCCTCGCTTCCGATCAGGCGGAGGGCATCACCGGTACGGTGCTCTACGTGGACGGCGCGGAGTCGCTGATCCAGTAGAAGGCGCCGGAGGTGTCGTCACGCTCAACCTCATCCGCTCGCTCGGGTTGCCACTGCGCCGGGGGAGGTTGAGCGGGGCCGCGCGATGAACAGCGCATTCCGCCGCTGGACGATACGGGCGGGCCCGCAACACCCCTGCGGGCTCGCCCTTGCGCTTAAAGCCTCAAGCCCCGCAGTAGTCTGCGGGGCTCCCCAAGGCACGCGATCCATCCGGTTACTCTCTGCTCTCCCCGTTGGGGCGAAGCGGCGGCCTCCGGACCAGGCAGTCGAGGCCGCCGAGTATCTCCCTGTATTCTCCTCCGCGGGCCAAAGCTCGTCATGTCCCGGCGGCAGGCTTTGCCATTGTACTCATCACGAAGTTCCCGTCAAGCATTCGAGCAGAATCAGCCCGGTTAGCCTCACTCCGCGGCGAATTTGTAGCCGAAACTACGCACGGTGATAATCCGCTGCGGGTTCTTCGGGTCGTCCTCGATGCGATTGCGCAGGTTCGATATGTGCGTCTCCACCAGGTGTGGGTCATACTGCTCGTAATCCCAGACCGTCTCGAGCAGTTCGTCGGTGGAGAAGACGCGCCCCGGTTGCTGCATCAGCACCTGCAGCAGGCGCATCTGTGTCGGCGTCAGGTCAACCCGCTCTCCGTTGACGGTCAGCTCTCGTGAATCGAGGTCGAGCATCACGCCCGCGCCTTCAAGCGTCCGCTTCTGCGTGAGGCTCGCGCCGGGGCCCACGCGTCTCAGCACGGCCTTCACGCGCGCGACAAGCTCCCGCGGTGAAAAGGGCTTGGTGATGTAGTCGTCGGCTCCGAGTTCGAGGCCGAGGATGCGATCGGCCTCCTCGTTGCGCGCCGTCAGCATGATGATGGGCACGGACGACTTCTGACGGATCTGCTGACAGACACTGGTGCCCTCAAGATCGGGCAGCATGATGTCGAGCAGCACGAGGTCGGGCTTGCGTCCCTTGCTCCCGCTCATCACCTCAAGGGCCGCGAGGCCCGAATCGGCTGTGATAGTGTTGAACTGCTCGCCCTCAAGCTTTCGCTGGACGGCATCGCGCAGCATCTCGTCGTCATCGACGATCAGCACAGTAGCTCCGCGCAATGTCGCACCTCCTCGAATTCGTGATGTCTATGAGGCTACCCGCCCTCAGTCTCATAGAGCGGGAAGACCAGATAGAACGTGCTCCCTTTGCCCGGGGTGCTCTCAACCCCCAGTACACCGCCCAACAGGCGCGTCAAACGCGACGCGATGGCGAGACCCAGTCCCGAGCCCTTGGCGCTCCGTTCGGTCAGTCGCCCGCGGTAGAACTCGTCGAATATCCTCTCGACATCCTCCTGCGCGATCCCCGGCCCATCGTCAATGACTTCAATCATGAAGCAGTTGTTCGGTGGCCACTGTTCGTCGCCCGGTGCGGCAGAGGTCATCTGCTCGAGGTGCGCAAGATATTCGCGCGGACAAACCGTCGCCCGGACCAGCACCGTCCCGTCCTGCTGCGTATACTTGACAGCATTCCCCACGAGGTTGAAGAGCACCTGCGCGAGCCGATCGGCATTCGAGGAGATCAGCGGTAGATCGCCGATGATCTCGTCGCTCAGGGAGATGTTGCGCCGTGCCGCCTCGGGGGAGAGGGTGTCTATGATGTGCTCGATCACCGCTACCACGTCCACCGGATGTCGGCGGATGGGCATCGCGCCCGCGCGTAGCCGGGACAGGTCGAGCAGGTCCTCAACCATGCGGTCAAGCAGAATGCACGTGGTCTCGATGCGTCTGAGGAACTCTCGCTGCTCTTCATTGATCTCGCCGGCATCGCCATCAAGCAGCAGTTCGTTGTAGGCGCGGATCGCCGCCAGAGGCGTCCGCAGTTCGTGCGAGACACAGGAGATTAGCTGCCTGCGGAAGCGTTCGATGCGCGCGGCCTCCGTCGCTGCGGCGCCGAGCGTGGCCAGCGACCGCAGCAGCGCCGTCTGCTGCGCGTCGGGCTCATCGTATGAAGCCGCGATCACGCCGACCAGGGCGCGTTGCCCCTTATCATCCGAGTGGGGGTCGGTCCGCATCTGCACCAGGAGGCAGGCACGCTCCCCGCCGCGCCAGTCGCCGCGGTTGAGCAGACGGTACGGCTGATCGCCGAGTGCGAACTCCGCCAGCGGATCGCCCATCCTCAGATCGATCGGCCCTTCGTCGGGGTCCACCTGCTCGATCTGCACCGCCTCAGGCGATGACCTGCCATCATCCTCCGCCAACCGCACGGCACGCGCGACCTCTATCAGTTGGCCGTTCTCATGGTCGGCTTCGAAGACCGAGACCGCGGGAAAGCCGATGTGCCGCGCCGCGACCGCCGCGATGCCGCGCATGACCTCGGCGCTATCGCTGAGCCCCATCAACGAGGCTACCGACTCCAGCAGGGACTGCGCGCGTCGCCCTCCCGATTCAGCCTGTTCAAGCCGCGATCTGAGGCATTCGGTCTCCTCTGGATTGCCCGATCCGCCTGCGCCGGTTGAAGCCTGGCTCTGGTTCATCCGCCACCCCATTCAGTCGCGCTACTGCCCGCCGCCCAGGGCGCCTAGAACGCTGGTCATGGACATCAGACCCGGCCCGAGTAGGATAACGAAGAGGGCCGGGAAGATAAAGAAGATCAGTGGGAAGAGCATCTTGACCGGCAGAGCTGCGGCGACCTCCTTGATTTGGAGGCTGCGCCGAGTGCGCAGGGAATCCGACTGCGTTCGCAGTGCCTTCGCGATGCTCACCCCCAGTTGCTCCGCCTGAGCCAGCGAGCCCACCAGCGCGTTGAGGTTGTCCTCGCCGACGCGATCGGCCATGTCCTGCCATGCCCGCTTGCGCGTCTTGCCCACTCGCACCTCGCCCAGCAGGCGCTTGAACTCATCCACCAGCGGGCCGTCCTTGCGCTGAACCACTTCGGCAAGGGCGCCGTCGAGACCTGCGCCGGCCTCAACCGATACAACGAGCAGGTCGATGACGTCCGGCAGCGCCTTGCGCACCATAGCGTGGCGGCCCTCAATGCTCTTTTGCAGCATGTAGTGCGGGGCGAGGAGCCCGGCGACGGCCGCGAAGCCCGCCACCGGCACCTGCAGCGTCGCGCCCAGGATCGGGTTGTTCCACAGCCAGATCGCCGCGCCGAGGCCGGCCACGGCGGAGAAGATGCGCAGCGTCATGAACGATTGAGCGTTGAGCCCCATCGGGTGCCCGGCCTTCTCAAGCTCCTGGCGCGCCGTCTCCAGCGCCTCGGCAGGCGCCATCGCGCCGATCGCGTTGATGAAGCGGCCCGCGATTGGCTTGAGCACTCGCTCGTGGAACGGCAGCGCCAGCTCCTCAGCTATCGGAGAGCGGGGCCGCTGCCTTAGCTGCTGCACGCGCTCCTGCACTCGCAGGCGGCGTTCGTCGGCCATGATCGCGAGACCCACCACCAGCACCGCGGTGAAGACCAGGCCTACAATCACAAGTATCAGGGGATTCATACTCTCGGTTGCTCCCTCTCCCCGCCCGTCCTCGGCCTCAAATATCGATGTCCAGCATCTTCTTGATGATAATGATCCCCGTCACCATGAGCAGCCCCGCGCCCATCAGCATCATCTGCCCGAGCCGCTCAGTGAAGAGCGGGTTGAGGTAGCCGGGGTTGATGGCGGAGATGACCAGCGAGATGACGATAGGCATGGCAATCAGGATGCCCGCGGACATGCGGCCCTCGCTGGTGGCCGCGTTGATCTCGCCCTGCAGCCGCACGCGCTCGCGGATCATCCCCGCGATGTTGTCGAGCACCTCCGAAAGATTACCGCCCATCGTGAGCTGTGTCTGCATCGCGGCGACGACCAGCTCGAGGTCATACGAGTCGCTGCGCATCAGGAGCCCCTCCAGCGCCTCGGATACCGAGATGCCGACCTGCACCTCCTGCAGCACCCGCTGGAACTCCTCAGAGATGGGGGGGTGCATCTGCGAGGCCACGACCTGGAAGCCGCGCGTGAGCGCGTAACCCGACCGCAGCGCCGAGCTGAGCATGTCGAGCGCGTCCGGAAGCTGGCTCGTCAGTGCCGCCTGCCGCTTCTGCGCGCGCTGGACCATGTACATGTACGGGGCGCCGAGGCCAAGTCCTCCCGTCAGGATGCCCAGGATAGGCTGTCCCGTGACCAACCAGCCGATGGTCAGACCCGCGCACATGGCGACGGTGCAGATGATCATCGCCTCTGACGGCCGCAGCAGCAGACCCGCGCGCAGCAGTTGCATCTGGATGCCATCCCAGAACTCCGTGCCTCGCAGAGCCTCGCTCAGTTGCGGCATCGGATCCGCTCGGCCGACCCGGTGCGTACCCTCAGTCTCGTACACGGCGCCGCTTACGTCGGAGCCTTCAACCAGTCGCTCGCTTGCGGAGGGCCCGCCGGTGAAGACCAGCAGCAGAACCACGATCAGGCCGAACACCAGCCCGCCGCCGACCACTGCCAGCGTCAGTGGGTCCATACTTCAGCTCCCAGTGACTGCCATTCCCGCCGCGCGCGTGCGCGGCACCCGGCGCAACTGCCGCGCACGGGACGGAGGCGTCAGTTCGTTGTCGTCACTCCCGCTGTGACCCCTGTTGCTACTGCAGGACTACCCGAAGAAGCTCCGCCGCTGCTGAGTGGGCTCGGCATCGGCGAGGAACATGTTCGGTGGAAGCTGCACGCCCTCCGCCGCGAGCTTGTCCACGAACAGCGGCTGGATGCCCATCGGGCGATGCTCAACGATCAGCCGCCCATCGTCGTCCACACCATGGTGCTTGAGAGTGAAAAGGTCCTGCGTGATGATCTCATCGCCCTCCATCCTCTGCACCTCGGTGACGTAGGTGATCTTACGCGAGCCATCCCTCATGCGATCCTGATGCACGATGAGGTCAATGGCGCTCGAAATCTGCTGTCTGATCGCGTGTGAGGGCAGTTCCGTCCCCGCCATCAGCACCATCGTCTCCAGACGCGAGAGGCAGTCCCGCGGACCGTTGGTGTGGGCGGTGGAGAGCGACCCCTCGTGACCGGTGTTCATGGCCTGCAACATGTCGAGCGCCTCTCCGCCGCGCACCTCACCCACGATGATGCGGTCAGGGCGCATACGCAGGGCGTTGCGCACCAGGTCGCGGATGCTGATCTCACCGGTGCCCTCCAGGTTCGGCGGCCGGCTCTCGAGCGTCAGCACGTGCTCCTGCTGAAGCTGCAACTCCGCCGCGTCCTCGATCGTCACGATCCGCTCCCCGACCGGGATGAAGCTCGACAGCACGTTCAACGTTGTCGTCTTACCCGATCCCGTGCCTCCCGACACAATGACGTTGAGCTTGCCTCGCACGCACAGCTCGAGGAAGTCGCACATCTGCGCGCTCATCGAGCCGAAGCGCACCAGGTCCGACCCCATGAGCGGGTCGGCGGAGAACTTTCGGATCGTCAGGTAGGGCCCCTTCACCGCAAGGGGGGGGATGATCGCGTTGACACGCGACCCGTCAGGGAGGCGGGCGTCCACCATCGGCACCGCCTCGTCCAGACGGCGGCCCAGCGGCGCGATGATCTTCTCGATGATCCGCATGATGTGCTCGCCGTCGGCGAAGCGAATCGGCGCCTCGAGCAGCTTACCGCTCCGCTCAATCACAACATGCCCCGGACCGTTGACCATGATCTCCGAGATGCTGTCATCGGCCAGCAGCACCTCCAGCGGCCCGAAGCCGCGGATCTCGCTGATTACGGCCTGGGTAAGCTGATCCAGCGTCCGCACCGGAAGCGTCATCTCGTGGTTGGTCAGCACCACGTTGGCAAAACGCCGCACCTGCTCGGCAAGTTGCTCCTGGGTGTAGTTCTCCAAAGTCGTGAAATCCGTCTCACGCAGCAGGCGATGGTGGACCTCACCCTGAATCTCCAGCATCTCCGGGGTGTAGAGCACCGCCGCCGCTGCAATCGACTGATCTGTCAGTTGAGCCATGGTAGGCAACTCCTTGGAGGACCGGAACGTCCCTTCGCTCGCGAAAGTCGCGGCGGCACTCCCTGACGATTACAGCGCCGGCCCCTCCGCTCGCCGGCCCCGACGCTGCCGCAACTCCCAGACTGTCCCCCCAGGATGCGTCACCGGCGTCTAGGCTCCCTGCTCGCGCCTGCGCCGCTCCTCGGCCATCGACTCCTCGAGGATCCCCACCAGTTCGCGGATACCGCGCGCCAGCGGCGACCCCGCACGGCTCAGCACGGCCGGCGTGCCCTCGTTTATGGATGCTATCGCAGCCACCGGGTCATCAGGGATCGTATGCACCACCCGCGTCCCTGCAGCCTGTTCAAGGTCCTCGGCAGTCAACTCGTTCGACCGCGCCCAGCGGCTTACCACCAGCTTAATGCGCTCGGGCGCTATCCGCTCCGCCAGCAACTGGTTGTATAGCGTCGCGGTATCGCGAACCGCCGAAAGGTCCATCAGTGCACTCACCAGCACGATGATCTGGCAGCGGGAGAAGATGTAGTCACTCGCTGCGCCGATCAGCGGCGGGACGTCGAAGAAGACGAAGCGGTACTGCCGCCGCAGCAGACCGATCAGGTCGGCGAGGAATGAGACTTCCTCACCGCTGCCCAGCCGGCCGCCCGCCCCCGAGCTTCGTGGGACCCCCGCAAGCACTCTGAGGCCCGATGGGGAGTGGGTGGAGAGGTGCGTTTCGATGATGGTGCTGTCAAGTTCGCCGGCAAACTCGGCGAGGTCACCGATGTGGTGCGCCGGGCTGATGTCAAGCATCAGGGGAACGTTCCCGTACTGCCCGTAGAAGTCAACGAGAATGACCTGCCCGGGGTGCTTTTGGGCGAACGCCACTGCCAGATTGACCGCTATCATGCTCTTGCCGATGCCGCCCTTGGCGCCGGTAACGCCAATCGTCACCGGCATCTTCGACGGATCGGTGATGAGATCGTACTCGGTTGTATCTCGCGCGCCCGTCAGTTCGGCCAGCGACACGAGCAGCTCCACCACCTGCTCGGCAGTCACCTCAGGCCCGATAACGGCGCGAAGGCCGGATCGGAGCGCCCGGCGTGCGACCTCGGGTGCCTCCGCCCGGCCTTCGGCTACCATCAGTACAGATGCGACATCGGGGGCCGCGAGCGCGATCATCTCCGCGGCCTCGTAGCCCGTCATACCCGGCATCTCTTCATCCAGCAGGATGATGTCGGGCGTGAACTGGGCGGCCATCTGCGCCGCCTCCAGCCCATCGTGAGCGACCGCTACGACGTCCACGTTCCCGCCGCCTGCTTCCGCGAAGAACGCGGCCAGTTGCGCCTGGAGCTCGTCGGAGGCGCCCGGCTGCGGCTCGGTCAAAATAATGCGAATGTTGCCGTCCTCGTATCGCATCTATGGCCTCAACTCACTTGCGGCCCTGAAGTTGGTGTAGGTCTTTCTGAGTTGATGCGCCACCGACCGCCTCCGTCTCGACGCATCATTCAGTTATTCTCGGTCGTCCCGCCCCACAGCTCCGTCCCGAGACCCTCCGGCACCGGGATCGGATGGACCGGCTGCCCATCTTCGCCCAGAATCTGCGGCATGACCAGGATGATCAACTCGCTCTTGTTCTCGATCGTCGTGTCATGCCGGAAGAACTGGCCTATGATCGGCAGATCGCCAAGGATCGGGATCTTGCTGACTGTCTTCGACTCGTCCGAACTGATCAGGCCGCCGACCGTCAGTACGCCGCCATCAGATACCGTCACGGTCGTCTCAGCGCGCCGCGTGCGCAGGGCCGGAATGCTCAGGCCACTGACGGTCACGCCACTGCCGAAGTCAAGCGAACTTACCTCCGGCGCAACCTGCATCAGTATCTTGTCGCCTGCCGGAGTGATCGTCGGCATGATGTTGAGACGCACACCGAACGGCTTCCACTCCACGGAAATCGCGGCCCCGCCACCGATTCCAGTCGTCGCAATCGGGATCGGGATCTCGCCGCCGATCAGTATCTCCGCTTCCTCGCCCTCGTTGACCAGCAGGTTCGGCTGCGAGAGTATCTTCGCCTTCTGATTGTCTATCAGCGCGTGAATCTGAGTGGAGAAGTGGTATAGCTCGCGCCAGCCATCCAGGCCGGGAATCTGCCCGAACAGGAACGGCTGCGGCCGGTACTGCGCGTCAACGTAAGGCGTTCCCTGATACTGGCCCCAGTCCACGCCGAGATTGCCGGTCTCACCGGCGTTCACTTCAAGCACCTTCACAGCTACCATGACCTGGCGCCTGTCAGGCGTGACTACCGTGACAAGGTTCACGAACGGAACGTTCGGGAAGAGCGAGAGCACCTGGTCGATCTGTGCCAGCGCCTCCTCCGAAGGTACCGCGCCCTCCAGCATGAGGCCCTGATCGCCGAGTGTGGTCACTTGGATCTGATCGCCCAGCGCACCCGAAAGAGCGGCCTGCGCCGTCGCAAGGTCTGGCCGCGGCGGCACTACCTGCACCAGGTTGATCGTCTGCACGTTTTCAAAGCCGGCGAGCAGCCGGTTCACGCGCTCGAGTTCCTCTGCGCTGCTCACGATGCCATCCACGGCGATCGCGTTGCCGCGAAGCTGCGTGACCGTGAAGTCGGGCCCCAGCAGCCTCTGTATCTGCGCCACCGGAGCCTGGGCAGCCGGGTCCTCGCCGGCGACTGTCAGAGTATCAACCACGCGCAGTCCGCCGGAGATCGCGGCGATGGCGTCCCGCGCTTGCTGAAGCTCCTCATGCGAGGGCAACTGGCCCTCCACCACGAGGATATCCGAGCCCCAGGAGCTGACCTTCACGTTCGGGCCAAGTATCTCATTGAGAGCCTCCGCCGCCCGCCGTGCCGGTGCATCCTCCACTGCCTCCGCGGTCCCGACCATCCCCACCACACGGACATCGTCCGTGGAGGCGGCCTCAAGCAGCGTATCGAGGTTCTCCTTCGCCTCATTATTCTGCACGGTGCCCTCGACCACCACCAGCGAGTCGGACACCACCTCTACGTTGAGGTTGGGGCTGAGGGAATTGCGCAGATCGCGCGCAATCGCCTCCGCCAACTGGACGCCGACCACGGTCACCGCGAAATTGTGCAGGCCGTCCTTGTCCCACACGTAGATCATCGTGTGTTCCTGGTCGCGTGGCACTTCAGGCCTGGCGACAACCATAAGCTCATTGGCCGACATCACGGTGATGTTGGCAACATCCGGATGCACCACCGCCGCGCGCCGCATCTGATTGAACTTCAGAATGATGCTGCGCCCGTGCTCGAGGATGAGCGTCTGCGATGTCCCCGGCCGCGTGTTGTCAAAGTCCCTGTGCGGGTTCTCGAAGTACTGTGCCGCCACCGGAACTACGAGGGTCGTGGTGGCAACAACTACCAGCAGCGCCATGATCGTGCTGAAAAGTCTGCTCTTCATCTGCTGCACCTCCTGACCCCCATATGCGGCCTGGGGTGCCAGAATGCTGCGTGTTGTGCTGCGATTGCTATTGCGATGATCGGGCGGTCATGCCCGGGCGTTGCTCTTCAGTTTACGGTGTCCTGAGCCGGCGTGTCGTGCCGCTGATCTCTCCCCTTGCGACTAATCTGCCGGAACCAGTTCGCGCTCGGTGCCGCGGATAACCTCGATGGTGCGCGGCTCCTCCTCACGCGGTGTCGCCTGCGGCTGTGCCGCCGGTGCAGGCGCTGGCTGCGCGGCAGGCGGCTGCTGCATCCCGGGAGCGCCCCATCCGGGATACATCATCGGTGGCATCTCGGGGGCCGCTTCTTCGTCCTCGCCATTCGACGGCGGCTCCATCCCCATCAGCGCCCAGTCGCTCTGGCCGGTGAGGGAGATCATACTCTCATCCTCCCGAGGCCGCAGCGCCAGATGGACCGCGCCCTTGAAGGCCGACAGCAGCAGACTCTGCGCCTGATCGGGTGAGACCGCAAGCGTCGCGCTCCTCACCTGCTCGACCGCGGGCGCCTCGGTAGCCTGACCCGACGGCTGGTCGCTGGGCTGTCCGGTCTGTGCCGCGGGCCGGGTGGTCTGCTCGTTCATCGCGAGCACCTCGACGTTCTGGAGGATCGTCTTGGTGATCGCGACCTCGCCCTGCTGGAAGGTCGTGAGCACATCCACCCGGTCGCCGGGGTAGACGAAGCCGCCCACGCCGCTGATCGGGTCGAGGGCGACGGTCACAGCTCGCATCCCCTGCGGGATGATGAAGGTGAGGCCCTGTGCCGCGGTACGCGGGCCGACGTGGGCGCTTGTGATAGCAGTCCCCGCGCTGATGGGCATCTGGGCGACAAGCCCGATGGCCGACTGCGGATCGGTTATCACGCCCGCCGGCGCGGCCTGCGTGTTCATCTCCGATGTGCTCAGCGCATCGGCCGTGATCGTTTCGTAGGCCGCGATATCTCGGGCCGCCACGATGACCGTAATGTTCTCAGGTTCGGCCACTTCCGGCGTGCCCGCCTGCTGGCTGAGCACGAAGTAGACGAGGCCTGCGACGATCAGGGCGATGATCGCCGCCACCGCAAATGCCTGCGTTCTGGTAAGCCTCAATTTCAGCACCCCTTGCTGTGACGTCTGCCGCGATTACTGGTGCAACTGCCTCAATGACCGGGCGCGCCTCCGTGCGCCCCGCCTATCATTGCCACTAACTTGCGGAGTCAAACCCCGCGTCTACCCTGCTATGCAGCTTCGGCATCCTATCGCACGAGTATAACCCTGCGCCCACTCACCCCGCCCCAGCCATACTCCTCGTGCGGAATGAAGCTCGATGATGAACCGTTTACCGTTATGGTCCGGGCGCAGAGCCCTCCGTTGTAAACCTCTTGATGCGCCCCATTATACGTGATGGGCCCGTTGGGCGCGAACACAATTCCTTCGGTCCGCTGGCGCGCGCCGTTGTAGGTGATCCCGGCCGCACCCTCGGCCATGCAGAACAGACCGTCGCAGTCGCGGTTAAATGAGCACTCCTTGAGCGCGCTGTTGAAGTAGGCCCCCTCCCGGGTTATGAACGTGCACTCGTCGAGGTCAATCTGCGCGCCGTTAACATAGATGTTGCCCTCGACCATGAAAATGCAGTTGTGCGCCTCAAAGAAAGCTCCGTTGATCGCCAGATCCCCGCCCACCATGAAGGTGGAATCTCTGGCCGTGAACGACGAACCGCTGACCACCAGACTCTGCTGTACCAACCAGTCACCAGTCGGCAGCGTCCCACCGGCCCCGACGTAGCTCGCCTGACCAACAACATAGTCGTAGGGCCCGCTGTTGTAGTAGTCGTTCCAGTCGTAGTCGATCGGATAGGGCTCGATCTCGCCCTCGACAGTATCCTCGATCTCCTGGTGCGCACCATTGATGACGCACTGGTTGCGGTAGGAGATGACTCCGGTCACCGTCTGGTGCGAACCGTTCACCACCACGCCGGTGTTAGAGTGGACGGTGCCGTCTACGAATAGCGACGAGCCGTTGATCGAGACGCCCCACAGGTTCGGCGCACTCTCCGCGGCGAAGAAGATGCCGCCAGAGCCGCCGCCTGCCTCAGAATCCGTCAGGACTGCCGTGGCCGACCGGACCACGGTCGCCCCTTCTATCGCGAAGATGCGCGCAAACGCATACTCCACGCGGCAGCGGCCGGTAACCTGGCAGGAATGCTCGCCCGCCTGCAGGGTACCGTAGCCCTCGATATTCGCGCCCTGGTTTTGAAAGACCACATCCTCATATGTAACTGTTGTGGCGAACGCCGGCGTTTCGGCGTTATTGGCCATGACCAGGCTCTGCAGTCGGAACCTGGCGTCATCAGTCTCAGGCAGACGTGCCGCTCCTGCAAGAGCGGCCGCATCTACAACATCCTGCACACGCTGGGCGGCCGCGATGAGACTGCCTATGTCTACGACGAGCGCGGCTATCCCGAGCAACCCCAGCAGAGCCACAACCATCCACGCCCCGACGACCCCACCACGTCTCGCCCTCGTGCTGTGGCGCAACATGACGTTTCCCCCTCCCCGTCAGATCGGACAATCCCCGCGATGGCCTTCTATTGCATCAGCGAGGTCGTAAAGATCCCGGTGTTACTCTGGAGCTGGCTGTTTGGATCTCCACCCGGCATGTCGAACTCGATGAAGCGGCCCCAGATCTCCTTCTGTCCCTGGTTGATTCCCTCGAGCCAGAACGCCCCGAAATTCTCGATGTTGAATGCCGCGTTGCTGCCGGTATCTCCGATGTAGGTCACCAGCGGCACGAGCATGATGCGCGGGTTGTCCGGGTGGTAGTTGGTGAAAGTGTCTGACGCCCACTTGCCCGTTGTCCCGCGCTCCATCCGCGATTTGCCCTGGTCATCCACCAGCGCTCTCTTGAAGTTACCTACATTGACACCAGTCTTTGCAAAGACGGTGCTGTTGACCATCACGAATGAGGTTTCGAGGTCCTGGGCCGTCAGCCCGTACGCCTGCAGGAGCTTGAACCAGTCCGCCGTGCAGCCGGGCGGCTCCTGAAGGAAGCCGAACGAGCCGGGGATCTCAGAGTAGTGGGGCCCATCGGCCATCAGCATGTTGATCTGCTGCCCGTAGTTGAGAGGCGTGTTGTGGGCAATCCACATGGTGCAGATCGGAATACCCTCGACCGGGGCCCGCACGACGGCAGCGGACCGGTGGGCGGTCGTGCCGTTGAGACCCAGCAAACGCGCGAAGCTGAACTCGACCGGGGCATGCACCGTCACGTTCATGGCGTGCGCATAGGGGCCGAGTGTGGTTTCGCCAAGCACAGTGCCGGGGGGGTGGAAGGTGACGTCGGCGCTGCTGCACTCCGTCGGCCAGCCGGTGGCGTCGCTGTTATTGCTGCTCGCTACGCGTAGAGCGGCCGTTCTGGCTGAAGCCTCGTAGGGCAACTGCGTGGCCGCGGCGAGTGCGGCACCATCGGCGACATCCTGGCAGCGCTGTGCGGCGATCACAAGCTGGCCGAGGTCGATCGCCATTGCTGCAGCGCCCGCAAGCGCCAGCATGGCCGCGACCACCCACGCGCCCGCCAGTCCCGATCTCCTGTTTGATCTCCTCAGTGTTCTCCGCTGCATCGATCCCGCCTCCGTTGTTCGCCGAAGCCTGGCTCGGCTGTCATCCGTGGCGTGACCGCGCACCTGCCGCGCGACCGGCGATCCGGTGGTGTGGCGACCCGGATTGCTGCTGGCCGACCGGTGGGACGTTGCGCCTGGAGAAGCTGGAGCGATCTGGCGGCCACATAAGGCCGCCACAGCGGGGTAGCTCTGCCGCAGCCTAAGTGTGCGCGGCAGAGCGAGGAACGACGGAAAGGAGAACACAACATCGGTGGCCAGCCGCCAGGGGGAGACCGTGCCACAGCGTCGCGACACGTTCCTTCGCCCGGCGGAACCACCGACGGATGCGGGTATGCAGCGCCTGTGAGTAGTTGGCTTCATTACTTCCGACCCTGGTGTAGTGAAGACTGCGATCTCTGGCTGCTCTGTTCTGTGATGGCTCAGACGCCCATCTGCCTGATCCCTGCGTGAAGCCTACTCGTTCACATACCATTATACCTGCACCCGCCGTCAAAGGCAAGGCATTTGCGCCATCAACGGGTCACATTTTGCAGATGACCCCCGTGGCGCGTCCGCATGCAATTGCCCAATTCCTCACCGTCGCCCCCGTCTGTAGCTTCTCGGCAACGGCCATCGGGCCGGTCTGTCGCCGGCCGCACAAGCCCATCATCGGGCCATGGTGGCGGCCACTTACTCTCGCTGCATCACAATAGCTGTGTGGAGCGTAATCGTTCCATTCTCCGGGTCATCCGCCAGCCCCGCGAAGAGCCCGCCGGTCACGAGCTGGTGCGGGTAGGCCATGGTGATTCGGATCTGATCGCTCTGCCTGGCGTTGTTCTCGCTGCCGTCGGTCCCGAGCGTCTGCCAGGCACTCCAGGAGCCCGTGTCCTGATTGAAGGACCGGAACTCGTAGGTGGATTCAATGGCAGCGGCATTGATTGTCGGCGCCGCACCGGCTATGCGCGCTGTGATCGTCGCCGGAGACGCGCCTACCGCCGCCGATCGCGCTCCCTCGCGCGCTGCCTGGTTTACGCCGACAAGGTCCTTGACCATCAGTCCGAACTCAATGATCCCGAAGAGCAGGAAGATCAAAAGCGGCGCTACCATCGCGACCTCGACGGTCGTGGCTCCGCGCCTCCTGATTGTCCTGAGCCTGCTCGTCATCTTGGTTCACCTCCCGAGACATACACCGGGAAGCGGTCTTCAGGGTCCCTGCTACGGCTGTTGCCCGGTCGGCAACCTGACCCCGTTGATGCTCACCCATCCAACGTGCGTCGGCACATCATGGTCCGGCCGGCTCAGATTCCCCCGCCGCGCACAAGCCGCACCGCGATCGTTATCAGCGCGCCGGCGCCAAGCGCTATGGCGTAGGGCAGGCGGATCTCGCCGGCGCCATCGGTGATCTCCATGGGCGTCGCAAACGCCGTGCGCATGTATACCGATGTGCCCATCTGCTTGATGATCTTCGCCAGAACCCCGCGACGGATCGCTATCACGATGCTCATGACGCCGCCGATTACCGCCCCGAGCGCGAAAGTCCACGCCATGAAGCCCGGGCCCAGCAGAGCGCCGAACGCCATCAGCAGCTTGATGTCACCGCCGCCGAGAATACGTCCAAGGAAGTTGCTCACCAGCCAGAGCGCGAAGCCAGCGGCGATCCCGCCCAGGCTCAACAGAAAGCCCTCCATGCCGCCCGCAACTGAGTTGAGGGTGAGGCCGAGGAGGGCGAAGGGGACGGTCAGCCAGTTGAATATCTTCCCCCACCGTATGTCGGTGTAGGCGGCGGCCAGTGCAAGGACTACGCTTGCTATGATCAGCACCATGTTCATGGTCGGCCACCCATCGGGAAGAGGCACATCACCTTGCGCCCGCTACCTTCTACATCCCCCTCGACGCGAACTTCTCCTGGATCCAGTGTTCCGGTTGTCGTTGACGACCCTGTTGGGACGAGGTGAGGGAGCAGTCGCCCGCCCCCTCACCTACCGCCGGCTGGACGTCCTGTCTCCTTCAAGCGCCTACGGTATAGACCGATACACTTGTGAGACAGGGAAACCCTCGGCCGGCACGGCTCCATGGGAGCCCATCTACTCGTGACGTCAGCCGGGCGGAGTTCAGGTTCCGGCGTTGGCGATGGTGCCGGACGACGCGTTGACTGTCGTGCCGACCTGCGTGCCGAGACCCTGCCACGCGGCGATACCGGCGACAACGACCAGAGCCAGAAGCAGAGCGTACTCGACTGTCGTCAGACCCTCAGTGTCCTTCCAAAGCTCGCGCATATTGTCCGCCTCCTCACAGCAGTTTGTTTTGGTCGGGTCGGTGAAGCCGGTCTTTGGTGGCGGACGGATCCCGGTGCGACCCCTCTGGATCACTTCCGTCCGACCATAATCTCAACGTTTCCTCAACCGGCCTTGACCCGATGGTGCTACATCAGTATACGTCACAGTTGTTTCCTGTCAAGTGGTTGCTGAAACATCTTCTATCCATCTTTCTATCTCTGCGTGGGCTCTGCTATAGCTCAAGATACGCTCAATGACGCCGGGAGGCCAAGGGCCCCTTGCGTTGCTTGATGTGAGGGAATTGCTCTCGATTGCCTCAAAACTATCGAAAAAAAGTTCATATAAAGGGCTCTCCCGCGTTGAGGAACGTGGCCCGCAGCCCGGAGCTCGGGGCTGGATCGGTCAGTTGCACGGCATCAGTTTGCGTCGCCGGCGTCACGTCGCAGTGGCGCCGCGAAAGTGACACACGCCCGTGGTGGCGCACTTCTCCCGCCCCTCCGGGCAGTGCTGCGGTGGTTGGTAACATCGTCGGGCGCAGTCGCTTAAGTGCACGCGCCGTATCTGCTCGCGCGTGAACTCCGCCGCTATCGGCAGGTCGAGCATCTCATCGAGTGGCCAGTCCTGCAGGGCCTGCTGCAGTCGCTGCCGCGCGGAGCGCCAGCGGCCGGCCACCGTGGATTCTGGCAGGTGCAGTATCGCCGCCACTTCGCTGAGCGAGTAGCCCCACAGATGCAGGCGCGCCACCTCTCGCTGCTTGCGGGTGGGCAGGTCGGCGGCGATGATGATGCGCGCAATCAGCGCCTGCAGCGAAGGTGCGGTGATCTCCGAGGGAGCGGCTCTTAGCTCCGCCTCGATCCGGGCGGGGCCATAGGGGTCGTCGAGCGATACGATCTTTTGTGTCACATGCTCGAGTTCGTGTCGGCAGGGGTACTCAGCGTCCGGTTCGGCGATACGAAGCAGCAGGTCCGCCAGTCGCTCCAGTTCCTCAGGCTCCAGCTTCCCGACGTTGCGTTCGCAGTGGCGCCGCACCTGCAGCAGAATGTCATGGATGTGGATTGCCTCACGCTCGGCGATGATGCTCTTCATCTCTGCGCTCCGGTGATGCGACATGGGTGCCTCCACCGGTTAATGCACGCGGGACGGGTGATTCTTGCATCGATTGATGAAAATGCTGCGGATGGGCTGGCTGGAGAGGGCATAGGGGAGCGGAGAGAGCAGCGGGATGGCCGCACACAGTGGGCCGGTGTGGCGTGCTCCCGGATCCCCGTCAGACCTCGGGAATGCGGGTGGACCGGAAGTCCCGCAGATACGGCGCCACCTGCTCGGCCCACGGTTCGATGCGGCTGAAGTCACATTCCGCCACCGCCACGCCTTCGCCTTCTGCGACCTCCGCCAGCACCTCGCCCCACGGCGCAATGATCGCTGAGCGGCCGACTCCGCCGAGGTAGCCGCCCTCGTCATAGTTGCCGATGACGTTGGCCGACGCGATGAAGACGCCGTTCTCCAGCGCGCGCACCATGCACTGCGCCCGGTAAGCGTCGGAGGCCGGGTAGTGCCACTCGCGGCAGACCTTTGTATCCACCCAGGCGGTTGGGTGGAGGATCAGTCGCGCTCCACCCATCACCAGCGCCCGGATATACTCGGGGAAGATGTAGTCATAGCAGATCGTCAAGCCCGCGGTAGTGAAGCCGAGGTCGAGCAGGCAGGCGCTGTCACCTCTCGCGCAGCCCAGCGCCTCGTTGAGGTAGAGGAACACCTTGCGGTAGACGGCTGCGATCTCGCCGGATGGGCTGCAGGCGACCGCGACATTAAAGGGCTTCCCCTCCGGGTTGGCCTCGGGCATGCCCGCAATGACCCACGCGCCTGCATCCGCGGCGGCCTCGCAGAGGCGCTCCGTCACCGGCCCGGGGATCTGCTGTGCGAGGCGCTCACCGTCTTCTGTCACTCCCGCCAGCGCCATCTCCGGCAGCAGCACAAGCTCGGCGTCCTGTGTGGCGGCATCCGCAATCAGCCTGAGGGCCTTCGAGAGGTTGGCGTCTATGTCGCCCGGCGTCACGCGCATCTGCGCGACTGCTATCCTCGCCATGAAAGTCGCTCCCTTCGCGATGTTGGCGCTCAGTTCGCGATTCGGTGAGGCTTCTCCTTTTCACGCAGGGGAAGGGATGCAGATGGTGGCAGGGAAGAACGCGTCGGAGACTATCAAAGCCGATGCCGCGCGCTCGCGCGCACTGGGGGTCTCTCTATGAGACTGCGCAACATCTGTCTATGCACGATCCTCACCACGCTCGTACTTCTGTCGTGTCTGCCCGCCTTCGCCTACGAGATGAGCGAGCCGTTCTACACGCTCACGGAGAGTTACGTCTCGCCGCACATCGCCTGGGCGAAGCCACTCGCCGGTGGGAAGATCCGCGCGCTCTTCGTGGTCCCGCGGGGCACTGCGCGCGAGGTGATCGAAGTCGCTCAGCGGCTCGATCTCGACTACGACTACGTGATGACGCTCTCGGACACCGAGCTTGGCTGGACCTCCGAGTCGAGCCACTACGCCCTCGCGGAGGGCATCTCGCGTGAGGACATGATCGCTCAGTTGCGCGAGAAGCTGCAGAGCGACTACGACGTCATCATCACCGGGCACGTCAATTGGAGCATGTTCCCGCTTGAGCTGCTGTACATGATGATGGAGAAGGTGCATGGCGGCACGGGCCTCGTACACTCCTACAGCGCATTCGGCCGCAGCGACATCATGAATCGCATCTTCGCCAAACCGGAGGTGGAGGCGCCCTTTGTCAGCACCGGCGTACCGTGGCAGGCGCTGCCGGTCTGGGATGAGCTTGGCATAGACAGGGTGCTGGAGACGCGGCAGTTCAATGAGGGCCGCATGGCGCTGCTCAACCACGGACCGAACAAGCCACGCTTCCTCTTCCTCACGCCCAAGCCCGAGGATAACGACTGGTCGTGGCGCGAATTGCACTACGAGTACTACCAGTCACTGGCGCTGAAGGCGATCCTGTGGGCGGCAAAGCGCGAGCCGCAGGTGGCCATTGAGAGCATCGGCGTCGGCGGCGAGACCATCCCTCGCGCGAGCCTGCCGCAGACCTCGCTCGCTGCCACGTTTTCCGGGCCGACTGAGGGGCTTGTCGCGCAGATGGTGGTGCAGGACGAGGACAAGCGGCAGTTCGCCGAGGAGCGCAAGCCGGTGGCGGGCGAAAGCGTCAGCTTCTCGCTACCGAGCGTTCCCGCCGGCAACTACTTCGCGGACCTGTCGCTGCGCAACGCCTCCGGCGCGGTCGTCAACTGGGGCTCGGTAGCGTTCACGGTCACTTCGATGCCGGCGATCCAGTCGGTCTCGCTGGACCCGCAGTACGCCCAGCCGGGGGACACGGTGAACGCGATGGTCACGATCTCCGGCCGAGTCCCTACCGGGGCGGAGCTTGAGGTGGCGGCTACGGACAACTTCGGCCGCATCATGGGGCGGACGTATGCGCCGCTGAAGGCGGGTCAAACCGAGGCGGCCATCCCCTTCCGGGTCAGCAACCCCGTGGCGATGAGCGCCGATGTGCGCGTTACGCTCAGGACCGGCGATGAGACGCTCGATCATGAGACCGCGTGGCTTTACGTCCCGCTGCAGCGCAGTCGCGGGACTTTCACACACGCCGTCTGGAGCGCCGACCGCAACTGCAACGAGTTCACGCGGCGGCTGATGTACCGGCAGCTTCACGACATGGGCGTGCAGATGTTCACCAACTCCTCGCTCGATCCCGAGCTTCAGGCATGGAGTGCGCGGAACAACTTCGACACCATCCCCTACTCAACGCGCTACTCCTACTCAGGCAGCGAACTCGTCCGCGATCCATGCCTGACGAACCCGGACTTCCTCGGCCCGCACCTGGAGAAGCTGCAGACCGACACCGCGGGGCTTGAGTCTTTCCGCCCGCGCGCCTACACCCTCGGCGATGAGTGCTTCCTCGCGCGCGGCACCGTGGACGTCTGCTTCTCCGAGACATGTGTCGCCGACTTCCGAGAGTGGCTGCAAACGGAGTATGACAGCATCGCGGCCCTCAACGAGTCGTGGGGCACCAACTACGCGAGCTTCGGCGAGGCCGAGCCGATCACGCTCAAGGAGTCGCAGGAGGCGGGGCAGCCCGCCCGCTGGGTGGATCATCGCCGGCACATGGAGTTCGTCTACGCGCGGATGATGGGCCGCGCGCGGGAGGCGATCCGCTCCAGCGACCCCGACGCCGAGGTTGGCTTCGATGGCCCCTTCGACACCTCCAGCTTCTCCGGCAACGACTGGTGGCGGCTGATGCAGAACTTCGACATCTGCAACCTCTACTGGCGGCCGGAGGAGTGGGAGGCGGTGCGCTCGTTCGCCGATGAGGACGACCTGCTCGGCCTGTGGTACGGCGGCTACTTCGAGCACCGCACCGAGGACGAGGAGCGGCTGTGGCCTTGGCGCGGCATCCTCAACGGCTACAACAGCATGTGGTGGTACGCCGTGTACCACGGCCTGAGCACCTGCCCGATGGACGCGATGACGCCGAGTATGACGGTCTACCCGGAGTTCCAGTGGGCCAGCGAGGAGATCGCGGAGCTTCAGTCGGGCTCGGGGCACGCGCTGCTGCGCTCGGAGCGCCAGCATGACGGCATTGCGACACACTACTCGCAGTCCTCACTGCACGTCTCCACCTGGGAGCCGACGTGGGGCCGTCTCGACCGCACCTGGGTGCAGACCTACCGCCTGCTCGAGGACATGGGGCTGCAGTACGATTGCTACGCCTACGCGCAGCTTGAGGAGCAGGGCCTTGACCCGCAGGAGTATCCGGTCTTTATCATGCCCGTATCGCGCGCGGTCTCGCCCGCCGAGGCACAGGCCATCCGCGACTACGTGAATGCCGGCGGAACGGTCATCGCCGACATCGCGCCGGGTACACACGATCATCACGGCCGGCCGATGAGCCCCGGAATGCTGGACGACCTCTTCGGCATCACCCGCATTGAGGCCGAGCCGCAACTGACCGGCCAGCCGGGCGAGGTGACCTCCCTGCTGCGCCACCGGATCGAACTGCCGCAGATTGACGTGGACCCGCAGGTGCGCGCGAACGGTGCGCAGGCGCTCGGGCAGGCCGGCGAGGTCCCGATCGTGCTGGTGAACGAGGTGGGGCAGGGGCGGGCGATCCTGCTCAACTACGGCTTCACCTCCGCCGATCGCGTGCGACTCGAGCCGGAGGCGCTGGCGCACTGGGAGGTGCTCCGCGCGCTGATGGCGATGGGCAACGTGACGCCGCAGGTCTCCGTCATGGTCGGCGAGGAGCCGATGCGGGCGCTGGAGACGGTGCGGCACGGCGACGGCCCCGCGCAGTACATCGGCTTCCTCAAGTACCGGACGGATCCCGCGGAGGCCGCAGTGACCGCCACCGTGGACGCGCGCGAGACGATGCACACCTGGGACATGCGCACCGGCGAGTACCTCGGCAACGTCCGCGAGTGGCAGAGCGAGTTCGTGCCCTCGCGCGGGAAGCTCTTCGCGCGCCTGCCCTACGCGGTGAACGGCCTCAGCGTCGCGATCACCCGCGGTCAGCAGGAGGCCAATCAGCGCGAGACGCAGTGGATCATCGGCGCGTCGCTGAAGCTCGATGCCGCGACCAACGCTCCGGCGCGGCACTGGGTGAATGTGCGCGTCATCGGCCCCGACGGGGTTGAGCGCAGGCACTACGCGCGCAACGTCGCGCTCGTGGATGGCGCGGCGACGACTTACATCCCGCTGGCGCTCAATGACGCCTCGGGGCGCTGGACCGTCGTCGCGCGTGACGTGATCTCAGGCAATGCGGCGCAGGCGACCTTCGAGGTGCAAATATAAGATGATGCGACGGCCGCAAGCTGCGCTCTACGCATCAACCGGCGAACACCCTCACGAGGGGGATGGCAATGACGCGAGCAAGCAGGGCAACACGAATGACGGTCTGCATCGGGGCGATGATGCTCTGCGCGGCGGCGCTGGCGCAGGAGCTTGGCGACACGCGCATCTACGAGGCCGGGCGCGCCGCGGAGCGCCCGGTGATTGATGGGCGGCTGAGTGACGCCTGCTGGCAGGAGGCGGCTAAGACGAATCAGTTCGCCCGCATCATGAAAGGCCCCGGCGCCATCCAGCAGACGTTCTTCCAGGTAACCTACGATGACGCCCACCTCTACCTCGGCGTCACCTGCGTCGAGCCTCGCGCGGGCAACATCAAGGCGGACGTGACCAACCGCGACGTCAGCGCAGTGATGGCCGACGATGCGCTTGAGATATTCATCCAGCCCGATCCGCCGAAGGGTGAATACTTCCAGCTTGCGGCAAACTCGCTCGGCACCCGCTACGATGGCAAAGCTTTCGAGGCGGGCTGGAACGCTACCTGGGAGGCGGCCGGCTCAGTAGGCGAGGATGCGTGGTATCTCGAGTGCGCCATCGCCTTCGAGAGCTTCGCTGCGCAACCGGCTCCGGGCGCTGTCTGGGGCCTCAACGTCTGCCGCGACCGCAATGCAGGGGGAGAGACGGAGTGGTCCGCCTGGTCAGACACGCTGGGCGGCTTTCACACACCTGAACGCTTTGGCCGCCTCGTCTTCGCGGGCGGCACCTCCGGCGTCAATCGCAGCCTCATCATCGAGTGCTCCACCCACGCGCGCAGGAGCATCCGGCTGGAGGAGCTTGTCGTCACGGGCCTGGCCGAGATCGAGAGCGGTGCGGACCTGCTGCCCGCGGCCGATGCCGCCGAGGTGGAGCCTGCCGTGGCTCGCGCGCGTGAGGCGCTGGCGGCACTGCGCGACTTCCTCGCCGCCGACCAGCCGCTCGACCTTGAGGGCTGGATGGCGGTCACCGCGCAGCTTGAGCAGTCCGCGGAGGAGATGGAGCGCACGGCGTGGGTGATCCGCTTCGGCCGCCTGCTGGCGGATTGAGCGCCGGACAGGAGGGGCCGGTCGCCTGACCGGCCCGCTGTTCTTGTCGGGTAACGATCCCGTTTGTATCCGCCCTGAACTGCAGCTAAACGGCCCGCCGTCGTTGTCGTCCCCCCTCTCCCGCCCAGATCGCGCAGCGATCTGCAGGGGGAGGGGGAAGGAGCTTGCAGAAGCAAGCTCCGGGGGAGGGGCCGCCGTCACGACGCACGGGTGAGAGCACCCGTGCCACATGAACGGAAACGGCGACGGAACGGCAGCGCCGCTTCGCGCCGCCCCTCGCGAGGGCGGGAGGGCCACAACAGCAAACGGCTTACAACAGTTTTGCGCCTTTCATGTGCCATCCCGCCCAGGGGCGGGACCCGTGGGTCGTTCGGACAACCGTCTCGTGCGGCACGACGCACGGGTGAGGGCACCCGTGCCACAATGAACGGAAACGGCGACGGAACGGCAGCGCCGCTTCGCGCCGCCCCTCGCGAGGGCGCGAGGGCCACAACAGCAAACGGCTTACGACAGTTTTACGCCTTTCATGTGCCATCCCGCCCAGGGGCGGGACCCGTGGGCCGTTCGCAAACCGGGAAATTGCGTCACGACGCACGGGTGGCGGGCACCGGGTTCCGCCTGAACGACATCGACGCGCGACATCGAACGAAGGGATGATGCGTGTGCGCTTGTGTATTGTCCTCGCAATGCTCCTGCTCGCGGCAGCCCTCGCGCCGGCGCAAGATGGCGCGGATCGAGCCAGCCCCGAACGTTTCTCCTTCGGCATGACCGTCAGCTTCCCCGGCACAGACGCTCTTCAGTTCCGACTGCTCTCCGAGCCTCTGCCCGATCTCGGGCAGGGCGGCCCGGTGACGGAACTGAAGCTCGGCCCGCCCCTCGATCTCTGGGTGCTGGGCAGCGACGGCAACCGCCTCGACGCCTCCGGCGCGAGCCTCGTCAGCCCGGGCGGCGTCACTGTCCAGCCGCAGGCATCCGGGCACTGGCGCGTGGACCGGCCGGAGCTTGGCTACTACGAACTGGCCGTGCCGCCGCTCGGGCAGCCGTGGCGCCTGTGGTCGGCATTCCACCCGTTCATGGCCCGCGCCGATCAGCCGCTGAGCGTCCTCGTTGGCGAGCAGCCCGGCGCGGTCTTCCTCTTCCCCTCGCGCGAGCAGCTTGAGCTTCCTGCACCCGGTGCGGCACAGGTCGGTGGCGAGGGCACAACGTGGGTTGCCTTCCAGCCATGGGACCTCTTCGAGCCATCGGCGCCCCGGGTGCAGATCGAGGGCGAGACGCGTCTGACTCCCGGTCGGCGGCTGGAGCTTCGCGCGGTGGTGCTCGACCCCGACGATGATGTCCGGCGCGTCACATGGCGGCTGTTCTCCGGAGAGACGGTCGAGGGCGAACAACTCAGCCTCGCGCCCACGTGGTTGACTGGTGGTCCGGTGGAGGTGACGGTCGAGGACGCCACGGGCGCGACTGCGTCAGCGACCGTGGACATCTACGCCCCGCCCCTGCACGAGATCGACCTTCCCGGCCTGCTAATGGTCCAGGCGGAAGACTTCTCCGGGCAGGGCGGCGGTGCAGTGCAGATCACCGACCGCGGCTCCAACGTCGGCAAGATGATCACCATGTGGCATCAGGACATCGGACACTGGCTGGAGTGGACGCTGCCTGTCGCCGAGGCAGGCGACTACCTGCTCTACGCCCGCTATGCCACGGGCAGTCAGAACGCGCGGCGCGCGGTCGCGATCGATGGCGAGGTGCCTGATGGTGTGGACGCGGAGGTTGGGTTCCCGCCCACCGGCGGCTTCGGCAACACTCCCGCCGAGTGGCGCACGCAACTTCTCGGCAGGGCCACGCTCTGCGTGGGTGAGCATACGCTACGGATGACGAACCTCGGTGACGGCCTGGCGCTGGATTACCTCGCGCTGATCCCGGCGGGGGAGGATGAGTGAGATGATGCGCGCGCTGCTGACGCTCACACTGATCGCGCTGGCGCTCGGAGCCTGCTTTGCCGAGCGCGAGGAGTTTGTCCTGCCGCAGCAGACACAGACGCGGATGTGGCGGCTGACGAACGACTCCTCCTGGCGCGACTGGGCGAACTATCACATCCGCAACTGCTGGAGCCCCGACGGCCGCTACGTCTGCACCGTGCGCCATCGCCAGTTCGACATGTGGCAGGATGGCGGGGTCCGCGTCCGCGTCATTGATGTCGCCACCGGGGAGGTCATACGCACCTTCGACCGCGCCAACACCCCGCGCTGGGCCCATCATCACAACTGGCTCTTCTTCGTGCAGATGCCCGAGGAGGGCGGCACATGGAATATCATGTGGTGGGACCTCGACACAGATCGGCTCACGCAGTTGCAGGGCCACTCCAGCTACCTCGGCAGCACCGACTGGCAGGATGAGTTCATCTACGCCAGCCGCGTGACGCTCGATGACGGCACAGGCATGGCGGGCGCGGCAGTGCCGATCAACGGCGGCCAGCCTGTTCCGCTGGAGCTTGGCGGCCAGCTTGATGGCAACCCCTCCCACCCGCGCGTCTTCACCCGCATCAGCAACTACTTCGAGGCCTTCAAGCCCACGCGCGTGGTCTTCGACACCGACGGCTCGAACATGGGCGTCATCAGCCCGACGCTGCAGCAGTGCCACCAGTCGTGGTCCGGTGGCGGCGAGTGGTACCTCTTCGGCAACCAGCCGATGAAGGGCCGGCGCTGGGATGAGCCCTTCCCGAGCAATCATCACTATCTCTCCGCGATCATGGCCAGCGACATCTGCCGCGGCGCGAGGACCGATCGCTACCTCATCGGCACCGGCGCTACCGGCCCGATCAACTTCGCGGACCTGCGCTCCGGCGGCGGCTGGACGGTCGTTCCGGAGGCGCTTTCGTACATCCATGACTCGGAGTACTTTCAGTATTCCGGCGACAGCGCCAACTACGACTGCGATGGCAAGGGCAGCCCGGACGGCACTAAGATCTGCTTCGTGAGCACCTACGACCTGCGCGACGGGCCGCTGACGCACATCGCGGCGATTGCCTCCGAAGAGACCGGCCCCGGGCTGCATGTCCGCTCAACCGAGGGCTTCCCCGAACAGGGGCGGCTGAGCATCCGCACGGAGGTCATCGGCTATGAGCGCAAGACCGAGACGACCTTCGAGGGCCTCAGGCGCGGCATGTACGGCACCGGCCCGAACAACCTGCGCACGATGCCGGCGGAGCGGCTGAAGGCGCTGACCGACTATCCGAGCGATCTGCGGCCCGGCACCACCGTCACGTCATTCGATGCGCGGCTGATCCCGGAAAAGCAGCGGGAGGGGATGAGCGTCCCGGTGCGCTTCACGCGCGACGACTGGGCCGAGCCTGACAGTCCGCTTATCTGGCAGCGCCGGACGGACGTCTATGTCGCCATCGTGCGGGATCCGGATCGGCCGTGGCTGCGGCGGCAGGGGGATCGCGTCGAGCTGATCCCCGGAGAGCTTCACTTCGAGACGCGCGGCTACCGCATCCTGCGCGACGGCGAGGCGCTCGGCGATGAGCTGCTTGCGCCGGGGGCGAACCTGCAGCTTGAGCCGGGCGAGTATACCGCCGTCGCGGTCGAGCATTCGGGGCTGGAGAGCCCGGCCTCAAATGCGCTCAGGACAGACGCCGCGACGACACTGCATCTGCTGGCCGATGCGCCGGAGGACTTCGCGTGGACGCAGGACCGCTGGCTGGTCGCCGATGCGCCTGTTGACGAGCGGGCGGCGCATGCCGCGCCCGAGGCAGTCCGGGAGATCGTGCATCGCTACGACGGCGTGATTCACCGCGAGTGGTATGAGCGCGGCGAGCTTGTGCGCAGGCACGACCTCGACCACGATGACTTCGCAGTGCGAAGGCTCTTGTACGAGGACGGGCGACTGGCGCGGCGCGAGTATCATACCGAGGCGAGCCTGCAGACGTGGGAGGACTTCGACGCAGATGGCTTCATCACCGAATGTGGCTACAACCGCAACGGTGAGCCGTGGGATCAGTGGTGGTTCGTGAAGGGCACGCCGGTGCGGCACTGGACTGCCCGCGGCGGCCATCACACCGCATCTGCGGACGGCGGCGGGACCTACATGAAGCAGGGGATCGAGTGGGTGAAGGTGGGGGAGTGAGGCTCGCGGTTTGCCGTGGGCGTCAGCCGTTCCTCCCCCTCTCCCGCCCCACCTCGCGAAGCGAAGCGGAGTGAGGTGCAGGGGGAGGGGGAGGGGGACCGAGGGGAAGGGGCCAGACGTTGCCGTTGCCGTATCCGTTAGCTGACGGGGGAGGGGCAGCCGTAACGGCGCACGGGTGAGGGCACCCGTGCCACATGAACGACTACGACTACGGCTACGACAGCGGCGCTACGCGCCGCCCCTCGCGGGGGCGCGAGGGCCACAACGACAACGGCTGAAGACAACGGCTCTCCGACTCGCGCACAGGAGCCTGAGTGGCACCGCCCCCGCCCGCCTATTGCTCCTTCACCAGCCAGATTCGGTCCACCCAGACCGCCTGCACTTCGCCCGGGCGCTGCGGAGGCGCGACCCAGATGTACATGCGGTCATGAAGCTGCCCGGTCATAATGCGGTAGGTCTGATAGCCCTCGCCCTCGATCTGCTCGATGCTCACTTCCGTGCCGCCGACGCCCCTGCGGTTGGCGACATCATAGACGCCCGCCGTGAAGGCGACGCCATCCTGTGCCTCGGCCTCCACGCGCACCGCAGCGTAGACGCTGTAGGTCGCCTCCGGATCGAGACCCGCCAGTCCCGTATCGCGTTGCACGGCCCACTCGTGATGGCTCCCGGGCATTCGCGCCGCCACGCCATCTGACGCGAGGTCATCATGCTCGAGCTTCGCCCACTCGCCCTCATGCGCGAGGCGGAAGCCGTAGTCCTGCAGGTCCATCCACGCGTCGGGCGGCAGTTGCTCCGTGCCCGGCGGGGGAGGGGACTCCGTTCGGCCGAGATCAACGGTGCGGCTGGAGAAGACGTCCAGCGTGTTGCCTTCGGAGATCTTCGTGACCTGGTTCGCCTCGGCAATCGCCATGAAAGTTGACGCGTTCTCTGCACAATCCGCGGGCCCCGGCCAGTCAACGCCCGCGATCCTCGCCTGCGCCCTGAACTCCTCCCAGCGCATCGCCCAGACGTAGCGGATCGGCAGCCGCGTGACCTGCACGCGCCGCAGCAGTTCCGCGTCATCCGCTACCGCCGCCTCGGCCTCGTCGAAGAGCCGCTCAGCCTCTGCCATCAGATCCAGCGTCAGATAGGGCGCAGTAAGGTTGCCCCAGATGCGCATGTAATACCCGGTCGCCTCGGCATCATCATGCAGCCGCGTGATGTACCGGCGGATGAACGGGCCTGCCGGGCCGTAGTAGCCCGCCACGAACTCATCAATCAGCGCCTCGGTGTCCTGCGACGGATCCCACAGCAGCCTCCCGAGCAGCCACGCCCGCAGTTCCGCGAACTCCCCGCCCGGGGACTGATACGCGCCCTGCTCGAAGACGCCTTTCACGCCATGCTCGACGAAGAAGCGGATGTTCGGCGCCAGCACGCGCAGGTTCGGATGCGGGAGGATGTAATGCCCGAAGTTCGTGGTGTAATCCCAGACGTAGAGGCGGTCGCAGATCTCGTTCCAGCCGCGGATGTCGTCGCCGAAGGTCGCGTTTTCCTCGGCGGAGAGCGGCTGGAGGAAGCTGCACTCGATGCTGCACAGGCGCACGATCACGTTCGGCAGCGGTACCACGTTCGCCGGCGGCTTGCGAGTGTACTGATACGCGAGCGTGTCGATCGCGAGGTCCGGGTAGTCCGGCGCTAGCCGCGCCGCAATGTCGTTGACGAAGCGCAGCATCGGTCCGGCTGGGGAGCCGTCCTGCTCCTCCAGCGCCATGCAGTCGGCGCAGAGGCAGTGGCTGTCCCAATCGTTCTGCGAGACGGAGACGATGCCCGCATCGGGATACTCACTCATTCGCTGGCGCACGCGCACGTCCACGAGATCCAGCACCTCGGGGTTGGTGAGGCAGAGTTGATTGCGCACACCCTCGCCGCCGATGCGCCTGCCGTTGCGTTCGCTGAACCACTCGGGGTGTTCGTCGAAGTGCGCATCCGGCACGAACTGCCGGAATGTGTGCACGAAGTGCCCGGCGTAGCTGATCTTTCCGCCATGCTTCTCCTCGAGGCGCGGGCGGTTGCCGTTTGACTTGTTGCGCGCCGCCCAGTCGCCGTCGAAGGCGTCGTACCAGAAAACCTCGCGCATCTCAAGCGGCGGGATGTACTGCACGTGCTGATCCGGCACCGTCAGGTCGGGATTGTGCGGGATGGTGCTGGCGGTCGACGACCACCAGCGGCAGCCGACGCTGTCCTCGAGGAACGTGTACACCGCGTAGAGCGTCCCACGCGGCCTGTCGCCGGCGAGCACCATGCTGCTGCCGACCGTCTCGATCGCGATGCCGTCGGGCGAGAGTTCATCGTAGGGCAGATCGGGCGCTATCTGACGCGATGCACGCCCGGGGCCGACGTAGAGGCACGGCGCATCAATCGCCGCGGCAGCCTCCAGCACCTCGAACTGCGCGCCGGTTACCTCGCCGAGGAAGTGCGCAAGCTCCGCCGCCGCATGCTTCTCAGCGACGGTCGCCTCGGGATCGACTACCACCCGGTAGTCGCTTTGTCCGCCACGGGAGAGCGTCATCTCCGCCGTGGCCGGGAGTGCGATGGCCAGCGCGAGTAAGACTGCGTGCAATGGTCGCATGAGATATTCCTCCTCAATGTCGTGCTCTACGCAATCTGTTCCCTGTTGCCGCCGTAGACACGGTCGGCGGTATCCCGGCACAGATTCGCCCGTGCCTCTTCGCTCAACTGGTCGAGGAAGACGTCGTAGCGATGCAGCTCCGGCCCCAGCCGCTCGAAGCGCGTCACGAGGTCGGAGCCGAGGCAGATGCGGTCGGAATACTGCTCTGTCAGCGCCAGCCACTCCTCGCTCGGCTCGCCGCCAGGGCAGATGATCTCATCGAAGATGATCCACGAGTAGTCCACCACCAGCAGCGGATACTGCTCCAGCAGCCGCTGCACCATCTGATGGTAGAACGGCACGTTGACCCGCCGCGAGATGCCGCAGTGCGCCAGCACAAAGCGCGTCCGCGGGAAGTCGCGCAGGGCCTCCTCAAGCTCGAACAGATACACCGGGTGGTCGCTCTTGCTCACCGAGGTAACGTTCTGATGCAGCAGCACCGGCAGGTCATGCTCGGCGGCGAACTCGTATACCGGCCAGAGCGCGCGGTTGTTCGCCCGCGCCGGCTCGCCGTAGGTGAGCGCGGTCAGGTCATCGTGCCTCAGCAGAACCTCGCCGATGCCGCTCCAGACATCCGGATAGCGCTCATACATCAGCTTGACATCCCGGACGCCCATGTGATCGGTCGGGTTGAAGCCGCAGATCAGTGGGTAGAGCCGCTCGCGCTGCTCGGCGGGGAGAGATCGCACGAGTTCGGCCACGATCACGTCGGTGGCCGCGTAGTAGTAGCAGCGCGAGTCGTTGGCGAGGTAGTAGTCGGGCGCCTCGCGGTCGTGCTCCGACCAGATCTTCGCCACCGGCAGGCCGAAGATGACTGCGCGCTCGACATTCGCGCGATCCATCGCCTCGATCAGCGCCTCCCCGCCTGGCGTCTGCTGCACGAAGTTCACCACGTGCAGGTGCGCATCCACCATCGGGTATCTGCTGCCGCGCAGAGGCGCGAGAGTCCCCGGCTTCCCGGCATCGCGGGCCCAGGTTGTGATCGTCTCATTCGGCATCGGGAGTCACCTCCAGCACGCTCAGCAGGTAGTCGCGCTCGTCCGCTTCGAGGAACGGCTCAAGCTCCGCCCAGTCGCGGGCATCACGCACCAGTTCGCGCAGGCGCTCGGGCGGAAGCTGCTCCAGCAGCGGGCAGCTAAGCTCGCTCGGGAGCGCGCGGAGCATGTGCGCGAGGTCAAGTTCGTTCATAAGAAGCGCGGGCACCCGCTCAAAGCCGATCATCTCGATGAGTTTGTGCTGCCGAGGCCGGTCGAGCGACCGCAGCACCAGCGCCATCTCCTGGCCGGTGCGCAGCATACGCTGGAGCCAATCGGCGCCGAGCAGATCCAGTGCAAGTTCATCGCACTGGTCGTAGACCCACTCAAGCACCTCGGCAAGCTCCGTCGGTGAGGCGATGAGCGTGCGCAGGCCATCGGCTCCGAGCGTCCGCAGCAGGGCCTCCTCGACCTCGGTCTCGCCCAGGGAGGCGAGGATGTCGCGCAGGCGGCTGCCGCTGCCGATGACGCCACGCAGATCCGTCCCGATCGCCTCGATGAGGAACGTCTTGTCCTCGGGTGCGAGGACGGCAAGCGTAGCGTGCAGGCCGCGCGCATCGGCGATGATCGAGGACAGGTGCGGGCGAAGCTGCTCAAGCACCGCGCGGTCATGATTGCCCTGCAGCACGTCGAGCGCTACCACCAGTTCGGCGGCGGTGCGAACCTGCGCGCTGTCGCCGTCGATGGTGATAGCGAATGCCCCCGCATCCATGGCGGATCACTTCCTCGAAGGTGGAGGTGATGGGGCCGCAAGTGGCCGCGCAGAGTTTCCGCCGCCGCCGCGCGATTCCTTTGTGCGGACCGAGATGAGGTCGCCTGGTCTCCGTCATTGCGCGACCCTCACGCAGCCGCCGAGTCAGGAGCGCACCGAATACGTCGTGGAGCCTCTGCGGCATCAGCGAACTTCCCGCCTCAGAACGCCGTCGATGAAGATGCGGGCCGGCATGGTCCGATCACCCCCCGTCACCGACGTTTCCGGCGCGGGCGGGGAGCGCGAAAAATCGCTTTACGCCCGGTCGGTATCTGAGGTAACCTGTCGCCTCAAAGGCAGGTCTGACAGCTTCATCTCGGCCGCGGGCACCGGCACCTCAAAACAGCATCAACGAAGGCCTCAATGGCATACGCGCGACACAGAGACGAAAGCGAGAAGAGGCGCGACGGTGGGCCGCTCATGATGCCGGCACCCGGGCCGGACGTGGCGGTGAAGCATTTCCGTACGCTGTTTCTCTCCGACATTCACCTCGGCACCATCGGCTGCCGCGCTCAAGAGGTGCTGCGTTTCCTCGATGAGTATCGCGCCGAGCGCGTCTACCTGCTCGGTGACATCCTCGACGTCTGGTCGAACCGCAACATCTTCAGTTGGCCACGCGAGCAGATCGCCGTGCTGCGCCGTCTGCTGGGGATGGCCGAAGAGGGCGTCGAGGTCTACTACATCCTCGGCAATCACGATCGCATGCTCGGGACGCTGACCGAGATTGACCTCGGCAACATTCACATCCGGCGTGAGTTGATCCACGAGACCGCCGACAACCGCCGCGTGCTGCTCACCCATGGCGACGCCTACGACAGCTTCGTGGTGCGCCATGAGTGGGTCGCGAAGCTCGCCGCCCGCAGCTACCACTTCGTGACGGTCTTCGACAGGCTGCTAAACCGTGCGACCGGCCGGATCGCGCCCGTGGACATCGCCCGCCAGGTGCGCCTGCGCAGCAAGCAACTCACCGACTGCCTCAGCCGCTTTGCGCAGACGGTCTCCGAGGAGACCCGGCGGCGCGAACTGCACGGCGTCATCTGCGGGCACATGCACCGTCCGGAGATCGCGCGCATCTGCGACATCGACTACCACAACGTCGGCGACTGGGTGGAGCACTGCACCGCGCTGGTGGAGGATTTCACCGGTCGCCTGGAGCTCATTCACTA
>LSQX01334954.1_pt1 | contig 37147 bp, 45 predicted proteins | sample 654561 | NCBI WGS metagenome assembly LSQX01 (sample SAMN04489861, study PRJNA283612) | anaerobic digester metagenome | isolation source: 4 biogas reactors fed with cattle manure at either 37C or 55C with and... | place: Denmark: Kongens Lyngby | collected 2014 | reverse complement strand
AACCTTTGGCAAACCTGCCGGGTTAGATCGCCGTAAGGCATAGGGTGGCGCACAACCACGACCTTTTTGCCTTTTTCCTTTAAGAAATCGCAAATCCGACGGGTAGTTTGGCTTTTGCCGGCGCCGGTACGGACAGCAGTCACAGCTACAACCGGCTTGCTGGATTTAAGCATGGTGTTTTTTGAACCCATCAGCCTGAAATCAGCTCCGGCGGCCATGACAAGAGAAGCCATAGACATGACGTATCGATGAGAAACATCGCTGTATGAAAAAACTACTTGGTCAACGCTGTGTTCCTTAATAAGTTCTTCGATGGATTGTTCGGCATAAATAGGGATGCCTTCAGGATAAAGGCTGCCGGCCAATTGGGGTGGATATAACCTGCCCTCAATATCGGGGATCTGTGTTGCCGTAAAGGCTACTACTTCATAACTGTCGTTATCGCGAAAATAAACGTTAAAGTTATGAAAGTCTCTTCCTGCTGCCCCGGCGATGATGATTTTTTTCTTCTTCATGATAAGTATGACCTCCCAATCTTCTTCTATTGCCGGACTGATCGAACCAATCGGACTTAGTAATTATAACAATTTAATAAGTAGTTGTCTATTTTGGATTATTTGTCGTTTGAGGCGGCGGTGGACGCAAATTGGCTTGTTACCGGCTATGGGCAAATCAATCCAAGGAATGATAAAATTTTTTCTTGAAAAGGTAAACATAGTTGATAATCTGAAAAGGCTGGGTACAGCTTGCTCAGGACGAAGAGGAAGATGCTGTTGCACATGGATCAACTGGAAAGGGCAACTACCAGTTGCGTTTTGAAAAGCATGGAAATTACTGCCTGGAGCAAGGGAAGCTGCTTAATCTGACTAGTATAATGTGAAAATTGACCGGTCTTATCAAGTTAATGTATTATTATTAATATGATATACTAGAACCAGAAACCATTATTTGACAAGATTATCCAATAATGTATATAATATTATCAATTTTTATAAAATACTTACAAACGTTTTCTTGAGGGAGGCGAGAATGTGGGGTATACCGTTATCTTTCAACCATCCGGACGGCGAGGAAAGGTTGAAGAGGGCACAACCCTTCTCGATGCCGCCAGGGGATTGGGAGTGGATATCGAGTCCCTTTGCGGTGCCGCCAGGGTATGCGGTAAGTGCAAAGTGAGAATTGAAGAAGGTTATTTCCAAAAATTTGGTATTGAATCGAGAGCAAACAACCTGTCTTCTGTGCTGAAAGAGGAAAAAGAGAAACTGGAAGTGTATGAACTTTACAACCATTATCGCCTGGCCTGCTGTGCTGCCGTAAGGGGGGATGTGCTGGTTTTTGTCCCTGCAGAGTCCCGTACCGGCAGGCAGATAATCCTGGAAACCGGCAGGGAAAGGGATATTTCCATTGATCCGGTGGTAAAGAATTATTATATTGAAATGCCGTCCGCTGCTATGGATGATCAGCGGGATGATTTTGAGCGTATTAGGAGTGCGCTGGTGCAAAGATACGGTCTTCAAGAGCTTTTATTAGATTATCCTGTGGCGAAAACTTTATCCGAAACCATCCGCCGGGCTGGTTGGAAAGTTACCGTTAGCGTCTGGGACGAAAAAGAAATCATTAAGGTCTCCCCGGGGCTGGTGGAGAATCTGTGGGGGGTTGCTGTTGATATCGGGAGTACGACGGTAGCAGCCTATCTGTGCAATCTAAGGACCGGGGAAACTGTTGCGAAAAAGTCTATAATGAATCCGCAAATTGTATATGGGGAGGATATTCTTTCCCGTATTACATATTCATTGACGAATAAAAACGGGCTGGAAAAGATGAGCAAGGCTATTGTAGGCGGGATCAATTCACTATTGGATGCACTGGTGGAGGAAGCCCGGCTAACAAATGAAGATATAATTGACATGGTGCTGGTAGGCAATACGGTTATGCACCATATAATGCTTTCAATTGATCCCGCATATGTCGGTCGGGTTCCTTTTACACCGGCGTTCAAGTGCGGTATTGATATTAAAGCCCGGGACCTTGGTTTAAAGATGAACAAAAGTTCCTATGTGCACTGGCTCCCTCTTGAGGCAGGCTTTGTCGGGGCCGATAATATAGCCGTTCTCATTGCCGAAGAACCGTACAGGCAGGAGGAGGCGACGCTGATAGTAGATATCGGGACCAACGGGGAAATAGTGTTCGGTAACAGGGAGAGATTATTTTCCACATCCTGCGCAACGGGCCCGGCACTGGAAGGAGCTCATATTAAATATGGAATGAGAGCTGCTTTTGGCGCTATTGAAGGTGTAATGATAGACCCGCAAACAAAAGTACCCCGGGTAAAAATAATCGGAGAGGAGGGATGGTTTAAAGCAGGAGACAAACCGCTTGCCAGGGGGATCTGTGGTTCGGGAATTATCGATGTTTGTGCAGAAATGTTTAAGACCGGCATTATCGATGGTACTGGACGATTTAATCGGCAGATATCCGGTCCCAGGGTTCGCCGTGGGGCTGATGGGAAAATGGAATATGTGCTCTGCTTTGCCGGGGAGACTGCTATAGGCCGGGATATCACGGTTACCCAGGGGGATATCCGCGCAATCCAGCTGGCCAAATCCGCACTTTATTGCGGTGCTGAGTATTTAATGCAAAAATTCGGTGTTGAAAAACCGGACAGAATTGTTTTTGCCGGAGCTTTCGGTAGTTTTATTAACAAAGAAAGTGCAATGGTGATCGGGATGGTTCCAGATTGCGACCTGGAAAAGGTCTGCGCTGTGGGCAATGCGGCCGGCGATGGCGCCAAACTGGCGTTGCTAAGCGCCAAAAAGAGGCAAGAGGCCGAAGAAATAGCTAAAAAGGTGACTTTCATTGAGACAGCTGCTGAGCCGGATTTCCAAATTCGTTTTGCAGAAGCCCTGTCATTTCCACATAAAAGGCATAACTTTTCCAGTATCCACCATCTTATTGAAGATGGGCGTTTTCAACATCTTAATGGAGATGATCGGAACAGAAGAGCAAAATTTGACAGATAATAAACGAATTGGTAGAATTAAGCTGGAAAAATAAAAAAAGTATTTATTAGAACTAACTTTATCAGGGTAACCTCATATAAGGCCTACTTGTCGAGAGGCAGCTACGTAAAGCTACTGATTAAGCTGAAGTCTAAAGCAAGAAAAAATGACAGGCCGCAACGAAACATTTTCTGTTTGATAGCGGCTGAGCATGCCAGCTTTATGCATGTATGCATCCGTTTGGGGCCCGCCAAAGCAGGGAGGTGGGGTTTTTTGCGAGAAAATAATCATATCCAGCCCATCTTTTCAGGGAAAGATGGGTCAATAGAAATTATAGACGGCCTTGTAAGGGTTTATGATCCGGCAGGGGAAGGCAAACCGGCAATAATTATCAATGATCCTATGGCAGCAGTATTGGTAAATGGGCAGGCTATCGATCAGCCACGGGAGGTGCGTTCTGCAGACAAGGTAGAAATAATTCCCAAAGAGGAGCGGATTCCCGGCTCTGTAGATGTAGAGCTGGCTGAGGGGGGCATGGTTGCAAAAATTAAAGTATTACCGGGAACGATTATCAGAAGGATAGTAAAGGATACCCCGCCAACTTTGGAATTGGTATTAGGCTTTGAAGAAGAGCATGTTTCTTTTAACGATGTAACGACTGCAGAGGTTCAAGTGGCGTTGAGGGAAAAAGGCGTTGTCTTTGGCATTGATTTGCAGCAAATTGAAAAGGCTGTAAAGGAAGCCAATGGGGCAGCTGAGGTTGTTGCCAGAGGTACAGGGATGAAAAAAGGCAGGGACGGTTATGTTGAGCTTTTGTTTGCTACGGGAATTCAAATATCTTCTTACAATGAAGAAGAGCTTGCCAGAGTTGATTATAAAGAGAAGATTGAAATTCCAGCAGTAAATGCAGGTGATACTATTGCTGTCATTCATCCGCCTCTTCCGGGGACTCCGGGACGTTTGGTAACCGGGAAGGTTATCGAACCGCCTCCTGTGCGAGAGGTAACGGTAAGCTGTAAAAATGGATGCAAGATAACCCCTGGAGGAGACAGGGTCTATGCCACATGTTCGGGCAGGCCTGTAGCCATAGGGAGAAAAAACGAAGTTTTGAAGGTTGAACCCCTTCACATTCATCGGGGCGATGTGGACCTGAAAAGCGGAAACCTGCGCTTCCAGGGGGAACTAAAAATATCAGGGGATATAATGGAAGGGATGACTGCAGAAAGCCTTGGCAATATGGAGGTGCAGGGCAATACCGCCGGGGCCCGGGTGATATCCGGCGGAAGCATAATATTCAGGAATAATTTAATTAATTCCAGAGTTGTAGCCGGAATTATGGTGGATTTTTATTCAAAGGCCGAACCTGTACTGGAAGAAATAGAAAAAACATTTATTTCTTTAAATGATGGTATTAAACAGCTCAGGGCAACGTTATCAGATCGCGGAAAAGTAATAGATGATCATAAAATGGGGTATCTGATAAAACTGGTTATTGACCGTAAATATGCATCATTGCCGGATTTACTTGAAAAAATGATGAATTTGTTCAAGGAAAAGGAAAATCGCTTTTCTTTTTCACCGCAGATTGAAAAATTACTGCTTGAGATAGAGCCGCTGTATACGGGCAACGGCCTTTCAAGTATTCGAAGCGAGGACGATCTTGAACGTATCATCCAGGTGCTGACTGCTGCCGGCCTCTCTATCAAAGAATCGAAAAAGGATCTGCAGGGTGATATAATTGCTTCATATATCCAAAATTCGACACTGATAGCAAGTGGCAATATTATCGTTCAGGGGACAGGTTGCTATAATTCTATTTTTAAAGCCGGGGGAGATATTCAGATAAATGGGGTATTTCGCGGAGGCGAAATTACGGCAAATGGAAAAGTATATATTGGGGAAGCAGGTTCGCCTGGTTTGCTGCTCAAGCAAGGCAAAATAAATCTCTCTCCGGATTCCGAAGTAAAATTCCGCAGGATTTATGAAAATGTCCAGCTTTCTTTTGGCAAACGCTCTTATAAATTTGAAGAAACCAGATCGATGGTCAGGGTTTACTATTCTAAAGAGGAGGACCAGATTAAGGTTGTTCCTATTTGAGATCTCGTATCCTGCCTGATTGGAACAACCTTTCTGAACCTTCCAGTTCCTTTCCTGAATATTTCTGCATATTAACAGGCAGTACATATTTTATATTTAATAAGCTTCCATTCTAGCTTAATCTTATTGTACCGGATTGTACCGGCGGGAATAACCCGCGGGTTTTTTATAGCCTGCCGGTATTGTTTTTCTTAGTGCTTTTTTTGCTTCAATTGACAATCGGAATGGTTTATTGTAACTTAATGTATGGAAGAATAAAAATATCTGTTGAGGAGGGAGAATCACATGGAAGAGGTTAAAAAAAAGCTTTTAGAAGCAACTCCTAAAGGTAAAATACCCTGTGCAATGGCCTTTAAAATTGCCCGGGAATGCAACTGTTCTACGGCGGAGATTGGAAAACTGTGTAATGAACTAAAAATTAAAATTGTCAGCTGTCAGCTTGGTTGTTTTGGTGAATAGGGGCATCAGGTATGCTGCTAAATAGATGTTTTGGGCGGGTAAGAATGGAGTGAGGCAAGTTGCTGACGGTTTTAACTGTGAAAGAGGCGCAGAAGCGCATCATAAATTCCCTGAGTGGGAAACTAACTCAGATAGAGACAATTCATGCCGGGGGCTCTCTGGGGCGCGCTGCTGCCGAAAATGTCTTCTCCCCTGATATGCTGCCTTCCTTTGCCCGATCGACTATGGATGGTTTTGCTGTGCGTTCTGCCGATACTTTCGGGGCATCAGAGAGTATCCCGGCGCTTTTGAAGCTTAAAGGAAGCATATTGATGGGGAAGGAGCCTCCATCTTCTTTAGAACCGGGAGAAGCTTTGAGTATTCCCACCGGCGGTATGATCCCCGCCGGTGGTGATGCTGTTGTAATGCTGGAATACTGCGAAGTAATAGGTGATCAAGTTGCAGTTTACCGTCCTGTTGCTCCTTTTGAAAATACTTTACAGATCGGCGACGACTATAAAAAAGGGGATATTGTTATCCCTTCCGGACGTTTGATTCGTTCGCAGGATATCGGCATCTTATCTTCGATGGGCATTATGCAAATAAAAGTATATTCCATGCCCAGGGTAGTAATATTTTCTACGGGAGATGAAATAATACCTCCCGGGAAAAAGCCTAAACCAGGACAGATCAGGGATATTAACGGTTATGCACTGGCCGCCCTGACAGGTAAATACGGTGGAGTTCCAGAATACCGTGGTATTGTTGAGGATAATAAAGATGCACTGTATGAAGCCGTTTTGGATGCGCTGGATGCAGCGGATATTGTTCTTATTTCCGGCGGTAGCTCTGTTGGAACCAGGGACGTTGCCGTGCAGGTGATTGACGAACTTCCCGAGGGAGGCGTTTATTTCCACGGGGTTTCCATGAAGCCAGGAAAACCGTTAATTTACGGGATGAGCAGAACGACTCCAATATTTGGGCTTTCGGGAAATCCTGTATCCGCAATGTTCAGCTTTCTTTTATTCGTCAGGCCTGCTATACGTTCAGTACAGGGTCTTTCCCCATTTCCTTCTTTTACTCCTTATGTTGAAGCGCGGTTGGATACAAATTTGTCTTCCCCCGGGGGCAGGGAAGATTATGTGAGGGTATCCCTTTATGAAGACAGCACCTCAAAGGAGGAAGCGGATGTTATTTGGGCCAGACCTATTTTTGGCGGTGCGGGGATGCTGAGTACAATGGTAAATGGAGATGGATACTTTGTAATTCCCAGGGACGTGGAGGCCTTGCCCGAAGGGGAGAAGGTCAAAGTATACCTTTTTTAAAGGAGGAATCTCTCTTGGAAAAGCAGGATATTTTTTGTGTACGGGTATCAATATTAACCGCCAGTGACCGCAGTGCAAGGGGTGAGCGGGAAGATATCAGCGGTAAAGTAATCATGGAGTTCATTCAGTCACTGGGTTGGAAAGTGATCGGATATACGGTAGTAGCTGATGATCGGGAGATGCTTAAAAAAGAACTCATAAGGATGGCTGATGAGTTAAAATCTGCTCTGATTTTTACGACGGGCGGGACAGGGCTGGCGCCGAGGGATTTAACTCCCGAGGCAACGAAGGATGTTATTGATAAGGAAGTTCCCGGTATTTCCGAAGCAATGCGGATGGAGAGCCTCAAGAAAACGCCTAATGCCATGATTTCACGGGCTGTGTGCGGTATCAGGGGTAGTACGCTTATAGTTAACCTTCCCGGAAGCCCGAAGGCGGTCAGGGAATGTTTGGAGGTAATCCAACCCGCCTTGCCTCATGCTCTGGGGTTGCTGCAGGGAGAGGTTGGCGACTGCGGAAACATGGTATAATTCTACTTTATCTTAATCTTAAAGAATACAGGTTTGCTGAGATTTTAGTTCCATACAGACTTTTGCATGCGGTTCAGGTATTCGCCGGAGCCGTTTTTTAATTAAATAATGGTGGTCAAGAGCGCTGTTTTTCATGTCGTGCTCCATTTTGAAGCGCTGCAGTGGAGTTTTATAGTGAGCGTGGCTAATACAGGCATATTTTTTTTACAGCAGGAAATAATATGATCATCTTGAGAAATATTAAGGAAAAAGGCGAAAGAAAAGGAAATTAATCAAGAACAGGATGATAACATGCTGTAAAGTCTTTTTTTCAATATTGGTTTGGTTTGCTTCTTTTTAGGTGGAATGTGTATTATAATTATAATGATTAGCACTCACCCAAAATGAGTGCTAACAAAGGCCAAAATTAAAAACTTAAAGGAGGTATCTACGTATGAATCTGAAACCTTTAGGGGACAGAGTAATTATTAAGGTTCTGGAAGAGGAGGAAAAGACAAGCGGTGGTATTGTTCTCCCTGACAAAGCAAAGGAAAAACCTCAGGAAGGCGAAATAATGGCAGTGGGTCCGGGCAGGATACTTGATGACGGGACAAGGGTTCAAATGGATGTAAAAGAGGGCGACAAGGTGGTTTATTCAAAATACGCCGGTACGGAAATTAAGATTAACGGAGAGGAATACCTGATTTTACGTCAAGATGATATTTTGGGCGTTTTTTCCTAAGCAGCACCTGCCAATAAAATACGTCGGTGATCCTTAACCAAATCCGCGGGTGATACTTAAGCAGATCGATGATCGAAGAAGTGAAACCGGAGAAGAAGTGAAATCTAGATGATTAAAGAAGGAGGTTTTATAATTTATGGCACATAAAGATATCCTTTATCATGAAGAAGCGCGCCAGGCTCTGGAAAGAGGAGTTGACAAGCTTGCCAACACCGTGAAAGTTACTCTGGGTCCTAAAGGCCGCAATGTTGTCCTGGATAAAAGATTTGGTTCTCCGCAGATTACCAATGACGGGGTTACTATAGCGCGTGAGATTGAATTGGAAGACGCGTTTGAAAATATGGGCGCACAGCTTGTGAAAGAGGTGGCCAACAAAACGCAGGATGTGGCCGGAGACGGAACAACTTCCGCTACGATATTGGCGCAGGCCATTATCAAGCAGGGGATCAAAAACGTTACCGCCGGTACCAACCCCACGCTCATGAAAAAAGGTATTGATAAAGCAGTAGGGAAAATATTGGAAAATATTAAAAGTCAGAGTAAGCCTGTGGAAAGCAGGGAGTCTATCGCCCAGGTCGCTTCCGTATCCGCCGATAACGAAACGATTGGGAACCTGATCGCCGATGCCATGGAAAAAGTCGGTAAGGACGGCGTTATTACCGTTGAGGAATCCAAGGGTTTTCAAACCGATTTAAAAGTAGTTGAAGGTATGCAGTTTGACAGGGGTTATATTTCTCACTACATGGTAACGGATACTGAAAAAATGGAAGCGATCCTGGAAGAACCCATGATCCTGCTGACAGACCGCAAGGTGGGCAATATTCATGATATCCTGCCTTTACTGGAGAAAATTGTCCAGAGAGGAAAACCGCTTTTGCTGGTTGCTGAAGATATCGAGGGCGAAGCCCTGGCTACGCTGGTTGTTAATAAAATTCGCGGCACCTTTACCTGCGTAGGAGTAAAAGCCCCCGGTTTTGGTGACCGCCGCAAGGCTATGCTGGAAGATATCGCTATTCTTACCGGTGGCCAGGTTATCGCGGAGGATCTGGGGCTTGAGATGAAGAGCGTGGATATCGATATGTTGGGCAGCGCCCGCCAGGTAAGAATAAGCAAAGACGAAACCGTTATTGTAGATGGTGCAGGGTCATCTGAAGATATTGAAAAGCGTATCAGCCAGATCCGCAGCCAAATAGAAGAGACAACTTCTGATTTTGACAGGGAGAAACTCCAGGAGCGGCTGGCGAAGCTGGCCGGAGGCGTAGCTGTAATCGAGGTGGGAGCAGCAACGGAGACGGAAATGAAAGAAAAGAAACTGCGCATTGAGGATGCTCTCTCCGCTACGAGGGCCGCTGTTGAAGAAGGCATTGTTCCCGGAGGCGGTGTTGCCTACCTTAATGCTATTGCCTCTTTGGAGAGCCTTGACCTGAAGGAAGATGAAGGGGTAGGCGTCAAGATTGTAGCCAGGGCGCTGGAAGATCCGCTGCGCCATATTGCTGAAAACGCCGGGTCAGAGGGTTCTATAGTAGTTGAAAAAGTTAAGTCTATGCCCTCGGGGACCGGTTTTAATGCTCTTACCAGCGAGTATCAGGATATGATGGAGGCCGGTATTGTTGACCCCGCAAAGGTGGTCCGTTCAGCTATCCAGAATTCCGCCAGTATCGCCTCGCTTTTCCTGACTACGGAAGCAGTAGTTGCAGATGCTCCTGAAGAAAATAAAATGCCTGACATGGGAGGCATGGGCGGCATGCCGCCAATGTAATATCGAAAAAGAAAAGGGGCTGTCCCGAGGGGATCGCCCCTTTTTAATTGGTTTTTGTTAAATACGAAAAAGAAATAGGTAGGCAGGAAAACTGTTAATCTTTGCCGAAATATAGTTGATCGTTATCTGGTAAAGAATACAAAAGGAGAAGAGAGATGAAAGCGCTCGAAAAGGTAATTATTCTGGATTTTGGGGGGCAGGATGGTCAGTTAATCGCCCGTAAGATTCGGAAACTTAAGGTTTACTGTGAAATAATGCCTTACAGCACGTCTTTTAAGATTCTGCTGGCGGAAAATCCTTCTGCTCTGATCTTAGCCGGGGGCCCTGACAGTATTTACAAAGACAATGCCCCGCGCTGCGATACGCGTATCTATACGCTGGATATCCCTGTTCTGGGTATCTGCTACGGGATGCAGCTAATGGCCGGGGATCTGGGAGGAGAGGTAATTCAGGGCAGGGATCAGGGGTATGGAGAAGCTGCGCTTTCAGTTATCGAAGAAGGAGAAGGCCTCTTCGCCGGCCTGGGGAATGAATTCCCGGCCTGGGTGAACTATGGTGATCAGGTTAAAAAAGCCCCTCCGGGTTTTAAGGTGCTTGCTCAAGGCTCGCATGTTCCAGTTGCAGCGATGGTTGATATTTCCAGAAAGCTTTTCGGTTTGCAATTCCATCCGGAGGATCCTCATACACCCCAGGGGGATCTGCTGCTAAAAAATTATTTGGAAAAAATCTGCGGCCTTTCCGGCGACTGGACGATGGAAAATTTCGTTAAGAACAGCATCATGGAGATCAGGAAAAAGGTTGGCCCTGATGCCAGGGCAGTCTGCGGTTTAAGCGGTGGTATCGATTCTTCTGTTGCCGCCGTGCTGGTGCACCGGGCGCTGGGGGAAAGGCTGACCTGTATTTTTGTTGACCACGGGCTGATGCGCAAAGGGGAAAAAGAGCAGGCGCTTTCAACTTTCAGCGGCGGGTTTAAGATGAAGATTATCGCCGTGGATACAGCCGATGAGATGCTGGCGCTTCTTCGGGGGGTTTCCGACCCTGAGCAGAAGAGAAAAATCATCGGGAATCATTTTATCCGTGTTTTTGAGCGTGAGGCGGAAAAGCTGGGACGTACTGATTTTTTAGTTCAGGGCACCCTGTATCCAGATGTAATTGAAAGCAGTACGGCTGCAGGTGCGGTGATCAAATCGCATCATAATGTGGGCGGGCTGCCCGAGGATATGCATTTTTCTTTAATCGAACCGCTGAAATACCTGTTTAAAGATGAGGTTCGCGAGGTAGCGGCGGAACTGGGGTTGCCGGAAGAAATAGTCTGGAGGCATCCATTCCCCGGCCCGGGGCTGGCCGTGCGGGTTCTCGGCGAAGTGACCCCGGAAAAAATTGCAATTGTAAGGGAAGCGGATTATATTATCGTGGAAGAAATCAAAAAAGCAGGACTTTACCGGGATATCTGGCAGGCCTTTGCTGTTTTGCCCGGTATTTACAGCGTGGGGGTTAGGGGCGGCAGCCGAACTTATGCACATACCATTGTGTTGCGTGCGGTTACCAGTCAGGATGGGATGACTGCCGGGTGGTATCCCATTCCTTACGAAGTGCTGCAGGCTATTTCAACAAGGTTGGTTAACGAAATACCCGAAGTTAACCGTTTTGTCTACGACCTGACAGCAAAGCCCCCATCGACGATTGAGTGGGAGTAGGGCTGGGCATATTTTATCGTTTTGAATAACGGCGTAAACCCTTGTAAATAGCGGTTTTGTACGAATGGTTGTATAGTCTTGTGGCGCAAACTTACCCGATGTGGTGTAAAGTTTGCGCCACATTTTGTACCACATTTTATCCCCTCATATAGCGTTTTGAAGGTGCTTTTGTTTTGCTTCTGGTTTGCTTGATGTTCGCTTCACTTTTGCTTCCACCAGACCACGGAAAAGCGGGCGGTGCGTCTCCGCTCTCCGCCCGCTCGCTCTGATTGTAACTTTCTGCTACCTGTTCGCTCTGGGACTGGGAGGCCCTTTCTGGTTTATCAGCAGGGCATCTGTCCACTCCTCGCTCCAGTATGTCGATACGCTCCCTGTAACAGAATTCCTGTGTTCCTCGATTATTGTGGCACCGGCCACACACTTTAAGTCAGGTTCCATCTCGGCGTAGCGCGTCATGAGGTTTATGGCGATATAAGGGTCTTCAAGGCTTCTCCAGTGACCGCCGCTGTCGAGGTAAAGCAAGGACGTTTCACCGGCCTTTCTTGCCGCCTCGGTTTCCTCGCGTATCGTCTCCACCACTCGCTCGCGTCGCTCTTTTGGAAGGGCGAGCCACTTTGCCGCGACGGTCTCCACTGCAGTTACGAGGTCGCGCCTCATTTTGCGAGATGCGGTGTTGTCGTCGGCGTGGGAAACAGGCATTTTACGTCCGCGCCCCGCTCCGCCCTCAATTACCCGAAACGGCAGGACTTTGCTTCTGTCAATCATTCATCTGCACCTCCCCCGACTATGCGTAGGTTTGTCATTCTTTCCTCCATATGTTTATTGGATTGTTGGGCGCGGGTCGTTTCGGCTGCACGGATGCCTGACCATACGCTTATTCGCTCAAGCGTATTAAATGCTGCCGTCTTCTTCAGGTGCTGGAGCCAGATGTAGGGGTCGTCGATGTTGCCAGAGACGGTATCGTTATATTCTTCCGTTCGGTGTGTATGGTATTGAATGCCTCTCGCCTTTCGTTCTTCTGCCCGGTGTTTTTCCTCGCGGGCACATCGTTGCACGACGCTCCGCTCCTCTGCGGGGAGGTCGAGCCACATTTCAGCAAGTTCCAGAGCCTCCCGAAGGTCGCGGTGTTCTCTCGGCTCCTCGTTACCGTATGTAATTACGTGGAGGGCGGTACCGTTCGATGCAACATATTCTCTCATGTCGTTGCCTCCTTTGCTTCTGTTGCCGCGCTTTCAGCTATATCGTGAAGTGATTCCAATAACTTCTCCACCCGCTCCGCTTCTCGTGAAATCATGTTCAGCCCAGCGATTACAGCATCGAGGATGCGGCAGGACGGTTGGTCGTGCTGCACAGGAACCGAAGTAATCATTTCCGTACGAAAGTGTGCTGCAAGGTCACCTATCTCATCGACCGTGAGCCTTGCATCTTCGAGGGTGCTGACGAGTAGGGGCGCACCCGCTTCAATTGTAATGTTGATGTCCATTTCCATGTCATATTATCCTTTTATTCGCGCTGATGCCGCTGTCTGGCATCTTTTACTTTATTGCGTGGCTCGGCAGTCAGGCAGTTCGCTTTATCTTTGAAGCATCATCCTCCAGCCCGCTCAGTCCCTCAACGACGCCCCCGATGTCTTCCATGAGGCACTTGGCGGCTGCCGATAAGGGGGAGCCGGGTTTTTCGGTCTGGTATGCCGTCTCGTACAGACACTCTGCCGCCGCACAGATGCAGCCAAGTCGAACGCGGAGCCTGTGGATGGTATCGGCCATTTCTTTTTGTAAGGTTAGGTCGTTCATATTGTTGCCTCCTCTATTTCCATATCCGGCTTTTTAATGCGGAGCCTCGTATCCCCTATCATTTCATAGACAGCGCCCCGTAGTCTATTTGCCGAATCTCGAATCTTGTGGAATGCTGCCGTTGCAGCGGGCGCACCGTCAGCGTCATCTGGGTATGATATGAAATGCCCGGCAAGTTCGCTGATACTGTCGAGCATGCAGTTCACATCATCGCGGTCAATGATGACGTAGCCTTTTTTTCCGTAGGCGTTTCCGTTCATGTTAGCACCCTCCCGTCTGGCGTATCTGCTTGAATAGGTCTTTACAGGTGGCTTCCAGCCTTGCGTTCATCTCGTCGAGGGGCATGTCGGTCTCACCCTCATCCATCTCGTAAATGCTACAGGCGAGGTCTTGTGATGCTGTTTCGACGGCGGCATCTATGCCCGCTGTCAGCCGCTCGGCGAGGTCGGCGGCAATCTTTACGGCTCCGAGAATGTCTAATGATTCTGTGCTGTCCACCACGTTTGTCAGGCACTTCAAAAGGGTTTCGAGGAGGTGGGATTCTTCGTACAGTGTACACATTTGTGCTGCTATGGTCGTCTTCTGGATGCTCCTTTTTTCGCCTCCGTTCTGACGAAGATGGAGCAGAAGGTCAGGCGCGGCCATGCCGAGGGTCTGCTTGATTTTAGCTTGTGTCAGCTGCATGGTGGTGTCGCCGCAGTCCTCCCAGCCTCCGCTCCCGGTGCGCCGGTTGAATGCCAGCGTTGCTTTGCCGCTCTTGGTGCGGTTTCTGACGACGCGGTACTCCGTGCCGCCCATGCTAAATTCAAAGGTAATTGCGCCGCTCTTTTCCCCTTCGCGGAGCCATCCGCCCAGTTGCCCGTCGCGGCCCTCCCCAAAGAGGCAGTTGGCTATCGCGTCTATCAAATGGCTGCTTTTGCTTATGCGGTAGTTCTTGGCATCTATTCGCTGGGGGATAAATGTGCCGTATGTCATGCTCATGGTTTTCCGTCCTTTCTGGGGCGGTCGCCCGCCCCGCTCGCTTATTTGGATTTCGTCGTTTTTCCTGTATTGAGGGGTTCGCTTTGTCCCTTGCCGCAGTATACCCGCTCTTTGAAGTAGGCGGCAGAAACGCGCCCGGCCACGGTGATGTAGCCCTGCGCTCTGAGTTCGTCGTTCAGTTGCCTGATGATGGCATACGCCTTACTCGCTCCTATGCCGAGTATCTCCATCACGTCCTCGCAGTACAAGGCACGGAGTTCGTGCTGAAGGGCGGCGTTTCGGGTGCCGGTCGGGGCTGTGCGCCGGGTGGCGCTGGTGGTCGGTGGGTTCATCTTGGTTACTCCTCTCTGGGCTGGTCGCCCGCTCGTTGCCCTGCTGGGCGGTTTCGGTTGATGCCCGGTTAGCGTTGTACAGAGGGGGCTACTGGCGCGTTTCTATGCTGAATGTCTCACCCTCGGCGAGAGTGCCGCTGGCGGCAATGATGCGTCGGAGTTGCTTCTCGGCTCCGTGCTGGGTCTTGTAGGTCTTGACGCTGCGGTCGTTACTAGACTGAAAGTGCGCCCTGTTCTCTCGGTCGAAGCCGATAAAGTATCCGCGCCCGAAGGTCGGGCATTGGGTCGTGATGATGAGCATCGGTCAAGCCTCCTTTGCTTCGAGCCATTCGTCGCGGGCGGCTCTGCAAGCGTCCAGCGTGGGCTTTACACAGGAGAACAGTTCGCCGTCCGTGTGGCGGTAGTCGTACTGCAGGTATTTTTTTGTTTGCCGGCCGATTTTTTGGCTGAAGCATTCGTACTGCTCCTGTCCGAGGGTCTGAGTGGTGGTCACTCCGTTTACTGTCATCTTGGTCATTGTGGTTGCTCCTTTCGTAGCAGTTTGTTTGGTTTGCTCTGTGGTTATATCATAAACTATTTAATTGATGAGGTCAATGGAGTTTTGATGACTTTATAAAACATTTCTTTATTTGCTCTCGTATTCGTTGACATCATAAATTATCGAGTGTATAATTGTGCTATGACAGAGGGTGGCCGGAAAAGCCGCCTCCCGGCATAGAAAGGAGCGGTAATTATGGCCATGACTGAGCGCATTCGGATACTTCTCGTGAAGCGCGGTAATATCAGCGAGGCGGAGCTTGCCCGTCGTCTGGGGATAAGCCCGCAAAACCTGAACAACAAAATGAAGCGGGATAACTTCTCTGATAAGGAATTGAGGGACATTGCAGCTGCATTGGGCTGCGATTATAAAAACGCTTTTGTAATTACGGAAACGGGCGAGGAGGTGTAGAGATGACGATATACGAGCGTCTGGACGCAAACAAGGCCGCTATCGATGTTATGCGCCCGTTCGAGGGCGACATCCTCCGCCAGCTGCGAGAATACTACCGCATTGGGCTGACGTGGACGTCAAACGCGCTGGAGGGCAATTCTCTAACTGAAATCGAGACGAAGGTGTTACTGGAGGATGGTCTGACTGTTGGCGGGAAACCGCTCCGGGATACGTTCGAGGCTCTGGGGCATGCTGCGGCGTATGACTATATGTTCGGGCTGCTGGGCGAGCGGCGCATCACCGTGGAGGACATCAAAACCCTGCACCGGCTGTTCTTCAAGTCTATCGACGAGCCTCGCGCGGGTGTATGGCGGGACGTGAGCATTATTGTCACAGGCACCGACCATGAATTTCCCGCTCCTGCCCAGCTGGATGGGCTTATGGCTGGCCTCGGTCGGTGGATGGAGGCCGAGCGAGACGCGATGCACCCTGTTCGCTTTGCGGCCATGCTCCATTTGAAGTTTGTTACCATCCATCCTTTCATCGACGGAAACGGGCGCGTTGCACGGCTCCTTATGAATGCCGCCCTCATCCAAGATGGATATATGCTCGCTGTGGTGCCTCCTGTTCTGCGCCCGGATTATCTCACCACCATACGCAGCTACCAGCAAAAGGGAGAGGCCGAGCCGTTCTGCGACTTCATTGCCGAGCGGGTGCTGGAATCCGAAAAGGAGATTATGCGGCTGCTTCATATCCCGCCCCTCAAAGCATAGGAGCGGGCGGCTTGTCTCCGCTGCCAATAAAACGCGCCGCCGTGGGCTGATTTCTGGCTCACAGCGGCGTTTTATGTTTGGGAGGGGTAATCCTACCCTTTTTGTATTTCCCGCGCGTCCGGGGGCGTCTGGCGTTCCCTGCGCGGGGGCCGCGTGATTGTCATGCATCGGTACCTTGTCGAGCGGGTCGAGGGTGCCGAGGTGTTTCGCGTTCAGAATCTGGACGCGCCACTCTGTCCATCCTGCGGCTCGCTCTGTTCTGGCTATGACACCCGCTTGCGCAGCGTGACCGGCAGCGATGGGTGCGTTGCGATGTACCGCCTCCGCCGAGTTCGTTGCCCGGTCTGCGGCATTCTCCATCTCGAAATGCCGGACTTCATGCGCCCCCGGAAGCGTTATGCGGCTGCGGTCATTGATGCCGTGCTGGAGGGGCACGGGGAGTGCTGCCCGGCTGAAGCCTCGACGATGTGGCGGTGGCTTCGGGAAAATCACCCACCCGCTATGCAATGCCCTAAAGCTGGCGGCATGGTACAATCGACGCAATCCGACACAGAGGAGGACGAGCCATGAGGAGGGATAACGTGAATATTATCATTCTGGCAGTCTGCATGGCGGCGGTCACGCTGTCTGCCGTGCTTATTGGGTACAGCTTCGGGTCGTCCCGCGCGGCGGCTGTGGCGGCTCCTGCCGCCGCTGTTGCGTTCCAAGAGTTAACGCCCGCCCCTGCGCCTGAAACGCCACAGGCGGCGACGCAGGGCTTCACGGCGGGGTCTATTGCCGTGCCGGGCTTTGAGCGGTTGACGGCAGAGGGGCAGACGCTCCACGCTGCCGGTGTCTCCAATTCAGAACAGAACAGCTGCTACTTCGTCGTATCTATTATTCTGCCGGACGGCTCCGAGGTTTACCGTTCCAGCTATCTCGCGCCGGGGCAGTCACTTGGTGATGTGGAGTTATCAAAGCCGCTCGCGCCGGGTACATACGAGGGGGCGGTCGCCCGCTATTCCTGCTTTGACCTCGCCGATATGCGCCCGCTCAATGGAGCGGATATTTCCTTTGTTCTGGAGGTGCAGTGATGAATAAAAAAGCCTTGTCTATCGTGCTTGCCCTTGCTCTGCTGGTGGCTGCCCTGCCTGTTGTCGCCTATGCTGCCACTTCCGGCAGCAGCGGGGGAAGCACGGACGTCTCGTTTGTTATAACGGAAACCGACTTGACACCAGATTCGCCGCCCTCGTCCGGGGGTTCCGGGGATTCTGGTGGCGAATCGAGCGGGTCGTATATAATCAACATCCCGTCGAATATCTCCCTAAACCATGAGCAGGATTTCCTCGTAAACTGGACATTTATAAATATCCCTGACACCGTGCAGGTGGTCGTTTCCATCGACGGGGCGCAGACGTTCCCTGATGGCGAGTTCTATTTGTACTGCGGCGATGGAAGTACTCCCGCTCAAAGGGTGGCCTGTAGTATTCTACGCGGTTCCTCCGCTGACTTCTCTGCGCCTATGGAAGAGGTAAAGGGGCCGGACGATGCCGTCATCGCAATATTTCGGGGCGGCTCCTATGCTGCTAAAAGCTACGGTAGGGTGCAGTTCGGGCCGTCATATAACCTCAGCAACGTCGCGGGCACCTATACCGGCACCGTTCATTTTAAGTTTGACGTCGTCGGAGATTAGCGTATCAGAGTTAGAACATTTTTCATGCCAATTTAATGCCACGGAGCAAGCAAAAAAGCCCACAAACCCTTATGTTGTGGGCTTTTTACGTGCTCTGCTCACTACTCACACAGAACTGTGGCGAAAACAGGCTTTTGAGTGCACCAGAGTTAGAACATTTTTCGTCCCATAATGGTTCCACGGTGGAGCATTGAAAGCCCGCAAAGCCTTGATAACACTGACTTTTTGCATACCCATGTCACTACTCCCCGACAATTGTGGCGAAAATGGGCTTTCTTCCGAGACGATTGTGCAAACTACACAAGAGAGCCGAGCACGTCAGCGAGGGCAGCCCTCTTGTTCTGCCGTTCCTCTGCTTGTAGGGCGACCTCTTCCGCTTGTAGGACGATATCCTCTACGACCGAGGAGAAAGAGGACTTGAATGCCCTTACTCCTTTGTGGCGGTAGATGTTCGTGTACTCATAATCGACCGCCCACTGGCGAAGTTCGGGGTCATGGTATAATTCACGGTATCCACGATGGAGACGATTGCTTATTTCGGCGGGTGTCACGCCCGCTACGCTTGCCTGTTGCTCTGTATTTTCCCCTTCAAAGTAATACGCCTCGATGGTTCGGCGGGCGGCATCGTGCTTCATGCGCCCCACGGCAGCGCGGACAGCGGTTCTCAATTCCTCCTGCTCGATATACTCACCGGCCTGTTCCCCGGCATCGTCGACGATGGTATCGAGGTGTGTTTTGTCGTCATCGTCTCCGTAGCGCGGCGCGTCGAGCGGGTCGGCGTACAAGCTGGCGTCACGCTTGCTGGTGAGTATGCCGAGGGTGCGGCGCATCTCTCTCCTGATAAAAAAGGGGGCAAAGGTAGAGAATTTTGCTCCCCTGTCCGGGGAGTATTCTTCCGCTGCCCTGTGTATCCCGAAGAATCCCGCTTGCATGAGGTCATCAAAATCGCAATCACGCCGCTTGCAAATAATGCTCGTGTATCGTTTTGCGACCTTAGAGATAAGGCCCTTGTTTCTTTCCCAAAGGACACAGATGGCGTCGGTGTCTCCGGCCTGTATGCGCTCGACTATGCTTTCGTTGCTTGCATCGCTCATTGACAGCCGCCCCCTCGTGTCGTATAATTTGTTTGGGTGAGGGGCTGTTCTCCGAAAGGAAGCGGCTTCTCTTTTATTTTTCGAGCAGCATGCTATGTAATAGCGTGTCGGGGGCTATGAGCGGGTTCCTCCACCACGCCGCCACGCCGTATATCCAGAATGCCAATTCGCCGAGGAGCCGTCGCTCATTCCACCATATTGATGACATGTCGCAATCTGCGAGAAGGCTTACTTGCCGGTTGGTTAAGCCGTGAAAGTATAAATCTGGCACAATCTGATAATATGGGTCATCGGATATGCCTGTCAGCGCATCTTTTATCGTCCTAATTTCAAACGCAAGCACAGCCGCCTCTGTTCCTTCGGCCCCCTGTGCCCGGAGGCATACATCAGGGAATGCCCGGAGCCGGTTGCGGGTCGCTTGCATTGCGGCTGGCGTCACTGTGCTGTCGCCCGTGTCGAAGAGGGAGTAATCCCGCTCTAATCCTTGCTTGACCGCCTCCTCTATCAGAATAGATATCTCCTCGTTGGCGGTACGCTCTCTCGCTTGGGATTCTGGGCGTTTGCGAGGTTCTGAATAAGCGGGGTCTCCGTAATTTTTCTCTTTGCTTCTCCAAGTGCTAAGAGTACCATAATTGATTCCGAGCCTCGCAGATGCGGCCTTTGTTCCGATTTCGTTGCTCAGTCGTATCGCTACCTGTCTTTCCTCTGCAGAGTACCTTTTCATTTGCACATTTCTCCTTCGCTATACCATCCTTGCGCTCCGTTCCGTACGTACGGAGCGTTCCACTTAAAAAGTGCTGAAATACAAGGGTTTTAACGGCGTTTGGGGGGGTATTCGTTTATTTCGACAGAGAAGGGAGCGGTCAGCTCCTCTCGATGCCGGTCTGGTCACTGTTCTTCCTGTATCACTCGGTCGAGTTCGTGCTGCAGGGCGGTGCGCTGCGCCTCGTCCTGCGCTCCCGCTACGGTGGATTTAAGCACGTCAGTATCTGCACCGACGATGATATCGCCCTCTGTAGCGGCTCTGGCGAAGGTTTCCCGCGCCTCGTCCTGCACGAGCATGAGATAGATGCTCCGCAGCGTCTCGCGCTCTTTCTCCGCCCTCTCCTCGCTCGCGTCGCTGTGGACGGTTAAGAGAAGCAGGGTCTGGAGGGTTTTTGCTTGTTCCTCGGTGAGGTTCAGGACTTTGTTTGCCATTGGAGGTCTCCTTTTATCGTTGCTCGATTTTGTATGTGATGCTGCCGACCAGCCGCCCGCTGTCGTAGAGCGTTGTGTATTGGGTCGACCGCTCCTGTGTGAATTTGCCCTTTGGAGGCTTGACGCTGCCCGTGTTGATGAAGTTCTGGGTCATCTGCACACAGAAAAGCCCGATATTATCCGCCGCCTGTTCCGCTGACCATTCACCCTTGATGATGCGGTCGAAAGCCATCCGCACTACGCCATCAATGCCTTTCTTTCCCGTGTCGTAGCTGGCACGGATGAAGCTGCGCTCCGGGATGTTGATGTACCCTTTCTGGTGTCCAGCTGGCGGTGTGTAGTCCTCGTCACTGTCAAACAGTCCAATGGCACCGAGGTACCGGCGCATCTTGTCGGTCATCTTGATGGTCGCGCCGAATTCATGAACGGATGCGATTATCAGCATCTCGCTGTCCCCGCCGCCCTCGCCGCCCTGTATACCGACGTGTATCTCCATGCGGCTGAGGGCTGTCAGTTCTCGCTTTATGCGAGCGAGGTCTGGTGTAACTTCATCACGGATTTTGCGTATCGTGAGGCTCATGGTGCGCCTCCGTTGCCTTTATTTGCAGATTGCTCAAGCTGGGAGATAAATAATTCCACGAGCGCATCAATCTGCTTGATAATGATTTCAGTCAATTCGGCTTGCTGCGTCGGCGTTAAGCCGAGCCGCTCGACGTACTCTCTCAACTCACTGTTAACGGTGTAAAAATCCTTTGTACTCTTGAACATGCCAGCGAAACTCGCAAAGTCTATGACCTTACCCATGAATTGCTCCTTCCTGCAGCCTCTCCCTATACGTATGCATTCTTGATGGTCATCTTAATCAGTTCGTCGCTCCTGTAGTCGTCAATCGCCCTTTTGATGATGCCCGGCAGCTGCGCCTTGAGGTCTTCGACAGTGCCGTCGTCGGCGTTCCCCATCACGGTCACCGGCACGGTGATGTTCGGGGCGAAGCTGGGCGAGTTCTGGGTGTTGTTTGTGGTTGCGCTCGCCATGAGGCGGTCGCTCTGGTCAGCCGGGACGATGGCAGAGCCGGAGGGCAGGAATGCCAATTCTCCGCCGCGCTCGTTTATCTTTGTCCAACCGCCCTCAAAGTCGTTTGTTCCTCCGGCGTGGCCGGGGATGCTTGTGCCTGTGACGCTGATGTTGGCGTTGCCCACGCCTGCCGCCGCTGTACCTATGCTGCTGAATGCCTCCACGATTTTCTTTGCGCCTATCTCGGCAGCACTGCTCATACGGCTCCACGCAGTCTCGGCGTCGATTGCCATCGTGGAGTAGGTGCTGCTTGCCTCTGCGCCCATCAGCTGCAGGTTCAGGTCGCTTATGTCTTTAGTTGCGATGATGTTATCTTGGGCGGCTGCGTTCGCCTCTGCGCTCGCGGTGCTGATTTCGCTCGCGTAGCTGGAGGTGTCCGCGCTTAGGGCGATGTCCTTATTTGTGGCCTCGTCCAGCCCGTTGACCGCTGTGTTCAGCTGCTCTACCTCATTCTTGCTCTCTTTGGCTCCTCCGAAAAGGTTCGAGAAGAAGCCGACGACCTTCCCGACGCCGTCCGCGAGCCACCCGATGATTTTACCTAAGACCTCGGCTACCACTCCTAATACATTTCCGAGAAATTCAAGCCACGGTGAAAGCATTTGCAGTATCGGTGCGATAAGTCCCAGCAGTTGAGCGATGGGCGGGAGTATGGCCTCGGCGATGCTTTGCAATACCGGCATCAAGGTCTCGATGATGGGGACGAGGGCATCAAAAATACTAAGTATCGGCGGCATGAGCGTCTCCGCCAGAAGCCCGATGATGCTGGCAAATGGCGGGAGAATGGCCTGTGCAAGCTGCCCAAATACCTGAATGAGCGGCGTGGCTACTTGAAACACGGTGCCGAGGACGTCTACCAGTATCGGGAGCAGAATCATGCCCAGTTCCGTGATTATTGGCATGGCTTGAGCCAGCCCTTCCGAGAGCATCTCGACCAGCCCCATGAGCATCGGTTCGATGCGTGGCCATGCCGCGATGATGATGCCGAAGAAGTTCTCCATAACCGGGGCGAATTTGGCACCGGCATCCGCCATGAAACCTGCCCAGATGCCGTTCAGGGATTTTGTGCTGTTGACAAGCCCGCCCGTTTGCTCGATGGCGGCTTTCTGGATGTCGCTGCTTTGCGCGAGGATGGCGTTCATCCGCAGCTGCGACTTGGTCGCATCGTCGAGTTGGTCGAGTTCTGCTGATATGCCCACCTTCAGGGCTTCGGCTTTCAGGGTCGCATCGTCGAGGTTTATACCAAACTCGGAGAGTGCGCCGGAGTTGCCTTTGACTGCGTCCTGAATGAGGGAGAGGGCTTCAGCGTCCTCCAGCTTGAATGCGTTCCCGAAGTCGTAGGCGAGCGAGGTGGTAATCTGTGAGAGTTCCGTTGCTGCGTCGCCGGTTACTCCCATTTCTGTGAACATTGCCTTGTTCTGAACGAGGAAGTCCTTGACCTCGTTGGTGCTTCGGTGCACTGCGTCGGCGTAGTTGTTCGCCCACGCCTCGGCTTTCGTCCCTTCAAAGAGCCGGTCAAACTTCGCGCCTACGGTCTCGGTCGCCTTTGCTGCATTGAGTGCGCCGCCGACGAAGTCCTTCAGCAGTCCTATGACTTCCTTGATGGCGAGAAATCCTGCGATGACCTTCACGGCGTTGCCGAGCGACTTTGCCATCGTGTCGCCCGCTCGTGCGCCCTTGTTGCCCATGTCTTCAAGGTCTCGCCCGGTTCGGTCGGCCTTGTTGCTGACCTCATCTGCGCCCCTTTCGGCGTTCTCGAACGCCTCCACCAGTTTTCCCTTTATGGTCTGGATGGGGCTTTTGAAAGCGTTCGTGATGGTCTTTGCTCCTTTGTTGACGTCCGTCCTGAAGGTTGTAAACCTCTTTTGTGTGAACGCTATCGCACCACCGACGCCGGTTTGAAAACTCTTGGCGAGGGCCTGTCCGTCCTTGATTGCGGTGGCAGCGGTCTTCCTGAAAGCCGAGCCGAACGATTCGGCGTCCGTGCCCATCTTGCGGAAGCGGTCGCCAGCATCATCGCCAGCGTCGCGGAACGCTCCGCCAATTTCCAGCGCTGCGCTTCCTGCTTCGCTTGCGACGCTCGCGGCGGTGCTGCCGATTTCGCTGAGTGCGCTTCTCAGTTCGTCTGCGGCGGTCTGTGCCTCTTGTTCCGATTGGTCTATCCGGCTGAAGCCATGCACCAGTTGGTCGATAACATCAAGTGCTCCGCCCGCTTGAAAACCTATGCCGTAGGTTAATGCTCTGCTATCCGCCATTGTTCTCACTCCCTCCGTATGTCTATAAATCCTCTACCCGCTGTAGCTTTGCGAGCGGGACGGCATAGCAGTCTATCCGACCGTTGCTCTCCAGCGGGCATTTGCTCACCTCGCCGCCGTCGACGGCGTAGGTTCCGTTGTAAACGCCCGCTTTGGTGAAGCGGATGAGGTTCCTCCCCGGTGACACCTTGTAGGTGGCTATGAGTGCCACACGGTCGCGCCAGCGTGGGGCGTATATTTCGATTGCTTGTCTGCTTGCCATCAGGTCGTCACCTCCATGCTTATAATTTTGCCGCTGGCGAGTTTGGCGTTGAACGCCGCACCCACAGCTTTGCCGCCGATGTCGGCGGTGACCTCGTCGACCTGCGCCACGTCGGTCTCTTGGAATATCGCTTCACGCAAGACCTCGCCGACCTCGTCGTGCGGCAGTTCGTGGGGCTTCTTGCCGAGGATGCGGTCGTATTCGGTGCCGTGCGTCGTGTCGAGAAAGAATTCACCTTGCCATGTCTGGAGCGTCAGGCGGACAGACTGGGATGTCGTGTCGTCGCCGTATATGCGCTCCATGATGCCGTTCTCGTCGAGAACGAGGTCTCGGCTCTCCGGGTCGATGCGTAGGGTCATGTTATCGTCTGCCATATTGCGCCTCCCTGTATGTAAAATGGCGGTGGGGTACAATGCTGCTATTCCGCCCTTTTAAACCCAGTGCTTGGCTTGAAGCTGCTCCAATCTTCGCACGGGGCGGCAGGGGCTCTAAATCCTCCGGCAGCGGGCGTAGTTTGTCCACTTCCGTCGCCGCCTCCCGGCGTCAATTCATCATCCCACCGGCCCTGATTGAGCCATGTCGAGGGGTTTGGTATGTACCGGCCTTTCTCGCGTTGCCATTGCTCGCTTTCCTTTGCTGTTCCTATCGCGTCGATGATTTTCTGAACAAGGTCTTTTGTTGGCTTCAGGCGGTTCCACGCCTTTCGTGCAGCTTCTTTGCCGACCTTTTTCGGATAGGCTTTCCAGAAAGCATCGAATGCGTTCTCTGCGCTGTTGTGGTGCAGGTGTCCGCTGTCGTTTTCCTGCCGCGCATTCACCGCCGCACTCCCCCGCTTGCGGGGGGTAGGGGGGATAATATCATTGGCATCGGATATGGCTATCGGATAAGGATTCGGCATTGGAGACGGAGACGGAGACGGGGACGGAGACGGGGACGGGGACGGGAGGCTTGTTTCGCTTTCTTCGCTCGTTTCGCTCGTTCCGCTTGTTTCGCTTGATTGACTTCTTTTAGCGTTCTGGTTTCCGAGCGATGCGCCACCTTGCTTGCCGTTGTTTGAATTCGCGTTTGAAATGCGCTCTATTTGAGCGCGCATCAGTCGGAACAGCATGGCGACCTCGTTGTCCATCGGTGGGAGTTCCGTATCTGTTGCCCAATCTATGAGCGCAAGTAAGAGGTCACCACGGCGCACGGGTTCCAGTCTCCGTAATTCTTCATAAAAATCCGAATGGATAGAAAAAGCTTTTCGCGCCACGGTATCGCCCCCCTTAGAATTCCTCAAGTCTGCGCCGTAACGCCTCGACATTGATTAACTGCTTGCGCCCGCATGGGACACTTTTCACAAAGCCGTCTTTCAGCCACCGCCTGATGGTATATTCGGGTAAACCTAACGCCTCGGCGCATTTGCGCGGCGGCAGCATCAGGGGCGGCGGGCTTTGGAGTACGCGCATCTCATCGCTGGCCATGCTATTCCTCCTCCTGCTCGGCCTTCTTCGCGCCGACGTAAACCATCAAGTCGTCGCGGTTTACGCGCCACGAGTTTCCGACCTTGACGGCAGGAAACTTTCCGGCGTTTGAAAGCCGCTTTATATATTCTGCCGACATCCCTACGATGCGCGCTGCGTATGGTAAATCCAGCAACACGGGAACATCGTTCCAGTCGGTGACGTGAGCCGTATACTTCATTCTGCTTCCCTCCAATTTATCCCGAAAAGTATTGACTATCACAATAATACGAGGTAAGATGTCATTAGTAAATGCCCTTACAGGTGCTGTATTTTTGTTTTTCGCAAGGGGGTGTCAGCTTTGGGGGACATTTGGCGTGTTGGAGAGCGTATAAAAGAAGCCCGGTCAGAGGATTCACTAACACAGGCCCAGTTGGCGGAGAAAATCGATGTTAAGAGACAGACGATAGGGAAATGGGAAATGGGAGAATCCAATCCAGAGATGAAGCATTTGGAAAAGCTCTGTCAGGTATTCGAGTGCGATTTAGCGTATCTGTTGGGCGAAATCGACATGCGTCGGCGCGTCTCTGCCGATATTGCAGCGATTACGGGCCTTTCCGAGAAGGCCATAGAATATTTGTCCGACATGAGGCGTAACGCTCAAAACCTCATGTCGTGGCGGCTTGATGACGACGAGAATAGGACGCCGCTTGAAAATATGTTTCAGCAGGAGATTGACGTAATAAGCGCCCTGCTGGAGGATGCACAATCTTGTTCTCCAGATGCGCCGTCCGCTCTACCTAACATTTTTTCATACGTCCTCCGCTCCTTACGAGAGCCGGACAGTGGGTATTTTGAAATTGTCGATGGCAACGAAAATGTGGGGACATTCACGCGCGAAGATTTAGAGAATGCATCCCTATACACCGGGGTTATGCATGCGGTGAAACGGTTTAAGCAGCAATTTACAGCGGAGCAGCGTGCAGGAGCCGTCCCGCGCCGGTCGGAGGAGGTGCCTTCAAGTGGCGAGGACTAAGCAAGCTTCAAAACTCCCGGTCGGGGTAACGGAACGGAAAGACCGTCCCGGCCTATACCGGCTCTCGGTTATGATTGAGGGAAAGCGGTATAGTGAAAATTTTCGCCCGGACGAAGGCTTGACGCAGCGTCAGCTGCAAAGTATACTACAAAAGCAGATTGATGCTTACCGTGAAAGGGTGGAGCGCGGAGCCTTACGCGGGCAGGTTACGGATAAATCTACGCTGGATGAGGCGGCAGAGTGGTATTTCGATACTGCGAGGATGAACATCCGGGAATCCACACTAAGCAAAAGTAAATACACCTACGGGCGGTATATCTCGCCCGACCTCGGCAAGGTTAAAGTAAAAAGCATTACCTCCCCGATGGTGTCGCAGCTGCTGGCGGACTTGCTCGACCACGGCGGCGGGAAAACGTATTACACCGCCTTGCCGTCGTTCATTGAGGAAGTCGCGAAGATGCGCGGTGACAGGCCGTTGAAGGAGTTTCTCGCTGGAATCGGGGTAAGCGAGAACGCCTATTATCGCCTCCGCAAGCCAAATCATGAAACGCCCCACCGTATCGCTGCGAAAATGAGCGAGCACTTCAATGTCCCGCTCGATAAGGCATTTACAAAGACAAAAACACAACGCCCGCTTTCGGCGGGCATGGTGTCCTCGATAACCTACACGCTGTCGGCAATATTGACGGCCCTTGTCCGCGCCGACGTGCTGACGCGCAATCCCGTTTTGAACGCAACAAAGCCCCGCATCGGCGAGGCGAAGCGGGGCGCATACCTTGACACGGAGCAATTACCCATATTTCAAGCGGCGCTTAGTCTCGTGAGTGAGGATAGTATTCGCATCGCCTTGACGCTCTGCCTCCAGTTGGGGCTTCGGAGCGGGGAGGCTCGTGCTCTGCGGTGGAATGATGTTGACTATCAAAGCGGCATCGTCCATATCGACCATAACGCGGTGGTGACAGAAAAAGGACTTATCATTGGCGAGCCAAAGACGAAGCGGTCTATTCGCAAACTCCCGCTGTCGCCATATCTGCATGACCTGCTCCTCGACCATCAGGACGCACAGAGCCGCTATGCCCGCTCTATCGGTTCGGCGTGGACAGAGATGGGGCTTGTATGCCCAAATCAAACGGGCGGTATCATGGAACGCTCGCGGCTCCATGTAGCAGTCAAGAACATCATCAAGGTAAATCCCGAATTGCCGCAAGACCTCCACCCGCACAGCCTCCGGCATAGCTTTGTTAGTCTCCTGATATCGAGCGGGCTTGACGTGGTAACGGTGGCGAGCCTCGCCGGGGACACGGTGGATGTCATAACGCGGATTTACGCACACGCACTCAAAGAGCGGGAGGCGGCGGCAATGGATAACATCGGCGGCGTGTTCGCCCAAATCAGCGCGCTACCGGCTGCGCCTCCATTGCGGCTTGTGTCGGCGGACTATTGAGCCGCTCGGGTGGGCAAAAGGTGCATTATAAAATAGGATTGTCCCACAATTTGTACCACATTCCTGCATCGATGCCTTGAAAAGCCTGTAATGGCGGGATATTTCTGGTATCAGGTACTATTGAGTGGGAGTAACCCTTGTAAACCCACAGGGGCGCTCGGGTCGCTCCTCAGCGTTGCCCTATCCTCCCTTGTGGTAAAGCACAGTTAGTATAGCATAAATACCTATTTGATTGGAATACCAAAAACCCAAATTGTCCTTGACATGGGGTACACTTTAAAAGGTACAAAAGGGTTTAATGCTAATGTAGATCCTGTAGCTTTCCGGCCACCTCTGCCTGTTTATTTGGGTAGAGGTGGGAATATGTCTGCAAGGTCGTTTGTATTTCATCATGCCTCAACCGTTCACTAATCAGCAATGGAGAAAATCCCATTTCAATCAGCAAACTTGCATGACTGTGCCTCAAGTCATGAATCCTGATTTTCTTAACCCCACTTCTTTTGCATCCTCTGTCCATTTCGTGTTTTAAATAGTGCTTTGTAACATTGAAAAGCCTTTCGGTAGGTTCATAGTCTACCAGCCTTTCGGAGTATGCCTTAACCATATCACATAGAAACGGTGGCAAGGCAATTGCGCGTTTGCTTTTTGGTGTCTTTGGTTCGAGGATCAAATCCTCGTTGTTAAGTCATGCGTAGTTCTTATTGAGCTTATAATAGACTTCGGTATTCCCGTGCGCCATACATCACACGCATGATGATGACTTCTTTTTGTGCCTGATCCACCAAATGAAACACCAGATAGTTCTGGACCACCAGCTTACGATAGCCCTTGGAAGCCAGATAAGGGTCCTCCAGTTCAGAACCGATGAGTGGAAATTGCTTCAAGCGATTGATGGACTCCTCCATTTCACCCAGCAAATTCAAGGCCGCCTGCGAATTTAAGAGGACGGTGCTGATATAGGTATTGATTTCATCCAAATCCTCATAGGCCAGAGGCGTATAGCGGATGCGGTAATTTTCATTCTCCATGTTTCTTCCTCAGCCGCTTGAATACATCGTCTCCATCCAGAAGGGGGACACCCTCCTCGATCTGACGTTCAGCGGCGCCAAGCTTCCGATAGACGTCCAGAAGCCCTATCTGCTTGTCGTAGGTATCCATGCTCATCACAACAAGATGGCCTCTGCCATTTTTTGTGATAAAAACCGGCTCATTTTTTTGGTAGCACAGCTTTGAAATTTTTCCAGTGTCGCGTAAGTCAGCCATCGGTCGAATCGTCGGCATAACAATCAGCTCCTTTCTTACCCATAGTATAGCATAATTTTGGGTAATAATTCAAGCATAATTATGACTGAACTTTGCACAAAACGGAAAACTTCATCGTCTATACCACCTATCCGAAGAAGGCTCCCAGGGAACCAATCACCTCTGTACTGAGGACTACAAGATAAATGATGATAATGCAGAAAAGCATCATCATCGAATAACACTGAATTTTCTTGGGGCGTTTGGCAGCCTCTTTTTTCAGGTTGTTCCAACATTGAACAGAGTAGGAGTAAAGGAGCAAAGCCTCGAAAGCCGTGATATTAAAGGATTTCGAGGTTGCATTATGATTTTTGTAACAGATAATGATTTTGCAACAAATAAAAGCTCTTGAAATATTTATTTTAAAATAGTTCTTATAAAGATCCTGAACTCAGTTTTATAATTTACACGTAATATTGTGTATAAATAGAGTTCAATTTACATATAATATTGTAAAGCGTTTGTAAAGAAAGCGATTGACATATACTTTACGATATGTTATCTTAAAAGCAGACAGATAGGAGTGATATTTATGGCACAAACAATGGTGAATTTTCGCATGGACGAGGATTTGAAAAAGAGCATGGAAAAGGTTTGCTCTGATATGGGGCTTTCTATGACCGCTGCTTTTACGATTTTTGCAAAAAAGGTTTCCAGAGAGAGGCGTATACCTTTTGAAGTTTCCGCTGACCCGTTTTATTCTGAAAGCAATATGAAGCATTTGGAACAAGTTATAGCAGACATTGCCGAAGGTCGTGTGAAGTTGGTCGAACATGATTTAACAGAGGTAGACTAATGCGGCTATTATGGGAAGAAAGAGCATGGGAAGAATATTGTTATTGGCAGACACAGGACAAGAAAGTGTTGAAACGAATAAATGCACTGATAAAGGATGTTCAGAGAAATACCTATGAGGGTATCGGGAAGCCAGAGCCATTAAAGGGAAATCTAAACGGCTGGTGGAGCAGGCACATTGATGAAGTGCATAGGATTGTTTATTGTGAAAAAGACGGAGCAATTATAATCGCTTCTTGCAAAGGCCACTATGAGTATTAAAAGAAAGGGCGGGTTTACCGCCCTTTCTTTATTTCAGATCCGATGGCCAATGAAGGTCTGGAAGAGTTTGCACGATAAGCGCTTTATCGTGCGATACAGCGCAAGTGGCGGCAATTATATTCAGGTTAACAATTTCAGCAAATACAACAACCCGATCCTTCTTAGCTCAGAAAACAGCGCCAAATACTACCACCGGAATTCCAATAAGTGTTTAAAATTGAGGAAAGCTGTTGTATAATAAGGTCACGGCAATAATTTTAGTGTATGAAACAATAGAAATAGCTGAAATCAGGGGAATAACCCCCAGGTAAAGCTTAACGTTTGAATGGGAATGAGTTAAAATAAGACTGTCATTGCTGCTCAGCATTATCAGCATTAAAGGAGGTTGTCATGCCGGTTAAAGTAAGCGTGGTAATGGGCAGTGACTCGGATTTGCCGGTTATGTCCGCATCTTTAGAAGCGCTGGAAAAATTTGAGCTACCCTTTGAGGCCCAGGTTCTATCTGCTCACCGCTTACCCGCAGAAACAGCGGAGTTTGCCAAAAATGCTGCGGGCAGGGGTATAGCTGTAATCATTGCCGGAGCTGGCGGCGCAGCGCACCTGGCCGGAGTTATCGCCGCTTTAACACCCCTTCCGGTTATCGCAGTACCCTTAAGCAGTTCCCCTATCGGGGGGATTGATGCTCTTTACGCTATGGTCCAGATGCCGCGGGGAATTCCCGTAGCTACCGTAGCGGTTGACGGAGCATACAATGCCGGAATCCTCGCGGCGCAGATCATCGGCGTTCATGAACTTGCGGTAAGAGAAAAAGTGCTCTCCTATAAAAACGAGCTTGCTGGAAAGGTCCGGGATAAAAACGCTAGATTACAGAAAATAGGTTACAAAAATTATAGTGCTTCAATGGAAGAATAACTTAAAAGAGGTGGTGTTCATCATGGCAGGGTCTGGATCGGGTTTCCCGCAGAATACTCAACCTTATTTTAGGTGCACTCAAGACAAGATGGAGGAAGCATGTGGGGTTTTTGGGATCTATGCTCCGGGCCAGGATTTGTCCAGTATTTCAACTTATGCGCTTTACGCACTCCAGCATCGCGGTCAGGAAAACGCGGGCATTGCTATCAGCGACGGAGAATCGCTTTATTTAAAAAAGGGTGCGGGGCTGGTTTCCGAAGTATTTTCAAATAATAAGGATCTTGAAGATATCCCGGCAGTATCTGCCCTTGGGCATGTGCGTTATTCCACTGCCGGCTCCGCCGGCCGCCTCGAAAACGCACAGCCGCTGTTAATCCGCTGCCGTCAGGGGATGCTGGCGGTGGCGCATAACGGGAATCTGGTTAATGGAGGCGAATTAAGAAGTCGATTGGAAAAGGAAGGGTCGATCTTTCAGACCACAACTGATAGTGAGCTTGTCACTCATCTCATCGCCCGTTACGGGTATCACGATCTGGAATCTTCTCTGAAAGCTGTTCTTCCTGCACTGCAGGGGGCTTATGCTTTTGTTTTTTTAACAGCAGATAACCTGGTGGGCGTACGGGATCCTTATGGCATGAGGCCCTTATCCCTGGGAAGATGGAATAATTTCTATGTCCTGGCTTCGGAAACATGTGCTTTTGATACTATCGGAGCTGAGACTATCAGGGATATTAACCCGGGGGAAATGGTTATAATTAACAGAGAAGGCCTAAAGAGTACGCAAGTTATGCCTTCTCCCCGGGAAGCTCTATGTATTTTTGAATTTATTTATTTTGCCCGGCCGGATAGCAATATTCAAGGAAAAAATATCCATCTCGTACGCAAAGAGCTGGGGCGGCAGTTGGCCCGGGAGCAGCCTGCCGCTGCGGATATCGTTACAGGTGTTCCGGATTCAAGCCTTGCAGCGGCATCCGGCTATGCTGAAGAGATAGGACTTCCTTATGAGATGGGGCTGATTAAAAATCGTTATATCGGGCGTACTTTTATTCAACCTGGGCAGGAGATACGCAGTTTGGGAGTGCGGCTGAAGTTGAACCCTGTTAAAAAACTGGTGGAGGGGAAAAGAGTAGTTATTGTTGATGATTCTATTGTCAGGGGGACAACCAGTAAGAAACTGATCGATATGCTCTTTAAGGCCGAAGCAAAAGAGGTTCATCTGCGTATTAGTTCATCGCCGGTAGTTTCACCCTGTTATTATGGTATTGATATTTCAGCCCGTGAAGAGCTGATCGCTTATAAACGAAAGATAGAGGAAATTCGCCGGGAAGTTGGGGCTACTACACTGGGATATCTGAGCCGGCAGGGGATGCTGGATTCTTTGGGGATGTCGGAAGATCGTCTTTGCCTTGCCTGTTTTTCGGGTAAGTATCCAACTTCAGGTAAGTATCCAACTTAAGGAGTGTGACCATGGAAGGAGATTCTTACAGTTATAAAGAGGCTGGGGTTGATATTGAAGCGGGGGAAAGGATGGTTCGCAATATTAAGGATCTGGTTCGTTCCACTTTCCGCCCTGAAGTGTTGACGGAGATCGGGGGTTTTGCGGGACTTTTCAAGCCGGACATGGGGCAGTATAAGGAACCTGTGTTTGCCGCCGCTACTGATGGCGTGGGAACAAAATTAAAGCTTGCCTTCATGCTCGACAAACACAGTACTATTGGCATTGATGCTGTAGCGATGTGTGTTAATGATCTTGTGGTTCAAGGAGCAGAGCCGCTTTTTTTCCTTGATTACCTTGCCGTGGGGAAGCTTGTGGAGCATCGCAGTTCGGAGATTATCAGCGGCATAGTTGAAGGCTGCAAAATGGCCGGATGCGCACTGCTCGGCGGCGAGACAGCAGAGATGCCCGGCTTTTACGCTCCCGGGGAATATGATCTGGCCGGATTCGCCGTTGGCATTGTGGAGAAAGAAAGAGTGATCACCGGTAGAAATATTGTCCCCGGGGATAAACTGATCGGTTTGGCCTCTAACGGGTTGCACAGCAACGGCTTTTCTTTGGTAAGAAAAATATTGTTTGAGCATGCCGGCCTAAAACCTGACCTTTCCCTTCCGCAGTTCGGATGTTCCCTTGGAGAGGAGTTGCTGCGCCCCACTTTTATATACGTGCCTCTTGTCCTGTCTTTGTTGAAGGAATACGCAATAAAAGGTATCGCTCATATTACCGGTGGTGGGCTGAAGTTGAATTTACCGCGTGTATTCCCTCCGCAGGTGAAAGGAATACTCCATAAATCCAACTGGGAAATCCCGCCGATTTTTCCTTTTATTCAGGAATTGGGCAAGGTGGAAGAGGAAGAGATGTACCGCACTTTTAATATGGGGATCGGCATGGTCCTGGTTGTTTCACCGGAGCTCTCCGGGCGGGTTTTGAACCGGATTATTTGTGGTGGGTGGAAAGCGTGGGAGATTGGCAGTGTCGATGATAATCAGGGAGAGCAAGCTATAGTGGAGCTATCCTGAAAAATGGCGCGGGGGAGGGAGATCCAAAATGAAACTTGCGGTGCTTGCGTCTGGGTACGGGAGTAATTTACAGGCAATTATTGATGCTGCAAAGAGGGGCGTCATTGATGGCCGAGTGGTCCTGGTGATCAGCGATAATAGGGATGCTTATGCGCTGGAGAGGGCGGAAAAGCATCAGATTGAGGCTCATTATCTCAGCCCCAAAAATTTTGCCGGCAGGGAGGACTATGACCATGCCGTTATCGCACTGCTTAAGGAACGGGGTATTGAGCTGGTTGTTTTAGCAGGATATATGCGCCTGTTATCGCCGGTTTTTATAGATGGATTTTCGGGAAGAATAATAAATATACATCCTTCGCTGTTACCCTCATTCCCGGGGCTGGAAGGTGTAGCCCAGGCCCTGAGATACGGGGTTAAAGTAAGCGGATGCACCGTGCATTTTGTAGATGAAAACCTCGATACGGGTCCGATTATACTGCAGGAGTCCGTACCCGTTTACGACAACGATACCGAGGAGTCTTTGCACCAGCGTATACATACTGTTGAACATCGACTTTATCCGCAAGCTATTCAGCTGTTTGTCCAGGGAAAATTAAGCTTAAAAGGGAGAAGGTGTATTATTCATGAAAGGTAGAAAAGCTTTGATCAGTGTTTCCAATAAAGCAGGAGTATTAATTTTCGCGCAGGAGTTAGAGGCTATGGGTTGGGAGATTATCTCCACGGGGGGGACAGCTAAGGCCCTAAGGGAAGCCGGGGTTAAGGTAAAAGATGTCAGCGAATTGACCGGGTTTCCTGAGATTCTGGAAGGACGTCTTAAAACTCTCCATCCGCTGGTGCACGGAGGGCTGCTTGGCAGAAGGGAATTGCCGCTTCATCTTCAACAGATGCAGGAACATGGGATAGAGCCGATAGATCTGGTGGCCGTCAATCTCTATCCTTTTCCGGAGGTTATCGCAAAAGAAGGTGTTACCCTGGCGGAAGCGGTTGAGAATATTGATATCGGCGGGCCAACCATGGTGAGGTCTGCTGCCAAGAATTATCAGGACGTTATTGTTGTTGTGGATCCTTCAAATTACAGCTTGGTCATAGAAGAGCTGCGTAACAACGGGGATATATCCTCGCCCATGCGTTACAGGCTCGCTGTTGATGCTTTTTCCCACACCGCCTATTACGACAGTATTATCAGTGGATATCTTAGAGAGCAGATGGAAAGCGGCACGCAATTTCCATCCATGATTACCCTGCCTTTTATAAAGGTTCAGGATCTGCGTTATGGGGAAAACCCTCATCAAAAGGCATCTTTCTACAGAGAACCGCTGCCGGAAAAATCTTCAGTGGCTGCGGCCAAGCAACTCCAGGGCAAAGAACTCTCCTTTAACAATATTAACGACCTTAATGCTGCCTGGGAGCTGGTCAAAGAATTTGATGAACCTACTGCCGTCGCTTTAAAACATACCAACCCCTGCGGTGTAGGCTCTTCAGAAAAGCTCGCCGACGCTTATGTTAAAGCTCATGATGCAGACCCGGTTTCCATCTATGGCGGGATAGTGGCTTTAAACAGGGAAGTGGATCAGGAGACAGCCGCTCTAATGTCCAAAATTTTTTTGGAAGTCATAGCGGCTCCGGCTTTTTCGGAGGAAGCTCTGAAAATTCTTGGCCAGAAAAAGAACGTTCGTCTGCTGGAGATAGAGCTGGAGACTCTGGCGAACAGCAAACAAGGCCAGGATTTTAAGAAAGTCAGCGGAGGGATGCTCTTACAGGATGACCTCCGGGAGATCTATCTTCCACAGGAGTGGCGTTGCGTTACCAGTAGAAAAGCTACGGAAAAGGAAATTTCCGACCTTCTTTTTGGACTCAAGGTTGTCAAACACGTGAAATCAAACTCAATTGTCATCGCCAAGCGCCAACAAACCCTGGGCATCGGAGCAGGGCAGATGAGCCGCGTGTCAGCTGTGGAAATAGCCGCAAAACAGGCGGGGGAAAATATAAAAGGGAGTGTGCTTGCCTCGGATGCCTATTTCCCATTTAAGGACGGTGTAGAAATAGCGGCGGCCGGGGGAGTAACAGCGATCATCCAGCCGGGTGGTTCCACCCGTGACGGGGAAGTAATTGAAACCTGTGAGAAATATAAGATCGCGATGTTCTTTACAGGGAAACGTTATTTTAAACATTAATTAATTAAACCTTGAAACCGGGGAGGTTTTCATAGTGCGCGTTTGTATCGTGGGCGGCGGAGGCCGGGAGCATGCCCTGGTCTGGAAGCTTTCCCAGAGCCCGGAGGTTGAAAAGATCTACTGTGCACCGGGTAATGCGGGGATCGCATCCCTGGCCGAGTGCGTCCCCATTGAAGCGGAAGAAATAGAAAAGATACTGGATTTTGTCCGGGAAAATGAAGTCCATCTCACAGTGGTTGGCCCGGAGGCACCCCTTACGGCCGGAATAGCCGACCTGTTTTACAAACATGGGAAGTTGATTTTCGGCCCCTGCAAAGAGGGAGCACGTTTAGAGGGAAGCAAGGTTTGGGCAAAACAATTTATGCTGGAATACGGTATTCCCACCGCTGCATATGCAGTTTTTCATGATGCTGCAGAAGCCTATAACTACCTGCAAAAAGCTGCATATCCTCTGGTAGTAAAAGCTGATGGGCTTGCTGCCGGTAAAGGTGTTATCATTGCCCAAAATTACAGCGAAGCAAAGAAAGCGGTCCGCCTCATCATGGAAGAGAAGGTTTTCCAAAGCGCGGGTAAAAATATTGTCATTGAGGAATACCTTGAGGGTGATGAAGTATCCGTTTTTGCAATTACCGACGGCAAATCATACATAACTCTGCCTTCCGTTCAAGATCACAAAGCTATCTATGAAGGAGACCGGGGGCCAAACACGGGCGGTATGGGGGCTTATTCCCCTGCGCCGGTATTAACGGAACAACTGGCGAAAATAGTGGAAGAAAGAGTGTTTCAGCCATTGATTAGCGGCCTGATAAAGGAAGGTATCTCCTACCGGGGAGTGATTTTCGGGGGATTGATGCTTACCGCTGACGGTCCCAAAGTACTTGAATTTAACGTTCGCTTCGGGGATCCGGAAACGCAGGTGCTTTTTCCGCGACTCGGCTCTGATTTATGCCCCTTGCTCTATGAAGCTGCCAGGGGCAATCTTTCTGCCGTGGCTTCTCCCCGTTGGTTGGAGGATGCCGCTGTTTGTGTTACAATGGCTTCCCGGGGTTATCCCGGAAAGTACGAAAAAGGGAAAGAGATTCAGGGGCTTAACGAAGTATCAGATCTTAACAAGACAATGGTTTTTCATGCCGGGACTGCTTTTGAAGGTAATAAAACCGTGACTGCCGGAGGGAGGGTCCTGGGGGTTGCCGCCTGGGATTCCTCTTTAAAAGCTGCTGTGGAAAAGGCCTACAGGCTTGCGGGGACCGTTAAGTTTGAAGGCGCTTATTATCGCAGGGATATAGCACACAGGGCCCTTAAATAACAGGCGACGCAGCTCTCCCCGTCGCATAGTTGTT
>LSQX01358161.1_pt2 | contig 37149 bp, 20 predicted proteins | sample 654561 | NCBI WGS metagenome assembly LSQX01 (sample SAMN04489861, study PRJNA283612) | anaerobic digester metagenome | isolation source: 4 biogas reactors fed with cattle manure at either 37C or 55C with and... | place: Denmark: Kongens Lyngby | collected 2014 | reverse complement strand
TCACAGGAAAACCAGTAATACCATTCTTTATATTTAGGTCGTATGGAACACGCCATCAATCATTTTTCTTGGGCTTGAGATTTATCTTAAATGGCTGTTTCATGTTATTTTTTCAAGAACTTTTCAGTAAAGCTGCCTTTCTCATTTTTTAATACAAGTAAATAAACTCCACGGTTTAATGATCGCACATCAACTATACCATCATAGAAGTTTACATTTACTTTTTTCCCTAACGTGTTGTAAATTTCAACATTTTCAACATTTTCTCCTTTCACATATAAAAAATCTGTTGCAGGAATTGGGAAAATTTCAAAATCAGAAGCTTTCAGTTGTGAAGTATTGTTAGTGTCATAGAACTTATTTGGGACTTTACTCGCATCGGAAGCCATATACGTCCGAAGCCATTTCATTGCTTTTCGTTCCGTACCGTTTGACTCAACAATGCCGGTTCCGTTTTTCCAGGTCGAGCCGGTAACGTATCCCCAAAGCGTAACTCCCGCGACCGATTCGTGCTCCCAAAACACCGGAAATTTCTCCCGATAAAGCTGGTACTGACTTTCTTCATTACCTTCAGGAATCCCACTGATATCCAGCTCTGTAACGTAAATGGGGAGACCTGTTGAAGCTAATATATCCAATACTGTCCGCATTGTAGAAACTGAAGCCCAATTTACATTAAATTCATGGCATTGAATCCCAATTCCGTCAATTAAATTTTCCTTTTGGAGAATTTTCACAATTTGAACGTATCTCCGAGCTTTATTTGGGTCGCTGATAATTCCGTAATCATTGATGTGTAGTTTAGCATTGGGAAACAATTCACGTGCTTTTCTGAATGACCAGACAATCCAGTCCCATCCCGTAGTACCACTTCCTCCAATTGCTTCTCGTATATTCGATGGTTGATGAAGTGGTTCGTTCACAACGTCAATATAGTCAATTTCCGGATAACGGTTTGCTACCGCCTGCATAAATTCTTCCATTTCAGCTTTTTGCTCTGCCTGAGATATCGAACTTATCCAGTTTGGTTCCTGACTTCCCCAAACAAAGGTATGAAAACGGAATTTATACCCGTTGTTTTTCGCATGATTGTAAGCTCTGTCGAGCGGAGTCCAGTTCATATTGTTCCGCTGATATTCCAAAGAACCCCATTTGCCGGCATTTTCAGGGGTAACTTGATTCCAGTACGTATTGAAACTTGAGTGGACATAATTGGCAATAATATTTCCCAAAAACTTAGAATGATCTTTGGCTAACGGGATGGTGTTTTCAGGCTCCGGAACTTCAAGGTCAGGTGTCAAATCAACGACCTCAAAATCATCAATAAAATAAGTTTTATTTGGAACGACTCCGGCATCAATTCGTATCTGAAGGATTGATCCTCCGGCTTTCAGACCTGAGCCATAAACAACATCATAGGTGTATTTGGTCCAGTTTTCCCCAATGTTTAGTTCCGGTAAATACTGCCTGTCCGTATTGCCGCTTTCATCGGTAAGTTGGTAAGCAGAAGCGGTGGAAAGACGTATAATCCCTTCTCCGCCTACTGCCTTTGCCCAAAAGCTAATTTTATACAAATGACCCGATTTTGTGTTGATTTGAGGTGTTTCAAGCTGAACATTCCAATAGTCTTTGCTCTCTGCATTTGCAACTAATTTAACGGAATACATGCCGGAATATTTATCTTCCTGCGAAACCTGAACACCTCCTCCGACATTCAGCACATTCCAGCCATCAATATTTCCTTCATCAAAGTCAAATAGAATATCATCTCCATAAGAAGAAACACTCCAAAACATAAGAAAAACCAATAAGCAGCCTATCTGTCTAATCATTTTTTATCCTCCGCCATCAATTGTTTTAATCGTTCCATCTTCATTGTACTCCAACTCAACCACCTTCATGCTCCGCAACCACGTTTTACCTCCCGAAGGAACACTGTCGTGGTGGAATAGATACCATTTTCCTTTGATTTCTACAATAGAATGATGTGTTGTCCAACCTACCACCGGTGAAAGTATAACCCCCTGATATACAAATGGTCCGTAGGGATTATCACCGATCGCGTAGCAAAGGAAATGGGTGTTTCCGGTAGAATAGGAGAAATAATATTTCCCATTGTACTTGTGAAGCCATGAAGCTTCGAAAAAACGGCGATCATGATCACCTGCTTTCAGCGGATTTCCATCTTTATCTACTATCAGCACATCGCGAGGTTCTTCTGCAAATTCGAGCATATCATCACTCAATTTCGCTACTTTTGCGCAGAGCGCAGGTTCATCATCTGCCGGCTCGTGTCCGCATTCAATGGCTTTATTATTTCGGTAACGCTGAAGCTGTCCGCCCCATAGTCCTCCAAAATACATGTAATAATTGCCATCATCTGCTTTATATACACATGGATCAATGGAATAACTTCCGAGCATCGGATGACTTTCTGCTATAAATGGACCTTCAGGCTTGTCACTCACCGCCACTCCAATGTGGAAAACATCATTTCTGTCTTTCAGCGAAAAATAGAGGTAATACTTGCCATCTTTTTCAGCCACATCTGAGTCCCAAAGCTGACGACCTGCCCATGGGATATCTTTTACACTAAGAATTACGCCGTGATCTGTAACTTCTCCATCTATATCATCCATTGAAAATACGTGGTAATCACGCATATCAAAATGGTCGCCGTTGTCATTTTCCGGAATCCCCGCGTCAATGTCGTGCGAAGGATAAATGTATATTTTCCCGTTAAATATATGTGCCGAAGGATCAGCCATATAATGGTTGGGTTTATCAATTAAATATCTTGCTTTTTTCATTTTTGATTGTGGTTTAATAATTCCCGCGATACAATGTTTACAGGCATTGCGTAAATATATCGCAGGAATAAATTCGATTAATGGTTACTTGGTTACTTATCTGATTTAATCGCGAAAATGATGTGGAAGCTGTGACAAAGCCTATTGATAGACTGCGTGTTTTTCAAAGCCAAACAGACACGGCATCACTCTCGCAATTGAAGATTTTTCTTAACCGCTATTGAGTTACCTTCGCGGCCTCTTCAATAAGCATTCCTACAACCGGTTTTGGTTGGAAATCTCTATCGAATATAAGCGCGTAATCCGTTCTGCCGCCAACAGGCCAATCATTTCTCCAGGATTGATTATCGGTAACGCCCCATAGGGTAACACGTTCGATTTTATCTTGATGTTTTAAGAATAATTTAAATATATCTAAGTAGCGGTTATTTAATTCTGTAGATACCGAGTCCGGCAAACCTTCCGCATACGGATTTAGTTTTTGCTGATATTCATAACTTTGTGAAATCTCAGCACCAAGATTTCTACTCGGACGAGGCAGTACGGTTACGTCTAATTCGGTAATCATCACTTTCACACCTGTCTCTGCAAATGCAGTCAAACTGGTTTCGAAGTCTTCTAACTTTGGAAACACAAGATCCATGTGTCCCTGCATTCCCACACCGTCAATTTTTATTCCTTTGCTTTTTAGGTTATTTACCATCTTCACCACTGTATTTCTACGTCCTTCATGAGCCATCGAGTAGTCATTGTAGTACAAATCTGCTTCCGGATCCGCTTCGTGTGCAAACTGGAACGCAAGTTCGATGTATTCTTCACCGATAATGTTGTAGAATTTTGTTTTTCGCCATGATCCGTCATCTTCAATCGCCTCATTTAACACATCCCAACCTTTCACTTGTCCTTTGTACCTGCCCACAACGGTGTGAATGTGCGTTTTCATCCTTTCAATCAACACTTCACGAGAGACCTCTTTTCCGTTTGAATCTGTAAAAAACCATGACGGAGCCTGTGAGTGCCAAATCAGCGTGTGACCAATGATATACATATTGTTGTCTAATCCAAACTTGATGAATTGGTCGGCTAAATCAAAATAGAACTTTCCCTCTTCAGGCTGAAGTTCACCACTTTTCATACAATTTTCCGCGGTGATGGAATTAAACTGCTCTTTGACCAATTTTACACTGTTGGAATCAGCGCCTGTGATTTGCGCTTCATTCAATGCAGTACCGATTAGAAACTTGCCCTCAAAGGCATCTTTTAAATTCTCGTTTTCGACAGCTTTTGAACTGCAACTCATAATTCCTACTGCAAATGCAACAAGAATAAAGAAATTCTTTTTTTTCATACGATTATAATATATTTTAAATTAATGTCATAAGGAACATGCCATTAACCATTCTCTTGGGTTTAAGATTTCTCTTAAATGGCTGTTTCATAACGTTTGTATTTATATTGTTTAATAGTTTGATTCTATTGGTTTTCAATTGAAATTTATTCTTTATATGCTCAAAAATTTCAAATCAAAAAGGGCTGCTGAAAAAATTTCTAACAGCATTTCAATTTCATTAAAATTTAATTGAAAAAACAAAGCAAAAATTCGTTCATTTTACCCAAGCTCTGAGTAAATGCATTAGAAGGTATTTACTGTTTTTTGTCAGGTTCTCTTTCACCGGCAATTATCCGGCAATCCATTCAGATTTCTCTTTCTCTTCGTTCGGTTAAATCCGCCTGTACCTGTTCGTTAAGTTTTTTTGTAATCGGATAAAACAACAAAGCAATCACTCCAACAGTAAAGGTAATAGCAGGAATAATACTTGATGTCAATTTTATACCTACGACTGCTTCTGCTGTTTGGATTGTGTTTGGAATAAAACCAAACGCGTCGATTATGGCTCCACATATCGCTCCTCCAATTCCCAGTCCGGCTTTCAAGGCAAAAACTATCCCCGCGAAAACAAAACCTGTGGCTCGGCGGTGATTCTCCCATTCCGAATGGTCGGCAACGTCACCCAGCATAGCCCAAAGTAACGGAATGGTAGGTGCATACGCTAAACTTTTCAGGATATTTATCAAGAAAATCATCTCTATATTTTCTGCGGGCACTACGAAGAATAACGAGGTAAATACTGCAGTTAGGGCAAGAAATACGACAAAAACCGCTTTTTTCCCAAAAATATTAGATAAAAATCTGGATAATAATATAACTCCAAGCAGTGTAACAACTTGTCCCACCATATTGAACAGGCTGAATCCAACGGCGAAAACCTTGGAGTTGTCGTGCGCTATAAGTCCGAACGCATCCAAGAATTTATGCCATGAACCATACGTCTGGCCTGCTTCGCTCACTAATCCGAAATTCTTTAAGAAAACGAACAATGCATCTTTATCTACCACATAATTGAAGTAATACGACATACTGCTTCCCCACATCGCAAGGGTGGTGAATAGAAACAGAGTCAGCACAAACATGGCTCTCCACGGGGCATTGCGTATAATATCCTTGAAATCTTGTTTGACTGATGTTTGCTGATTGACAGGAGGTGTAATCCGTTCTTTGGTGGTGAAAAATGTAATTACAAATAGTACCACTACAATACAAGCAAAAAGGAGAATAGTCAAAAACCAACCTTTTTGTGGATTTCCATCACCAAATTTCGTTACCAACGGTAACGTTAATCCTTGAACAATAAAAGTAGCGATCGTAGCCGTAATAAAACGAACGGTGGAAAGACTTGTACGCTCTTTAATATCACTCGTCATCACACCTCCGAGGGAAGAATAAGGTGTATTGTTGAAGGAATAAATAGCCATTAATAATGTGTATGAAACCCCGGCATAGAGGATTTTTCCCCGCTCACTGATATCGGGAGTGGTAAATGCCAAAACGAAGAAAACAGCGAACGGAACGGCTGTCCAAATTACCCAGGGTCGGTATTTCCCCCATTTCGTGTTGGTTCGATCGGAAATTATTCCTACCATGGGGTCGATAAATGCATCAAAAACCCGAGCTACCAGTAAAATTACTCCGGCTGCAGTTGCTTTTATTCCGAAAACATCAGTATAAAAGAAAAGCTGAAACATCATCATCATTTGGAAAACCAAATTTGCTGAGCCATCGCCTAAACTGTAACCTATTTTTTCTCCGATGGAAACTTTTTGTGAATGTTTGTTCATTTTAGTAAGTTGGTCTAATTGATATAAAATAGATAAATTTTTTAATTTTTGTTCCTCATTTTTCTGATTCTTTTTACTTGAACACCATCGCTTAAGTAAAAGGAAATCGAGAGGGATATTGTGCTTTTGTTATTATTTTTTATGTCTATCCGCAAAGTATCCTAAAATCCAAAATTTGAAATCTGATATAGGATCTAATCGCTTCAAGCGATTTGCCTCGATATGGATAAAAACACATCAAACGTCTTGAAACCGTTAAATACTATGTTTTTAGCTGTCAAACATTTAGCCATGTATCGACCAGTTGCTTAGAAAGCTGAATCGACATGTCATCTGCTTTTTATCAATACACTTGCCGGTTCGAGTCCATCTGACTCGGCTTTTAAAGTGAATTTTCCTCGCAAGCCTTTTTTAGCTTTTACAATGACTAAGCACAATCCGTTAAATGCATTTCTTTTAGTAGAAATAAAGGGTGTAAAATCGGTTGCATCACCATTATCGGTCGCTACGATTTCACCCGGATTGTCAACAGTAAAACGAATGAGGTTGTTACTGAGAGGCACAGTCAAACCTTCATTGTCAACAATTTTCACAGTAACAAATAAGAGATCATGCCCGTTTGATTCTATTACATTTTGATCTGTTTCAGCTATTAATTTCTTTGGCTCGCCCACGGTTCTCGCAGTATTCTCAGCCCATTTTTCTCCATTTTTATAAGCTATCACTTTTAATTCTCCGGGATAATACTTCACATTATCCCAGCGTAAGCGGTACTGAAGCGGTTGTTTTCTCTTCCTTCCCTGAGAAACTCCATTCAAAAACAATTCAGCTTCATCACCCGACGTAAAAACGTGAACCGGAGTTACCAACCCTTCTCTTTCCGCCCAATTCCAATGTGGTAAAATGTGAACCATCGGTAAATCCGGACGCCAGCGTGACTGATAAAGATAGTACCGATCTTTTGGAAATCCGGCCAGATCAAAAATACCACAGTAGCTGCTTCGTGCTGAGTAATAAGGAGTTGGCTCACCCAAATGATCCCAGCCTGTCCATACAAATTCACCTGCAACATACGGGTGTTGATCCTGCATAGAGAAAACTTTATCTGCCGACGCGCCAAAATCCACTGCATACAGCTCATAACTGCTGACTTGCGCTATATTAGAATCACCGCCTCTGCCGTCTCTTACAATTGAACTTGTATTTTCAGCAACCGGAAATAAGTAAATACCTCTGCTACTGAACGCGGAAGCAGTTTCGCTGCTGAAAATCATTTTATCCGGAAACTTTTCGTGAAATGCAGCGTATTGAGGTGCTGTCCTGATACGGTCAGTTCCCTCAAATTCAGGCTCTTGCCGAATTCCTTCGCCTTGATAATTCAATCCGATGATATCCGCGACTGTTGGAAAATCCATATCCGGTTTCGCGAAATTCATCGAAAGTGTTGTAGGTCGTGTCGAATCTTCTTCTTTAATTATAGCATTGAGTTTTTGTGCCAATGCTGCGCCTTCTGCTGCTGTGTACTGCTCTCCTACTTCATTTCCGAAACTCCACATAATCACCGAAGGATGATTCCTGTCACGACGAACAAATGAACGAAGATCAGCTTCTGCCCAATCTTTGAATATCAAATGAAAATCGAGTGGAGTTTTCTTTCTTTGCCAGGAGTCAAATATCTCATTTACTACAAGAAAACCCATTTCGTCAGTCAGCTCCAAAAATTCCGGAGCAGGTGGATTATGCGCGATTCGAATGGCATTACAACCCATTTCCTGAAGTTTTTCTAACTGGCGACGAGCTGCTTTTTTATTAAATGCCGCACCTAAAGCTCCTAAATCATGATGAAGATTAACGCCTTGAATTTTAATTTTCTCATCATTGATTATCAGTCCGCTGTCCGGGCTGAATTCTATGTTTCGAATACCAAATTTTGTTTCATATTGGTCAACAACCTTTTTATTTTGAACCAATGAAGTCACAGCAACATATAAATTTGGTGTTTGTTGAGGCTTCGGTCCCCATAAATTTGGATTGCTGATCTCAACTGAAAAATTTTCTATAGCTCCGGAATGTGCGTTTAATTCCACATTCTGAACCGGGAAATCTACAACCGCCTTTCTTGATTTGTTATTTGACGGCAATATTTCAAAAACTTCAGTTTTAATTTCAACTTCAGCATTATAATCCGATTTATTCTCAATCTTTACTTCCAAATCCAGTGTTGCTGAAGATTCCGACACATTTCTAGCAACTATGCGAGTGCCCCAATGACCCAACTGAACAGGATTTGTTTTTGTAAGCCAAACATTCCGATAAATTCCGGCTCCCGGATACCAGCGTGAAGAATTATTAGGATTATCTATCCGTACAGCCAACTGATTTTCTCTGCCAAAATCCAGATAAGGAGTCAAATCCAAGCGCCAAGAATTATATCCGTACGGCCAGCCACCAGCTATTTTTCCATTCACCCAAACCATTGCATATGCCATTGCTCCGTCTATTTCCAGATAAATTGATTTTCCGGAATAGGATGCGGGAATGTGCACTTTTTTCCGATACCAGGCAACACCGTGAACCGGTAGCCTCCCCATACCGCCACCCACAATGGGGTTAGCATCCTCATAAAAAGGACCGTTAATCGCCCAATCGTGAGGTAAATTTACTTTTAACCAATTGCAGTCATCAAAGTCATTATGAACAAATGGAAAATCTTTTCCCGGATTCCCTTCAGGCCGGATATAATGCATTGATGTATCATTAATAAACTCATTTGCAGTAGGTAAAATCCAAGGTTTCAACACATCAGACCGTGTAATCAATTGTTGAGCTTCAGTTGGTTTCGCATCTGCAATCAGGTATTCTTCACCCTCAACAACTTCAGGGCGGATATCATAAATCAGGTGATCAGGTGTTTGTTCTTTGTTGTACTTATAAAATGACCACTCGTCATTAAGCGATAACCGTTCACGAGTTGACTCTGATTGGTTATTCGATGATGACATGCATGAATTTGCAATTACAATAATTGCAAAAATCAGGAAGTGGTATGTTTTTAATGACTTAATCACTATTTAATTTACTTTTGTAAATTTATTTTCATTGCATGAATTGACGATTAAAAAAATCACTTACTCGTCAGGATTGCCATATCAATTCAGTTTTTTACATTTGCTAAACAGGACTACTATTTCTTCAACTTGTTATCAAAAAAACCGTTTACGAATTAATTCTTGACAATTTTCTTAGTAAATAGATTGTTATCTGTATGAACATGCAGAATGTAAATTCCACTTGGCTTATTCTTCATATCAATGGAGATTTCGGAACCAACCGCATTCATACTCAACACTTTGGCACCTGAAAGTGAATACAAATCGACTACAGAACATCCGGAAATGCCGATATTTAATTTCTCTTTTACCGGATTTGGATGAATATCAATATCAGTCAGAATTCGTTTAATTCCGGTACCATCCGGTACATTGGTGTCATTGAAAACTATGTCATCAATGTAATATGTTTTGTTTGGAACATAGCCCATATCAAAAGCAAGTTTCACACTTGATCCATTGGCAATCAAGTTATTATATATAATTTGCTTCCATTCGTTATCAACTTGAAAATCGCTCCAGTAGGTATTTCCCAATGAGCCTGCACCGGTAGTCGATATTCTTCCTCTACCACCGCCATCAACCGCACGAATCCAAAATGATACCGTGTAAACATGACCGGAAATAATTTCTATCTCAGGCGTAAATGCTTGCACACTCCATGCACTTGAACCAGAAGCATTTACCATTTTCAATGCATATTCTCCCTGGTATTTATCCTCTTGAGTTATCGTAATTCCTCCACCCGGATTTTGCTTAGTCCAGTTGTCGATATTCCCATTTTCAAAGTCCAGTTTTGTATATTTTATTGGAGGAGCGCAATTTGTTTCTGTTCCACCAAAACCTGTAGTCGGTACAGATTCTCGCGTGTTTGTTATTAAAACACGGTCTAATTTTATCCCCTCCTCCGCCATATCGATCGTGAGTGTATGATTTCCGGCAATCATTGGTCTGTCAGCAATCACAGGTATCCATTTCCACTCACCGGCTGTATCTGCACTACCAATCATTGTAAAATCATCGTTATCAATTTTTGCCAGGAATGAATTAGAATTCGCATTCAAACTTTTAACTCGAACATACACAAAGCCCATTTCATGATTATCAACAAAGAAATTGATATTCAGCTGATTGGAAGCACTCGGTGGATTTTGCGCGCTACCTTTTCCCGATGCGATAGTTACATATTTTCCACCGGAAGCGTCTGTATCATTTCCAATTTCGAAATGATCTCCTAAAGACACACAATCAGAAGTCTCCGGTTCAAAATAATTACTCTTTTCAGCAATCGGCGGTACTGTAACATCAGCCCATTCACTAATCCAGAATTGATAATTAATATCCTGATACGGTGAGGTCAAAATTTCGGTATTAACGGTATTGTCATTTAGCAAAAAACGTTTAATAAATTTATCACAAGCATCTCGTTGACTAGCTGCAACTTGACAATGGTTATGTCCTCCCGTGAAATCAAATCCCATCCGATCTGATACGCCAAGTTTTTTCCAAACTTCACGAGCTGCCATTGAAGATACGTATCCGGATGGATCTGCGAGCCAAGTCCAACCATCATTACCCAAAATTAATAAAGCGCGTGGCGCTATCATAGCGAGTAATTCATGGTGATCATGTGGCAAACGATCTACTCTTCCTCGGAAATTATCCCGCATCGAGGGCATAAACCAGGAATAATCTGTATTATCGATTTTTTCTACCGCGCCAATCGTTTCTGAAACACGCCAAGCTGCCGCCCCACCTCCACCGGGTTCTTGAGCAATAGTAAGAGCGATTCTTTCATCAAATGCTCCACCAAACAAAGCTAATTTACCCCAGCGAGAACAACCTGTAAGTCCAATTCGTTTCAAGTCCGCGTTCAGTGTTGACTGGACAATTTCCAACCCATCAAGAATCCTGCTTACTCCCCAAGACCAAGCCGCGTAATGCGCGCTATTCGAATTAGGATACATGCTGTAAAACGCACCACTTCGGGCTTGACCATCTACCGCGATTTGCGCGGGCGAAAATGCTATTTTTATACAATTCGTAAAAAGATCTGCCGGCAAACTTCCGCTTGGACCACCTATCCCTATTACTACCGGTAACAGACCCGAACCGGATTCAGGTAAAGTAACATTAGAAGTCAAAGTAATAGTTTCACCATTTTCTTTTATTATGACTGTCAAAACATTAGACTCGAATGTAGCAGTGATGTCAGACGGTCTATCGGGTTTTACTCCTATTTCATAGTTCTCTATTTCGGCTTTTATTTCGTTTCTACGGCACCGCCAATCTACTAAATCCGCGACAAACTTACCGCCATTTGAAAACTCAAAAGGATTGGGAAGTCGGATAATCGATGGCAATTCATCAGGCTCCGGAAGTATCGGCAAAGTACATTCTGCTCCTGTATTCTCTACTGAATAGACATACGGAACTTCTGCTGATAGTGTAGAACTGAGCAGACAAAGCGATGCTACAAGAAGGTATTTTCTTAAAGCAATTCGATTTCTCATAGTACTTATAATTTTTTAACTTTATTCTGTATAGCTGTGCTGTTTATTCCATTTTAATATGGAGTAATGTGTTACTTACAGAAATATTTTTACGATCAATTTTTTTCTATTAAAACTCAAAACTTAAACAATTGAGTCCAAGTCTTTAAGCCCTATTTTTGCCATTGAAGTTTTACTAAAAAAGTTCGAAACCGAACATTTTTATTTCAGATTTTCTCAGTGCGATTAGCAAGTGATAAGTCGCAGAAATAATCACCTGCTTCGACATTTCATTTCCTCTGTGTTATTAGATATTCAATCTAAGAAAACAATTTACAATCCATTTCAACATAACTACATTGGAATGGACTTGTCATTTTAACGATTTTGATTAGCTCTTGACATGATTCTTCGACTTTCAGGAGGAATATTGCTAAATCTCTTTACCAATTCAGGAGTCACAGGCTTGAAAATCAACTGAGAGTAATTATAGAGATCTTCTTTCCATGCATTAAAATCATGCATTCCACCCGGTATAATCCGATAAATATGCTGAATGTCATTTTCTGCCGCATACTCATGAAGTCGCTGACTGAAAGAAATCAACCAATCTTTATCTCCACATGAAATCCAAAGCAAATTCAGCTTATTTCTTGCTTCATCCGGATTTGGAATCAGTTCAGCAGGATCTTTTGTATTCGGAGCGGAGGAAAAACCGCCTACCCAGGAAAATTTATCTAAATTTCCCAATCCAAAATTCAGCGACTGACCGCCACCCATTGATAACCCTGCAATGGCTCTATTTTCACGGTTTTTTAAAGCAGGATACTTTTTTTCAATAAATGGGATCAAATCGTTAATCAAATCTTTTTCAAAATCGGAAAATGCCTGAACCTTATCAGCCGCAAATACATCCCCCACTGCGCGGTCATCTTTCATGGCACGGCCATTGGGCATTACTACTATCATGTCCTCAATTTTCTTGTCGGCGTATAAATTATCTAAAATAACTTGCGGATTTGCGCCGCGAAGCCACTCTTTTTCATCGCCGCCGATTCCATGAAGCAGGTAAAGAACCGGATATTTTTTCTTTTTGGAGTAGCCCGGAGGCGTGTAAACCAGCGCCTTACGCTTTGTTTTTACAGATTTAGATTTATATTGAACGGTGTCTATCTTACCATGTAAAATATCAGATCTGAATTTATCAAATCCTTCTTTCAGTTCAGCTTTATAACCTAAAAGCGACAACATTTTCGATGCATAGCGATAACCCAGCATTTCATAACCTTCCGCTGAAAAATGGAGGCTGTCACCAATTTGAAGACAATTGTCCGATGGGATAAAATGTGAAGTTGGAATAGTTTCCGGCAGTTGAGAGATAATGCCGTTCATCACCGCGCATTTCCCTTTTTGGTCTTCAGGAACAACTCCACCCGCAAGAAGCGGAACATCAGAAGCATTCAAATTGAGATCATTCAAAATATTTTCATAAACCTTTTTTACTTTTGATGGCCACGTAACGTCACCTGTGTTTGATTCTCCCTGATGAAGTAAAATTCCTTTGATAACTCCATCTTTCTGAGCAAGTTTGGCCATGTCGATAAGACGTTTATACGGATTTCCATCGTAAGCGGCAATCATACCTTTCATCCAAATAGGTGCATTCGCTGTGTAAGATTGAAAATTATCTTTATCGAACAACTCGATTTTACAACCTCCGATAGCGACATTTATCACTCCCACTTTTTTGTTATCCGGCAGATAGTTTATCATCGTTCTCCCGAAAAAATCAGCCGGTCCAAGACCCGTATTACATCTCACCAAAGGCGGAGTTGCCGTGTACCAGTTTCCCATTTTCCGGTTTTGATCCGGACAATCTACTGTCGCCATCATTTGGAATCTGGTATCCACTGATTTATATTGTTGTTCGATAGGTGCAGCGCCTTCCATATTTGACTGCCCAAGACACAAGAAAATATAGAAATTTTCGTCTTGTGAGATCAGATTCACACTGAACAAAAGCATTCCGAAGAATACCATTAGTTTTTGGATTTGTGTTTTCATTTTATAATTTCGCTTTGTCAGAAAATCGAATAATATAGTATGTGTTTTTTAATCAATTTACTTTTTGTCAATTAAGTGTAAAATGCTCTAATAGAGCTCACCTTAGAGGTTTGGTGCTTCAAATAACTTCAGTTCGACACCCTCTCCCATGCGTCTGTATCCGGCTTCATTCGGGTGAAGGAAATCACCGTCGTGCATATCCGGCAAAATAGTTTTCTCATCATTCGGATTTCGCATGATTTCATCAAAATCAATCACCGCATCAAATCGTCCGGAGTTTCTAATCCACTCATTTACAATATCCCTACTCTTTTGACGGTGTGGAGTATCGTAAAATGATTTAGCAAACGGGAGAATTGTGGCGCCATAAACGAGGATGTTTTTTTCGTGGGCTTTTTTTATCATTTCATCGTAAGCACTGATTAATTCTTTAGCGATACTTTCTGCCTCATTTTCCGAATTTATGGTGCCAATATCGTTTATTCCTTCCAGAATAATCAACCACTGAACGCTGCTTTGAGAAAGAATATCCCTATCAAAACGCTCAAGAGCAGTAGGTCCTAATCCTCCTCGCAGCACGCAATTCCCACCGATTCCCAGATTCAAAACTCCGATGTTACTTGTTTTTTCATTTTTCAATAACCTACCGGCAAGAATATCAGGCCACCGATTTTGCATGTTTGTTCCCGAACCCCGTCCGTCCGTGATTGAATTTCCCAAAACAGCAATGGCTTTCGAATCTTTTCTTGTCAACACATCTATTCCGCTAATCGAATACCAGTGATCGGTTTTGATGGCATCCGAAAAGTCGGCAGACTCAATGTTATTTCCTGCCAAAATGTAAGAGGTAGTACGAGAACCGGGATGACCTGTCACATCCGGAGCTGTTTTTCCGAAGTAAATCGTAATTGCCAGCTTTGAACCGGGTTTCAACTTGAACTTTACAGGATCGGAAAAAAGTTCCTCGCCGGGATTTATTGTAGCATTCTGATTGTTGTTAAATTTCAGAATTTCTTGAGTTAAGATATTAATTGAACTATTCTCAGTGGACTCAGCAATTGCAACCGATTTTATTTCTACCGGACTATTGCTAAATGCATTTGAAAATTTGAATCGCAGAATTTCACCGCCTATTGATACCTGCACAATTTGTCTGATTGTATTATCGCTCAGACCCGGTTGTGGCGGCATATTGTGCGGCTCTACTAATTGAGGCGCTGTGCTCCAGGTTCCAACCCAGTTTGAGTTTTCACTGAAGCCGGATTTTGAAAAAAAGCAACTTTGCAAAACGACTGCAACAAGTAGTACGACAAGCGGTTTAATGACTTTTTCCAATTTCATTTTCATACGATTCATACGATTCATACGATTAAAATTTATTTTTAAAATTAAAGTCGTATGAAACACGCCATTTATCATCTCCTTAGGTTTAAGACTTATCATAAATGGCTGTTTCAAATAAGAGAAATAGTTTATTTAAATACCAACTGTGCAAATTGATACAAGCTCCTGCGCCAGCTTTGCCATTCGTGAGCTGTATTTGGTGATATATAAAAATGCGAATTCATCCCAATTTCTTTCAGCTTTTTGACATTTTCCGCAGGACTGCCATTCATGTTTGTTCTCGGATTATCAAGCTCATGACTTCCGTAACTGATAAATAGGAGTTTCACGTTCTCTTTGTAGCCCGGTGAATTGTTTACATCCTCCACATTAATGCTTCCACCGCTAAACATTCCTACTTGAGAAAACAGGTCGGGATTCGCTAATGTAATGATACGAGTTTGCATTCCTCCCATCGACAATCCTGCCATGGCACGATTCTGCTGATTGGGAAGTGTGCGATATTCTTTATCAATCATCGGTATGATATCTTTGGTAAGTACATTCATAAATCCATCAGCCCAGCCTTTTGGAGGCCATGTACCACCCGCACTTGGCCGAGGTCCTCTCTGAGACCATGTGCCGTTATCCATCACTATGATAAAGGGTTTTGCTTTTCCTTCAGCAATTAAATTATCCATTATCAAATTCGCCCGTCCTTGCGATGACCAACCGGTTTCATTCTCTCCGCCTCCATGCTGAAGGTAAAGCACAGGATACCGGGTTTCTATATTTTTATCATAACCGGGAGGTGTGTAAATAAAGCAACGACGCATTGACTTACTTTCTTCCGAGTAGTAAATATGCTCGCGAACTTGTCCGTGAGGTACGTTTTTCAGTTCGTAAAAATCCTGATCATGTGCCGGAACTTCCACTCCGCTGCCCCATCTGGAAGCACCGTAGTAGTAAAGACTTGCCGGATCAGGCACCGAAGCTCCGTCGATATTCAGTTGATAATAGTGAAAACCTTCGTCCTGAGGCGCTGATTCTCCTGTCCACACACCGTTTTCATCTTTTTTCAAATCGTATTTCACAGCTCCGATGTCTAATTGAACCAATTTTGCTTCGGGAGCAGAAATCTGTACACGGACTCTTCTTTCTGAGTTTACCTGGGGAAATTTCTTTCCTATTTGTGCCGAAGTTGATGTTTTGAAATCTTCGATGACTTGGGCATCAGTTTTAGTGAAAATGAAGACACAGGTCATTATTATCACAAATTTAAAAGACAATAAAATTTTGTTCATAGTAGTAAAATTTACTTGGTTATTATTCCGTAATTTTTTATTTTAAAGTAATCAAAAGAGACATCAAAAGGTGTATCAGGCTTTGTTGTATCTGAATCAAACCAGAATATACTTTTCATATACTGAGTTATAATTCCATCGCAAACAATTAATCCTGAGTGAATATTTTTGAGTAAAATATCAGCGGAGCCTAATGTTTCAAATTTATTTCCATCGAATGAATAATAAGCAGTATATAAGCTTCCTTTTTTCTCAATTTTCAGGAATAACGGATTGCCTTCTACCACGGGTTTCGGGACATTATAACTTCCAAACGACTTGGCTATTCCGTTTTCTTCAATCATTAAATCGATAGTCCCGGGTTGAATTACGTTTCGTCTGCCTGGCTGCGAAGTTTTCACAACTGCCCTAAACATCAACTTTACAAAATTATCATCGTCCTGATAAACTAAAATCCCGGCATTTTCCGGTTGTGAGGGAACCCTCGAAGCTACCAATTTCGTTTCTATTGTCCAGTCGTTATTTGTACTTTGCAGCAGGATATTTCTCGCATTATTCGTACGTTCAGAGATATCACCCGGCTGGCTTGTTATCGTCACAAAGCCCGGTTTCTTAGAAAGTGAATGATGTTCAGTCGATTCTCTCAGCCATTTCCATTGGTTCCCAATTGTTGTCCCGTTAAACTCTTCACTTACTGACTCTTTATCAAAATTCAGGTAATACGTATTCATTTCATACGTAACTTCGTCAATCATTCTTACAATAGCAGTTCCGGGTACACTTTCAGCCTGCTCTATATCGACTTTAATTCCGGGTTGCATAGCAACGGCTTTTACAACCGGAGTTTTTGATCTTTTGCCCGGCATGAAGCTGTAAGCTTTGATGTCTTTAGAGAAGTTTTCAATCGGTTTTCCATTTACTGAAATTGATTTTGGAGTAAGGTCAGGCATTACTTTCACCGGGTAATTTGCGGTGACTGTGACTCCATCTACGGTTACATCTGCAAAAACAGTAGCTACTCCTACGCCTACTGCAGTAACTTTCCCTTTGGAATCTACCTGTACAACCGATGGATTGTTGCTTCTAAAATTCACCAACGCTTTTGAAATGTCATAGAAACTATCATCCGACAAAGCTGCAGAAACGCTTGTTTGAATCGTATTTCCTATTCTTAAGACAGACTGATCGCTTTCGGCTACGACAGTTGTAAGGACAGGTTTGTATTTTCCACTCATTACAGCCTCTACACTTCCACGAATATCTTTGGAAGAAGATCCTACTTCAAATACATATTTGCCTTGATCAAATGTAATACTGTTCGTTTTTTCATCCCAAAACCAAAGGTCAGCACAATCAATATCTACTGAAACAGATTTGGTCTGTCCTCTCGGAATCGTAACTCTTTTGAAGCCTTTCAGTCTTTTAATGGGTCGCTGAAGGGATTTCTCCGTATCTATCGTTTTCACATAAATCTGCACTACCTCATCGCCATCGACATTTCCTGAGTTTTTCACATCCACGCTTATTCTTACTTTGTCATTTGGAGAAATTTGCGATTTGTCTATTTTAAAATTGGTGTAATCAAACGTGGTGTACGACAACCCATATCCGAATTCATACGAAACTTCCTTGTCAAAATACCAATAAGTTCTTCCGTTCTCGGTATTTCCACGGAGTTCGTAGTTGTTGAAATCGGGCAAATCATTTAACGATTTGTACCAGGTTACATTCAGTTTTCCGCCCGGATTTACATCACCAAATAAAATTCTCGCGATAGCTGTTCCCTGAGCCTGACCGTTATAACCTGTCCAGATAATTCCGCTTATATTTTCCAAGTTTTTAAAGTGCTCTACTTCTACCATTCCCATCGACTGCATGATGACAATTGTATTTGGATTAACAGCCGCAACTGCCTGAATCAGTTCATTTTGATTTCCGGGTAATTTAAGAGAATATCTGTCGGACTCTTCACGGCTTGTGGATTGATCGGTACCAACGAATACGAGCGCGACATCAGCAGAAGCTGCTATTTTAAGTGTTTCGGGGTCTATCTCGGAAGCTGCTGCTTCTTTATACACCAAAACTAAATCTTGATTTCCTGAAAGGCCCAAATTGTTTAATTTCAACGCGATATTACGATTGTTGCCCGAATTTCTTCTGCTTTGGTTTTGCACCGGTGTTATAGTTTCAGATGCAAGCATATTACCTGATGCTGAACCAACTCTTACTTCCAAAATACCTCCATCACCCGATACAGATAAATTGAACCGGATGGAATCAACGTTAGTTATATCAACATTTCTGTATAATGTCCAGTCTCCATCTTTGATTCCCTGCAAAACTGTATGTCCAAACCTGTATGATGCAATGACACCGTTAGCTGCCTGATCAAATTTAGTCGCATCAAATTCGTTTACTGTTTTTCCGCCGGAAATCGTTGCAAAAGAATTCAAAGTCAAAAAGTCCGTTTTCCTTTCTGTGTTTCCGCTTGTACTAGCCAACAACTCTGTTTTCAGATTATTGGAGTTGATATAATCTTGAATTCCTTTGAGCGGTGAAATTCTTAAATTTGGTTCAACCGGTCCGGAATAATCACCCAATTCTACTTTATCAGCTTGCGGTCCGAGAACCGCGATACTTTGTATTTGTTTCAAATTAATGGGCAAAGCTTTCCGATTCAAACCTGCCAATTGGCTGTTTTTCAAAAGAACAGGTGCTTTTTCAGCAACTTCAATCGCCAAATCATTGTGCGAAGGATCGTTGATAATGCTCGGTTTGATTCCTGCGTACGGCACTTTTGCTTTTGGGTCAAATTCTCCAAGCCTCATCCGTATGGTGAAAATATTTATCAAAGCTCTGTCAATTTCTCCTATTGTAAGCAGTCCGTTTTTCAGGGCGCCTACAAGATGATTTTGATAAACTCCACCGCAATCCGTATCTACTCCGGCTTTTAATCCCATTGCTGCCGCTTCTTCGAAACTTTCAGTAAAGTTATGTCCGCGTACGATATCATCAATCGCGCCACAGTCACCGGTCACATAGCCATCTAATCCATAGGTTTTACGAGCAATCGAATCGACCAAAAATCTACTTGCAGAAACCGGAATTCCATTTACAGCATTGTAAGCTGTCATAATCGAGGGTAAATTATCTTCTCTGATCAATTTTCTGTATGGAGCCAAATAGAATTCGCGCATATCCCTGTTATCCATATCTGAACTTCCGGTATGGCGATTGTATTCGGTGTTATTTGCAATGTAATGTTTTCCGCAAGGGACAGTTTTCAAGAAAACAGGGTCATCACCCATCATTCCCTGAATAAAGCCTTTCCCAATTTCAGAAACCAGAAACGGATCTTCTCCGAATGTTTCGGCTGTTCTGCCCCATCTCGGATCGCGAGCCGGCTCTATGACCGGCGACCAATAAGTAAGCGTAAAAATCAAATCGTGATTGAAACCGCGAGCTTCATCAGAAATTACAGTTGCTTCCCTTTTTACAAGTTCCGGATCCCATGTAGCTCCTACTGCCACGCTGTTTGGGAAAGAAGTGGCGGTCATTCCGCTGTTATTGTTTCTTCCCATTACTCCGTGCAAGGCTTCGCCCCAAACATCATAATGATTTACTCCGAGTCGAGGAATGGGAGGCATGGTGTTTCCTAACTGACTGATTTTCTCTTCCAGCGTCATACGTGAAACAAGATCCACGGCTCGCTCCTTGAAAGAATAAGAAGTGTTGAGATAAATGGGTTTTGCTGTTTTTTCTTGGAAAGAATTAAATACCAAGAATGAAAAAAAACAAACAACCAATACTCCCACTCGATAAAATTTGCTATTCATGTGTTTTCGTATTAAGATTATAACAGTTTACCTGAAAAATGAAGAAACATCACTTAATTCACTGAGAATCCTTAATTTAATCAATGAATGAAGTTTTTTAGAGAATTATTTTCGTTTACTTGCTTCAATTACACCGTTAAAAGCAGGTTTTGGTTGCAACTGACCGTCAAATAAGAGTGCATCTTGTCCTCGACGCCACGAACGGGTATCGCTTACTCCCCAAAACGTTACACGGTCAATTACGTCTGAATGACGCATAAAAATCTCAAACAATTTTTTGTAAACTTCAGCCTGTTGCAGATAGTTTTCAGCCGGAATTTCTCTTCTGCCTGTATTCACATCGAAAGCACCGCTGTTGTTACCCGTTGCTGTTACATCAAGTTCGGTAATCGACACCCTCAATCCAAGTGAGGCATAATTCTCAATCGCTTTTTCAACATCTTCTAAGTTTGTATCCAAATGCCAATGCCCTTGGATACCTACACCGGTGATTGGAGCGCCTTCTGCGATAAGACGTTTGAGAAGCAACATCGAACTGGCGTGTTTGCCTTTGTTCTCCACTGCACCCTGTTCAATATTGTAGTCGTTATAATACAATTCTGCATCAGGATCTGCCTCGTGCGCCCATTTGAAAGCCAAAGTCAAAACATCAGGTCCAACGATTTTGTACCAGCTGAAATCACGTAAATTCTCTGTTGTACCATCGCCTCCGTCGGCAATCGATTCATTAGCCACATCCCAGCCGATAACACGGCCTTTATATCTTCCTGCCACAGTCATAATGTGGTTTTTTAATCGTTCAAGAGCAACTTCGCGACATGCAAAAGGTCCTTTAACGCTTCTCAACCACATTTCGGTCATGCTTGGGCGAGGAGCATTGGGATCTCGCGGAGCTCTGGGCTGATTGGGCTGAAAAGCAGGTCTCGGTCTTGGTGCTTCTTCCAATTCGGCATTAGCTTGGAAAAACCAAGGTGCTGTTTGAGCATGCCACAGCAATGTGTGTCCCCAAACTTTTAATCCATTTTTCTGAGACCAGTCAACCAAAGAATCAACAGTTCTAAAGTTGTACTTACCTTGTGATGGGTGAAGTGACTGAGGTTTCATGCTGTTTTCCGGAGTGATAACATTGTAATGTGTTTTAATATTTTCCAATTCAGCTTCGGTAAATCCACTTAAATCACTTGCCGTTCCAATCAAAAATTTTTCTTCATAGACATCTTTCAGTGCTTTCAACTTTTTTGTTGTTTTAGAAATGTTTTGCCCATTTACACTTATAGAAAAGAACATCAACAGAATAACGCTTGTAATAATATTTCTCTTGTACATATTTTTATTTGTTTGAATTTAAGATTAATCTTTAATGATCATGTTTTAGTTTAGTCTCTCATAGCTAATTATGGCTTAGCATCGTTGGCGCTTGTTGCATAAAGTCCTATTAAATTTCCTGTAAATCCGCCTGCCACGTTGGTGGAAAGAATATCACCCGAAACGATACCTCCTAAGTTCGTAAAATTCAAGCCATCAACCGAATAGTTGAATTTATAATCATCACCTTGGGCTGAGACCTGAAGTTGTACAGGTTTTTTCAGGTCGATTTTACTGCTTGAAATAATTTTTGATTCTCCTTTTTCGGTACGTTGGAGAACGATATAATAATCTTTGTCTTTTTTGGTTACGCCGAATACATAGTTAAAATTTTCACTTTGGTAGCAAGAAATTCCGGCTAAATCTTTTTCTGATTTTGGAGTAAAATCCATTGTTACAGTTGCCGTAAAACTAATATGTTGTTGGCGCTGAAACACAGCTGATGTCGGAGCTACTGCCTTGATATTCACCGGGAAAGGATTGATACTTAACCCGTTTTTTGATGTTTTAATAAAGTCTTCAATCGGTCCTCGCATACCAATCCAACGATAATCTAATTTGACAGCTGTAAAATCATCCTTAAAAGTGAAATTTCCGTTATGAAAAAATCCTTCTTTTCCTGTTTTATTTTCTACTCCCTTCGGCATTTTCAGTTTCGGCTCCATAGGAACAAGTCCATTCTCGAACACCGGATATTTTCCACTCCAATCCACGGGCAGAATAAAAGTTTCACGCCCGGTATTTACCCTGTTTTTCTCATTTGGACGAACCGCCAAGAAAACTCCGTAATACTTACCATCAGGTCCTTCTACCAAATCGGCATGTCCGGCCCATTCTACCTTATTCGGACGATTTTCATTCAGGTAGCGTTGGGATAAAATCGGATTGTTTGGAGCAGGCACATAAGGTCCTCGCGGATTATCGCTTGTAAAGATTACTTCGCTGTGCCAATCTCCGGTACCGCCTTCGGCACACATCAGGTAGTATATTCCGTTTCTCTTATAAATATGAGGCGCTTCAATCCAAATTGGTTTTTTGGAAATATCTACACCTCCATCTACGATAATCTTATCTGTTCCGGCTATAACCTGGTCATTTTCAATATCATAATCCCATATTTTGATAACCCGGTGTCCGTTGTAAAGCTCTTTCCCGGGATCCGGCGCATCGTTGTGAACAACATACGCTTTACCGTTGTCATCAAAGAATAGCGAAGGATCAATCCCGTTAAATTTTAGTTTGTAAACCTCACTCCAACCTTTGAAAGGATCTTTGGTTTTTACCACCATATTATTAATATCACCGGCAAACTGCGTAGTAATCATATAGAAAGTCTCATTGTACGGATTGTAACGGATTACCGGAGCATAAATTCCCGCACTGATACCGGTATCAAATACTTTAAGCTGGGATTTTCGATCCAACACATGTCCGATTTGCGTCCAGTTTACTAAGTCATTTGAATGAAAAATAGGTACGCCGGGAAACATCGCGAACGTGGAGTTTACGAGAAAATAATCATTTCCTTTCCGGGTAATTGATGGATCGGGATAGCATCCTTGAAGTATAGGATTGTAAAATTCATCGGATTTCAATGGATTATTATCATATACTTTATCTTGTCCTTGATAAATATAATTTGTGAATACCGGGTTGTTTTTAGCAGATTTTTTCTGAGCATGTAATGCTGAAAAATTTACAAATGCGAAACACGCGAATGCAAAATAGGCCATTAGCTTAATCTGTGTGTTTTTCATACGATTAAAATTTATTTTTTACACTAAGGTCGTATGGAACACGCCATTAACCATTCTCTTGGGTTTAAGATTTCTCTTAAATGGCTGTTTCATAAAATATTGTGTTTTGTTAAATATTGATGTCTAAAAAGTATAATTATTTATGCCTATCCGTTTTGATCCGGATTTACATATTAACTCTGATTTGGTTTATTCATCGGGAGTTTAGTTATAATCTATTTTGAAATAATCAAAATCGACATATCCGCCGGTAGTTTGTGTTGCGTAATTAAACAACCCGTACCGATAGCCCATAAAATGCGGCAGTGTATATCTCATTTTGAGCGGAGTACCTAATTTTTCCCACTTTTTCCCATCTAAACTGTAATAAAAGTCGGCTGTATCACGCATGGATGTGAAATCGCAAGTGGCTTTGAAATAAACTTTCTTTCCTTTCAACGGCAATCTTACAACCTCCTCCGATTTTTCAGATTCGGTATTTACCATTACAATATATTTTCTTCCATTTTCAAATTTTACTCCCACATAACCGTATTTTGCCTGAAGCAGTATAAGACCCGCGATATCGCCTTCTTTCATTTTCGAAACATTTATTTTTGTTTCTCCTACGCATTTTGGCCCGATTGTACGTTGCGTAAGTATGTTTTTTGCAGAGAGAATATCATTATCAATTCGTCCGGTAGTTATTCTGAGAAAACCTTTTTTACCATTAACACTCCAATTTAAGTTGTCAGGATTGTGATTCCACTGCCAAACGAGAGGAAGCTTTGAATCTGTTTTTTTTCGTTTAAAGTTATCCGAATTTACTATCCCGGGAATCAATCCTTTACTCTGCGGTAAATTCAGCTTCATGGGCACTTTCCCATTTTCTCCTAACACAGGCCATCCATTTTCCCATTTCACGGGAACTAAGTACGGAATTCGACCTACCGAACCGAAATCTCTGAAAAGATAAGCGTACCAATCGCCATTGGGCGTATCAATTAATCCTCCCTGAGCTACTCCCAGATCTTCAAGTGAAAGGCGACCTTCATAAGGACCGGTAATATTATCCGCCCTGTGAATCACAACTTTACGCATATCGTTTCTTGGCCAGGTGATATTGAACAGGTAGTATTTTCCATTTACTTTGAAAAGTTGCGAACCCTCCGAAGGGAGCATAATATTATCACCTGCGGGTGCACTCGCATTTTCAATAAGCACCCTTTCCGTTCCTTCTATTATACCTGAAAAGTCTTTTTTCAACTCCACCATCCGTAGCTTTCCTACACCCCAAATCATATAAATTTTCCCATCGTCATCGAAAAAAATGGTATGATCGTGATATGATGGTTTGAATTTATTCACTTTCCAAGGCCCATTTTCAATGTCTTTAGTGGAATAAATGTAGGTTGTACCTGTCGTTCCGGCAAAGGTAGAAACATAGTATGTGTCATTTACATAGCGGATACAGCTTGCCCAAGATCCGCCTCCGTAGGCGTTTTTCCCATTTTCTAAATTCAGCGCATCGACATCATCTAAGGTATCGTAGCAGTAGCTCACCAATTCCCAGTTTACCAAATCGACAGATTTCATGATAGGAACTCCGGGACTCATATGCATGGTAGTGCTGCTCATGTAGTAAGTATTTCCCACTCTGATAATGGACATGTCCGGCACATCGGCGAAAACAATCGGGTTCTCCGCTTGCTGCGCAGTAATGCCTGTAACAGAAAGCATTACAATTAAAAGCAGCATAATATTTTTGAATATATCTTTCATTTATTTCAATTATTTTGTAAACAGCCAATAATCAAAAAACATAATTCTTCCCGGTTTATCCGCTTTGTAAATAAAGTACAAATCGTGTACTCCGGTTACTTTTTCTATTTCAGTTCTCACTACTTCCCAACGATTATCACCACCCGTAATCGGTACTTTCAATGTGCCGATTAATTTCCCATCCTTACCGCCGAGTCGAACTTCCATTGTTACGCCTCCATTAATGGTTGACCCTACGCGAGCCATAAATCGAGTTGCTCCCTGATCTCCAAAGTCAACTCCTTTTACCATCGAATAGGCGTTGTTTTGCATGGCATTGATGAATACACCAACTTCTTTATTTTGAGATGCTTTCACTCCTTCGGAAAACGCTATTGTTTCAGCTTCGTTTTTCCTGTACGGATTTAAATATTCAAGTCCTTTTTGAATTCCGGCAGTCATCTTCATAGGCTGAATTGTTCCGTCATTATTGAATTTCACTTCGTCAACACAGACCGAGCGATTAAAACCGTGCCCTCCGGGTAAAGCTCCATTGTGATAAAAAAGATAAGTTTTACCTTTATAATCAACAATCCCGGGGTGATTTGTAAAGCTTCTGCCTTCTGTCGGCATCAGTACTCCCTGATATTTCCAAGGTCCTTTGGGACTATTACTTGTAGAATATCCTAAATGCTCAGGTATGGGACCTCCTGCCCAAAGCAAATAGTAAAGTCCGTTTCTTTTATATAGCCAGGGAGCTTCTTCATATAAAGTGGGGCGTTCTTTTACATTTCCCTCACGTTTTCCAAAAGCTTCTTCATTCATTGGAATACTTACTATCTCCCCTTTGAAAGTAATCATATCCTCATTAAGTTCCACGTAGTAGCAATTTGGATTTCCCCAGTACAGGTAAGCTTGTCCGTCATCGTCGATAAAAACCGAAGGATCAATATCACCGTGTCCGCTTTGAACAAGAGGCTTCCCAAGCGGATCAATAAAGGGACCGTATGGCGAATCAGCGACAGCAACTCCAATTGCCGGTCTGTTGTTTTCTTTCGAAATTACAGGTACGTACATATAGAATTTTCTACCTCTCTCTATGCATTGTGGCGCCCATGCATCGCCTTTTGCCCAGCTAAAATCGGTATAAGAAAGAATCACGCCGTGATCCGTCCAGTTTACCATATCGGTAGTCGTGTACAGTTTCCAATTATCCATTACAAACCAGGACGAATTATCTTCATCGTGGGTGGTGTACAGGTATAGCTTTCCATTGTAAACCAAAGGCGCGGGATCAGCTGTGTACATCGTCTGAATAATGGGATTCTGAGCATTCGAAAACGCCAAAACCATCAAAAGCACAACAACTAAATTTACTTTGTTCCTCATCATTTTGCAGCGTTTATTATTTGCTTGTGAAAACAACCCTATAGGTCTTTACAACTCCGTTGTAATCAAATTCTACGTTTGCAGTTTTTGTAGCAGAATCAGCCTGCGTTATTTTTATTTTTACATCGTTATTGTCAACTGCTGCCGTCACTTTAGGCATAACTGTCTTTTCAGCCGGGAGTTTGAAGGTTGCTTCGTATAGATCGTACCCGACAATACCGTTTTCATTGGTGGATCTAACGGGTGTTTTCGGCAGATTAATCTTTTGTCCATCCACTGAGATAGAAACCGTCGGGACTATCGGACGCTCAATTTTATTTTTCTTTGAGCTGAACCCAAGTCCGCTTAAATCAAACAGTTCTTCCGATGCATTGCCTTCCGCCACTAAAAATATCGCATGTTTCTTTTTCAGTTTATCTACCGATTTAGAAACATTTACAGTAAACTTTGTGACTTCCTGTTTTGAATTAGCGGGAACAATAATTTCACCTATCTTCTTTCCTTTCCATGTATTGTTGTCCCAAGGACCGTCTAACCACACATTGACTTTGAATTCTTTTGAAGTTTTAGGAGTGAGAAACAGATTGAATTCTGTTTTATTCCCTCTTTTAGTTCCTTTGAAAGCTTTAAGACCTTTGGTAGCTTTTTTAAGTCCTCCAAATCCAAAATATTTATAGCCTATAATGTGTCCGTTTTTCACATTTGTAATCGGCATATGATTATCCCAAATATCCCATGAGTCTTGCTGAATGCTGATATCAGAAAGGTAACTTGCATAGCCCGCGGAATAATATTGGTATGGATCAAGCCCGTAGATATGAAAACCTTCAGATGTAATTTCAGCACCCGTGTATTCTCTTCCCTGGTTATCTTTAGCTGTCCATATTTTATTTTTCGCATACGGATCATACGCTCTGATTACAGCGCTGCCGCCTTCTGCCACCGGTTTTTCGTCCCATTGTATTGTAATTGGAGCTACCACAGCCTGACGTGCAAATCCGAAATCTCTTGGTGGCTTGTGATAAAACACGTACCATTGACCGTTAATTAATTCTATGCTCCCGTGGGTGTTATGTCCGCCGCTGGTCGTTTGCAGTCCCGATCCGTCCTGATTCAAAACAGGTCCGCGCGAATCAACCAAAACACCGCCGCTTTTCCAAGGGCCGAGAGGTGAATCGCCTACCGCATAACGTAAAGATGAATTCGTACTTCCTAATCCGTATTCAGGTCCGGAATAACCGCTGAAAACCATGATGTATTTGTTCCCCACTTTTCGGATGGATGATGCTTCAAAGAAATTGAAATTTTTCGGATCTTCATTAGCGTATAAATGGGGATATTTCGTTCCTTCCGGATCTCGGATAACTCCGTATCTGGCGCTGGATGGCAAGAAATAGGGAATAATTTCAGTGCCGGGACGTAGCGAATACATTGTATTTTGGTCTAATTCGGCAGCCAACGAACGTTGAAAACCCCAATAGGCGTATGCTCTGAAACCAATTTCATAATCAGGATCGTTTGGATCCGTGATGTAATCAATGTAAATGGCCGGGTCAAAACCGAGAATACTGCCCGGAAGCGTTCTTCTGCCATCTTCGGTAAGATTTATCGGCTTAAATGGGCCATCAGGACGGCTTCCTTTAGCTACCATCGCTTCTCTGTTGGGTCCGCGGCTGTGCGGATAAAGATAATACTCTTTGGTGCCGTCTTTTCTTTTCACTTCAACCAAATCAGGCGCGTACATCACATCCCATTGGTTATCAATAAAGTATGTAAAAACAGGACCTTCATCGCGCCAACTTGACAGATCTTCTACCGGAGCCGACCATATGCGGATATCGGGGCCGCAATAGCTATTAACACGCAAGTCATGCGAACCAATGATGTAAGACCGGTATTTCCCGGGATTATCGGGATCTTCAAATACACGCGGTTCGCCATCAGGCAAGTGTTCCCAAAGGGGTAAATAGGGATTTCCTATTGATTTATGTACAAATCTTTCTGATGCATTCTTCCTTGGAGGAATATTATTCTGTCCCATTAGTCTGGTTGTGAAAAATAAGAACATCGCGATATTGAATAAAATCACAAATCTCTCTTTCTGTAAAAGTTCAAATTTCTTCATAAAAAATATATTATTAATAAAAACTCAATAAATAGGGTCATTAACAAGAAGTAAAAATATCAATTGCCATATGAGCAAAAAATCATAGATCGTAGCTCCGTTCATTGCTAAGAAGACGGTTGAAGCTCCATTCCGGATTATTATTCAAGCTTATCTGTGAGATAAACATCTTTTATGATTATCGGGCTGCCACCCGATGACCAAAATCCAATAATATAGATATGCGCCGGGTTTAGTTTGACCTGTTCTCCATTTATTAATTTATACATACTGTCAAGTTGCACAACTACCTTCCTTGAATTACCAAAATCATATGTAGCCGGTTGAGACCAATAATTATTTTCATCAAAAATCCTAAAAGAGACACTGCTGTTATTATCGTTGCCAAGTTCAGCAATGAGGTATTTATAGGCTGACAAATCTACTCCTTTAGTGTATAACCAACCTCCAAAACCCCATTGTCCTGTAACTAAAGTTCGCGTATCCTCTTCGAAAGTCCCTTGAGCAAAAATAGATGGATTAAATAACTCCTCTGTCAAAGGAAAAGTAGTCGCGTGAACACTAAAGCTTACCTGTTTACTTTCTCCGGCTGAAGGTGTAAATGTGGCTGTTATGGTTGCTGAGCCATCTTTTAGCGCTATCAACCTTCCTATCTCATTTACGCTTATTACGGATTGGTCTGAAGTGTTGAAAACTGTTTTTGAGGTAATCGGCAAAGATGCGCCGTTGTTGTAAATTGCATTTACAATCAAATACCTGTCTCCTCCGGTTAATATTGTCATATTTTCGCTTACGCCTACAACTTCTATCCTTGCTAATTCATTTTCCACCACTGCCCCATCTTCACCGGAATCATATTCTTTATACCAGTGGAATGTTGGCCACACACACGCTTCAGGATCATTTAAGAATGTGTAATTCCCGGGTGTTCCTTGAACGCCATTAAACTCTGCAAGACGATGACAATCGGTAAAGATCAACCAACTCACATTCCCGGTCATGTCCGCGATGTATTTAAAGTTAGCTCCAAAACCGGGACCTCCTACCACTCCGGTAAAACTTTTGCCCCATGACGCATTGTAACTTTTGGGAGCCCAATCCATCTCAGTGACCATGATAGGTGCAAAATCGGCTACGGGTTTCACTTGTGCATTCCATCCACGCTGAAAACTTTCATATCCTCCTCCCATAGTACCACCTAATTCCGGACTCGCCTCTTCGGTATCGCTGCCGTACCATCCCGGATATGCATGTACAGCATAACCGATATTTTCTCCTATAACAGGATTATTAGCGAATCCGCTGAAAGAAGACTGATAGGCCAGTCCCGGAACCCATATTATGTTATTGGCGTTTTCCCGAATCTTATCAACAATGCTTTGACAGAATAGTGTCATCTGGTCAAAGTGACCCTGTCCGTTACTTGCATAAACACCATTCGGGCCCAATATATTTATAGGCTCATTAGCGAGCTCAAACATTATATCGGAATTGTCCTTGATCTTAGGATGTTTTGAAACTATATCCCATACTAACTCCAAAAACTTATTGTAATCATCTCCGGGAGCGATTCTTTCAGGGCTTACACCGGGAGGACGAAACACTACATATAACCCTTTGCTGATCGCGTGTTCAGCCATTGGAATAAACACCTGTTCCAGGTATTTTTTGAACCGCGACTGTGAAAAACGCTCATGCCCCTCGTAACGAACAGGTGTCTGAGTTGGATCGTCGCTCCAGTATGGATCCATGTGCATTCTCACAAAGTTCATCTTCCATCCGGCATCCATAATGCGGTCGATCATCCTTTTGTTATACGTCAAACAACCGGTCACGTTATAATTACTCCAAGCGTTTTGATTGAAAAACGGACTGTATGTTTGCGCAAATCCATGCAAGTTAATGTTTTCTCCCGACTCATTTTTAAGGTAGCGACCTTGAACAAACAATCTTGGAAGTTTATTTTTAGACACATCAACAGGCGTTTCATCGTCCGGGACAGGATGTGAAGGATCATCCGGATTAGGCAAATCTTCTGAACATCCTGCACACAAAATGCAGAATAATACAAAAACAATTAGTATGATTTGATTTTTTTTCATGTTTTAATTAAACTCGATGTAAAAACAGTCAACATCAAAACAGCCTGCAATTGAACAGCCCATAACACATGACAACCAACACATTCAACTACATATCCGAATAAAAGGTTTGGTTTCTATTATCGCTTTTCAGGAAATATAATCCGGTATTTTCCACTCAAATGCATAAATGAGAATAATCTTAAAAACCCATCGTAATATGCATCAAAGTATCCATCATCATAGGGTTCATGTTTCGCGTTCCAGAATTGTTCCACAAATTCACGGCTCATATTATTCTTAGCCGCAATGGAAACCGCTGCCGAAGTTGCTACTAACCCTAACGAATGTCTTAATGCCTTGTGCTCACCTGCCTGAAGAATTTCTTTAACTTGAGTTCCGTCCACATTATACTGGTCGTCAAAAGTGTACAACCCTTTGGAGTAGAGGAATTTTTGAATTTTATTGGCATAGCTTTGTTGCCATTTACGGTCAACATTCATCCACGAAAAATCAAGCGCTATATTCATCGGCACCCGCCACGAATCAAACCGAAAAGCATCACCGATAATCCTGTTGCTATTGAGTAAAGTTCCATCATAATTGTTGTAATCTGGATTAAGTCCGGTTACGGGATGAATGGACTTGTGCAGGTATTCCCGACTTTTCACGGCGCATTCACGCCAGTAGTCGGCACGGCCATCTTCGGCCCATCGCGCCCAGACCTCATAGAATGCAGGAACATGGTAGGATGGATCTGTAAATCCGGCTCCAAAACCTACCGGCACAAACGTAATCAACTGATGTTCGGGATGAATCAATGGAGTAATACCGTTTTCACCATTTTTTTCTTGCGAACAGTTTAAGATATTTTGCGCTTCAGCTAAGTAGTTAATTCCTGTATCATTTCCCCACTGATTAGAGGCGAAAATGAGAGCTGTAACAAAATAAAGTTCTCCATCTGAAGCCGGTCCTTGAGAATTTCGCGTACCATCGGTCTTGCAACTCCATGCAAAATAACCTTTCATGGGACCTTCTTGATGCTGCATGTACTTTTTTGACCATCGCCAAAGTTTGTCAAACATATCTTTCCTGTCAAATTGCACTGCCGCCATCATTCCATAAGACATTCCTTCCGTTCTCACGTCATGGTTTTTGATGTCAGAAACATAGGCTAACTGCTCATCGACCTCAAAGTAAACTTTGTTCGGACCAAAAAACAAGTCGTCAAAAATCTGATTTAGTTTCGCATTAACTTCATTTGAATCATACCCCATTTCCTCAAAGATATTCCGATATTTTTGAGTTTCAAACGCTCCTTTTTTCCAAGGTTTCAATGGTTTTGCAGCTTGAAGAGGGATGTTTAAACTTAAAATTAACATAACTGATATGGTTAATAATACTCTCATTTCTTTAGATTAATTTATTGAAGAACTCTATCTCGTTCTTAAATTTTTGTGAATAAAATTAAAGAGGAAGACCGAATCTTAGAAATCAAGTCTTTCATTCTATGCTCTTTACGCAGTTTTAAACTGTTTTATCAGCTTTCTTTATAAAATCAAAATCTGATACAAACTGACACAATACTGTTTGGCGACAATCCGACCATAATTGATTTTTTATCATCTCCGATTTTAGATTCGATTGGAGCCATGTTTTTTGATTCGGTCGTTTCTACTGCTGTTGTCGAGCTTACTTCATTTGGCGCGCCCAGTTCAACTCTCAACCCATCAGGATTCCGATTAATAATTACGACCGTATATTCATTATTTCCCTGATATGCAGTTACTAATAATTCGGAATTTAGCTGCCGCGCATTTTGTATTGTAGTTTTTATCCTACTTCTTCCGGTCGCGTACTTAGCATAATGAGCCATGATGTAGCCTCTTTTTGTAACTTCGCCTTCCGCTACCGGGCTTTTCGGGTCATTCTCGCCAATCATACTGTAGAATCGCTTCAAATACCACCAGACATAAGCATTGAAATTTGCCGCCATACAGTCGTGTATCTCTTTGGCTACATAATCCAATGAAGGTTTCCAAGTCCAGTTGATTTCAGGCATATCCTTTGTTTTCTGGGTTTCATTAAACAAATGTTCGGTCATCCAGAATTCTTTTCCTTTCTGTGCCGCTAAATTATCCGGAGCAATTCCTCCACCATAAAGGTGAGTAGCTGCGATGTCAAACTTATTTACTGCCACGGCATCGTTCAGCAGCGCGTTTGTATAAGCTTTGTTATGATTATTTACCGCCTCGCCGACAATTACCTTTGCCCCCAATTGATCTCCGTGGTTTTTAACAAAGTTGAGCATCTGTGTAGGAGTCCACGAACAGCCGTCGTAATCGACTTTCCAATCGGGTTCATTCTGAATGGAAACAGCGTAAACATTTACACCTTGACTTTTTTGGTAATCGACAAACGCTTTGATGTGTGCGGCATAATCAGGATATTTTTCAGGAAGAAGGAAACCGCCATCTTCATTGGATTGTTTTCCGTTGCTCTTCATGCTTGCAGGCGGGGTCCATGGTGAGGCAAAAACAATAGCACCGAGCGATTGCGCTTTTTTTGCAGTCGCAGTATTTAGTCCCCAATCGGCTTGATTCGGGTAAAGCATCATTCTTATAATGTTATAACCTAAATCGCCGTAAAGCTTCTGTACTTCGGCTTCCCGAAGGTTGTTCCCCGTCCAGGATGGATTGAGCATGCCACCAAATCCGGTAACTTTTTGATAGGAAACCTCCGGTGAGAGGGAAATTTTAGTTGATACGCTTGTGGTATTTTGAGTGATTTTAAATCGTGTAGTCTGTTTGGTTGAAAAATTGGTCAGCATCAATTCTTGGCTTCTGTCAGTCGAAGTTGTATTTTGAAATAAACCAATGACAACAGTAGTTTCACCCGATTTGGATGCATCGCCACCTAATTCTGCTGAAATACTTTCAATGATATCGCCGGGTAATTTTGCTAATTTCCAAGCCGTGTTTTCCCATGAAATTTTCAGTTCAATCTGTTTAACATCCCATGCTAGCGACGCAATTTCAGACGGAATAAATTCAGCCTTTCCTACCACAGGTTCATTTCCTGAACCGGGAGTTTTTTTATCGCATTGTAAAAAAACAATAGCGAAAAAGATGAGACTGAGAAGTATCGTTATTTTATTTTTTATAAAGTTCATGAGTTAAATTAGTGCAGATAGTTATGGCTGTACTCATATTTTAATAAGCACGACGCGAACATTCAAAAGCTTATTACTCTTTGAATATCAGTTAGTTAAATTTATTTGATTTTTTTCTTAAAATAAATAATCCCTCTCCTCCTGAAAGAAGAAGAGGAATTATTTATTCATTTATTTATTTGAAGGAGCTACTACCACCTTTCCGGCCAAACCGTTTGCAAATCCTGCGTAGGTGTGTTTTCTACTGTAATTGAGCGTCCAAAGCCCGATAGGTTGTCCTCCTCTCCACGAAGAATCTGTTGGACTATCAGCAGGACTCCAATGCGTGATACTATGCTGTTGATTTACCGGGATTATTTCAAAATATTTCTTAACTATAAATTCATAGAATGAAGCCATAGCCATGCTCTGTTCATAGGTAACATCAGGCGTAAGAACAGTATCACCATTCTCATCGACAAGTCCCATATCCAGTTCAGTGATTTTGATAAGTTTCCCTGTTTGTGCCAATAGTTCAAACATTTTTACAATATGCTCTTCTTTGCTTGCTTGAATGGTTGGATTCATGTAACAAGAAATATGCATTTGAGTCCCGATACCATCTATAACAGTACTACCGTCTTGTTCCCAACGTTCAATCCATTTAATTAAACTTTTCAGTTTTTTGTTATCGTCCCAGTCAGACTCTAAATTGTAATCGTTTACAAACAACTTCATGCCTTCCGGACCATATTTTCTTGCAAATTTCACAGCCGTACGCACATAGTCGTTACCCAGATAATCTTGCCAGTAGAAGTTATTCATAGCATCTTGTGCGGAAACGTTGTTAACTGATTGTAGGTCGTATAAACCGTCGCCATCACTGTCAATACCTGATAGAGGTTCATTCACCACGTCCCAATCCATTACATAACCATCGGTCGCATCCATCATGCCTTCAATCCATTTTTCCATTGCCCATGTGAGCGTATCAGCTTTTTCCTCAGGAGTAAGTGGAATCTGGTTGCCCGATTCTTCTATTTCCCAAACAATATCATCAAAATAGTAGGTGTTTGCTTCATCTAATAGAGCCAAGTTGAAAGCGATTGTATTCATTCCGGCTTGCTCTGCGCTTATTGCTCCTGTGAAAGTGTGTTCCTTCCACTCAGTGGTGAAAGCGGGACTTCCTACCATCGACCAATGCAAATATCCACCGGGTTCATTGTGCGCCTGTGATTCTGAATTTGCAGGTTTGTCAGCTTTATATTTCATGCTGAAGCGGATTTTCTCACCCTGTTCAAAATTTTTAGGAACTTTCACAAAAAACTGTGTATCCCATGGATTTGTAGGATTATTACCTGACTGAACTACAATGGCTCTACCAACGCCATCGGCTCCTGTGCCGGGTGCTCCAATAGTTGCCGCTTTAGGACCTACTCTATTTTCAGTAGCAAAGAAAGAGGACACATCATCGCTTTCTACATCGCTGTTGGTAACCAAATTTGTCCACCAAGAAATAGAGGCTGCTTCTGTATGCGTCACTTTCACCCAAGCAATTTCATAGGTTCCTACATAATGTCCGGACTGAATCATTATGAAACTATTGGTTACAAGACCAGCTAATTCAACCGACACATCAGTCCATTCTTGGGTGACAGGAATTTTTTTATCCGCTAAATTACCCCAACCACCCATTGCAAGTGTAATCTCATCATCAGAAGTACCTTTGATGCGAACTGTCACTTTATGATTTGTACCAACGGTAGTAGAAATTTCACTTGCAACATGGTATTGAATGTCCCAAAAGTTGGGTTGCGCTGTTGGATTTTCAACCACTAATACACCATTTTGTACAACAGGAGTTACGGGTCCTCCCACCCATCCAGTGAATGCATCTGTCGAATAATCTTTTATTCCATCAACTACTTCAACCGTAGCATCAGGATCGATTTCTATGTCCTTGTCTGCAATAATGCCATTCAGATACTTGTTGTTTTGTTGCGCATGCCAAAGTAGCGTATGCCCATAAATAGATATATTGGCAGCCTTAGCAGCTTTAACAAAATCTATTACTTGTGAAAAATCCATTGAACCGTTATCTTTCACAATAGATCCATATTTCATTGCATTTCCGGCAGATACTTGATCAAAATTGGAGTTGATAAAATTGTATATAAAACCTTGTTTACTATACTCTGCTGCTGTTACACCGGCTCCTAATTTGAAGTTTGGATGTTCAGCACGGTTTATGTATGCTTTCAGCACATCGTACTCATTTAAGTACTCAGCCACTGCAATGCTTTCAGGTTTATCCACTGAAAATTCGAGTGGAAAATCGTCTGCACAAGCAGCAAGCAAAGCCGTGAAAGCAATGATGATTAAAATTTTATTGAATATTTTCATTTTTATATCTGATTAAAGTTAAAATTTACTTTATATACAATGGGCTAAACGTCTCTATAGCGACACCTCGGTCACGTGCAACCAGTGTGTCTTTCGTGGCGTATTGCTTTGATTCAATCACGGTCAAACCTGTTGATTCTTTGAAGAACACTTCAACATCATAGCTGACATTGTAATCTAAATGTAGTACATCCCGGTCCTTATTTCCCCAACTGTTTTTCTCACCTTTATCTATGTATTTTCCGGTTCCGGTGGCAGTGATGTTTTTCAATGTTACTGTATCATTTACCACAACAGTTTTTTCGCTTTCTCGTATGGTTACTGCTTGATTCGGATCGAAATCGAGAGTCAGACGGACATCCAGCATACTTCCTCTATTGTCTTTAAAGTCCATTGGAAACTCCAACTGAGTTAAAGAGAGGGTTTGCAGTTTTGTAATTTCATCGTTTTCTACACTTGGTTTGTGACGAATTACAGTAGAAGTTGATCCATCTTCTGTAATCTTATCAACTCCTCGACGAAGGAAATTTCCATGCCATTTGTTGATAAATTTAACACAATAAAGCACATAATCCTTAGGAAGATTGATATTCCAGTCGTTTGTATTTGTACGAACCGGATTATCAACTGCCGGAGTTCCCGATAGAATAGAATCGGCATTTGTCACATTAGTCATCCTAAGCGGAACGACATAGGTGTTTTTCAATGAATTCTTATCAGCAAAGAACGCATCGGAAAGCTGTACATCTACAGCTCCCTGATGGCTTTTATCAAGAATTATCTGATTGCCCGCCAATGCGTAATAACTCGAAGGCATCGCCATCACCTGGCTGCTATCCGCATAGAAAAGATTGTCTGTAAGTGAATTATCTACTACAAAATCAATCGCGACTCTTTTTTTGTTTGTATAAACACCACCCATAGTTGCATAAATCTGGAATTTATGCTGATTATCAAGGCTGGTATCATATACATCTTCACCCAGCACGATGGTTCTTACCGGATATTGGTAAGCAAAATAC
>LSQX01061804.1_pt1 | contig 37152 bp, 43 predicted proteins | sample 654561 | NCBI WGS metagenome assembly LSQX01 (sample SAMN04489861, study PRJNA283612) | anaerobic digester metagenome | isolation source: 4 biogas reactors fed with cattle manure at either 37C or 55C with and... | place: Denmark: Kongens Lyngby | collected 2014 | reverse complement strand
GATGCGCTGGTAATTGCGGGACTCATGATGGGGGAGGATCCCCCTGATCTTTCGGCCGAGCTGGATGAGCTTCGTCTCAGTGCTGTGGCTGAAGCGATGAATCAGATGATGGGTTCCGCAGCCACGGCCATGTCGGAGCTGTTCCGGGACACAATCGATCTAACCCCTCCGAAGACTAAACATCAGTTGCTCGCGGAAACCCAAAAGGACATGCCTTTAGACGAGTCGGTAGTGACTGTCTCTTTCCGGATCGAGATCGAGGGACTAGTGGACAGTGAGATGGTTCAGGTCATCGAGGCCCCATTCGCCCTGGAGATGGCTCGACGTCTACTGACGCCGGCCCAGTCGATGGCCGAAACGCTGGAAGTTGAACCAAAACCAGCGGCACCAACGCCACCGCCCACTCCGGTTGCGGCGGCAGCTCCCCAATGGGAGCAAGTGCCGGTGGCCCAAGGGGCGCAGGTGCATGACAATATCAGTATCGATCTGATCAAACATATTCCCGTCCAAATAAGGGCCGTGCTGGGGCGAACCCGCATATCCATCGCCAACATACTGAAGCTGGGACCAGGACATGTGTTAGAACTGGACACCCTCGACGGCGAGCCCATTGACATCCTGGTGAACAATACGCCCGTTGCCCGAGGCGAAGTGGTTGTCGTGGGAGAGCAGTTTGGGGTGCGCATCACGGAAATAGCAAGCACTACCGATCGGATCAAGACCCTAGAATGAGAAAGGAGGGGGAATGGGTTGGACCTTAGCGAATACAAGGATGTATTTGCGGCTGAAGCAAGGGAGTATATCCAATCCCTAAACGATGACCTCCTGGACTTGGAACAACATCCCCATGATATGGAAGTCCTGGATAGGATGTTTCGTGGAGCCCACAGCCTCAAAGGGATGGCTGGCACCATGGGCTACGATGAACTGCAACAGTTCACCCACGAGATGGAAAACGTTCTAAATGCTTTGCGGCAAGGTCGACCCGTTGATGTAGAGATCATCAACCAGCTGTTCACCGCCTTCGACCTGTTAGAGATCTTGCTCGAGGAAAGCTTAGAACACGGGGAAGCAAAGACGGATACAAGGGAGATCCGGGAACAGCTGAAAAGCTGGCTCGGCCAAGAAGCATCCTCCGTCCAGCCTAGCTTCGCCTTGGGGGAGCTGGACAAGGAAGAGATCAGACAGGCCAGCCAGCAGGGACAGCAGGCGTGGAATATCCGGGTTGTGCTGCGGTCCAATGTCTTGATGAAATCGGCCCGGGCCTACACAGTCATCCAGGCTTTAGCCAGGATCGGGACCATCGTCCAGACTTCGCCTCCGATGGCCGACCTAGAGGAGGAACGATTTGGCAACGAGTTTTCCATCCTCCTTTTGTCTAAAGCTGCGGCCGAAGACATCAAGAGCATATTTGACAAGATATCTGAAATCGATCATGTTGCCATTGCCGAATTGGACATGGCCGCGGCCAAAGCGCCGGCCCAAAGCCAAGTGACTGCGACCAGCCGTCGGACCGAGCATTTCGTCCGGGTGGAAACGGATCGCTTGGACAAGCTGCTCAACCTGGTGGGCGAGTTGGTCATTAGCCGCACTCAAGTGCTGGAACTCGGCTCGATGCTGGATGACAACACTGCCCGCAGCGCTATCGTTCAGCTCGATCGGGTGACTACCGAACTTCAGTACGCGGCCATGAGCCTCAGGATGGTGCCCATCAGGCAAGTTTTTGACCGCTTCCCCCGCATGGTCAGGGACCTGGCCCAGGCCGGAGGGAAACAAGTCCAACTCAAAATCACCGGACAGGAGACAGAGCTTGATCGCTCCCTCGTCAACGATCTAGGTGAACCCCTCGTTCATCTGCTGCGCAACGCCGTCGACCACGGCTTAGAAAGCCCTGAGGAGCGTTTGGCTGCGGGGAAAAGTGAGGTCGGCACCATTTCCATTGCGGCCCGTCACGAAGGCAGCCATGTAGTTATCGAAATAAGTGACGACGGCCGAGGAATGGACGTGGACAGGATCCGCCAGAAGGCCATCGAGAAAGGGCTAATCACCCCGGAGGCCAATTTGTCGCCGCGAGAATTGCTGGATTTGATTTTCCAGCCCGGCTTTAGCACCGCGGAGAATGTGACGGACATATCCGGCAGGGGAGTGGGGATGGACGCCGTTCGTTCCGCGATCCAACTCTTGAATGGTTCCGTTGAACTTGCAACTGAGCTCGGGAAGGGAACGACGGTCACCATCAAGCTGCCCTTGACCTTGGCGATCATCAAAGCTCTAATGGTTCGCTCCAGGAACGAAATCTATGCCATCCCTATTCAGTCGATCCAGGAAAACATCCTGGTGCCGCGGCAACAAGTCAAGACTATTCAAGGAGAAAAGGTTATCACCTTGCGGAACCAAGTTCTGCCGCTCATCGACCTTGCCACCCAGTTGGATGCGGGGGGCTTGGAAGATAGGAACATGTTGTCGGTCATCGTGGCCAACGTCGGCCAAGACATGGTCGGCTTGGTGGTGGACGAACTATTGGGTCAGCAGGAAGTGGTCATTAAGACCCTCGACAACAATCTAGCCAGCAGCCCCGGCATCGCTGGAGCCACCATATTGGGGAACGGGCAGGTTGCCCTCATCTTGGATGTAGCTGGCTTGCTCCAGCAGGGGATGGCGTCATATAGAGCAAAAGCCCAATAACTGGCACGAGTACATAACGGGGAGGTGTTCATAGCCACGACCCCACGGGGAATGGCGTAATTGCTATGGCCAATACCATCCTAGTAGTAGATGATACCGCCTTCATGCGCATGATGATCAAGAATGTGGTGCAAAAACACGGATATCAAGTCATCGGCGAGGCTGGTGACGGTGAGGAAGCCATCGCCAAATACAAGGAGCTCCGTCCGGACCTGGTCACAATGGATATTACCATGCCCAAACTAGACGGGATAAGTGCCATTAAAGCAATTATGGAATTTGATCCTAACGCCAAGATCATCGTCTGCAGTGCCATGGGCCAGAAAGCCATGGTCATTGAAGCTTTGAAGTCCGGAGCGAAGGATTTCCTTGTCAAGCCTTTTGAAGCCGACCGAGTCATTGAAGCTCTGCAAAAGGCGGTTGGCTAAGGGCGGTGCTTTAGTTGACATACGACCGCAAACAGGATGAATTCAGACTGGATGTGCTGAAGGAGCTAGGCAATATCGGGGCGGGCCACGCCACCACCGCACTATCAAGACTACTTGGCAACAAGAAGCTTACCCTCGTGGTGCCTCAGGCCATGATCGTGGGGATGCAAGAAAGCATGGGCCTTTGCGGCGGACCGGAGTCCCTGGTTGGCGCTATCTACATCAGGGTTTCCGGGGGCCTGTGCGGCCATATGGCTTTACTTCTTCCCTTCACGAGCGTCCAAAGCCTTCTTGGCTATTTATTAGGAGCAACACCCCAAGAGTTCAGCGATATGGAGTTGTCAACCCTCCAGGAGGTTGGCAATATCGTTGTAACCTCTTATTTGAATGCCTTGGCCGAAATGACCAATACGGTACTTTATCCGTCAGTCCCCGCGGTGGCCGTCGACATGGCTGCGGCGGTGTGGAGCTCCATCCTGGCAGGCGCAGAAGTGGCCGATTACATTACCATTGTCCAGACTGGTTTTCAAACCGATGCTGAAATCATCGACGGCACCATCGCCTTCATCCCTGATGAAGAAGACTTGGCCAAGCTTCTGGAGGCCTTGGGCATGGGAGAGCTCTGATGGAGGAAGTTTTTGTCAATATTGGGGAAATCAAGGTGTTAACACAAGAGGGACGTCTTGTTGCTGTAGGACTGGGTTCCTGCGTCGGTTTGATCCTCTATGATGCTTTGGCTAAGGTAGGGGGTATGGCCCATGTCTTCCTGCCCACCAATCGAAAGGGAGGGGACAATCCGCACCCAGGCAAATTCGCAGATACCGCAGTTGCCGCGATGGTGGAGCAGATGACCGCCCTGGGGGCCCAGAAGCGTCGGCTCAAAGCGAAGATGGCGGGGGGGAGCCAACTTTTTTCTTACGGTGCTTCGGTCATGGATGTAGGCAGGCAAAATGTAGAGGCGCTGCAAAGGGAGCTGCAGACGGCGGGCATTCCCCTAGTGGCCAGTGATGTCTTAGGCTCCCGGGGACGCAAACTGATTTTTGACGTGGGTACAGGACAAGTGTTGGTCTTCGTCATTGGCCAGGAACCGGTTGAGCTGTGACCCTCTGCCTGCGGCATAGAATCCACCTTTAGTCGACATGCTAAGGGGAGAAATGCCGCGGAAGGGGGAGGAATGTTGGATCTGGAGCGTGGCACTACTCGTATTTACACCTGTCCCATCTGCCGGGTAGACACACCCCACACCGTCTGCAGCCGGCGGGGCGGAGTGTACGCCATCCTGTGCAGTAGTTGTGCCAGCGGATCCCTAGTTCGGGAAGAAGACTTGCGATTGCACCAGTTCCGCTGGGAGGAAGAGTTGCGTCAAATCCTGGAGAACCTTAGTATCCATGAGGATTTTGATGGTGATTCTTGATCCTTGGGGGTGAACGCATGTCCAAGGATGAACGACTGGGCTGGATCGGCCTGAATATGGTGCCGGGACTAGGTCCAAGGCGCATCCGCCGCCTGGTCGACTGCTTGCAGGGTGCTCAAGAGGCTTGGCAAGCTCCCGAACATCTCTTAGCGGAGGCTCTAGGCATCCGTCTAGCCCGGAACGTAGCCCGCCATCGATCGAAGCTGGACCCGGTGAAGGAATTGGAGAAGGCCCATAATCGGGGACTGCGCATCCTCACTCCCATCTGCCCTGACTACCCTCCCCTCCTCAAGACTATCGTCGATGCTCCCGCCGCCTTGTATTGTTGGGGTGAAATTCCCCAAGGCGCGGGGGTAGCCTTAGTGGGCACCAGGCAGCCATCGCCGGCAGGGCAAGTGATGGCCCATCGACTAGGTTTTGAATTAGCCAGGCACGTTCCCGTAGTCAGCGGCCTGGCCCGAGGCATCGATGGCCTTGCCCATCGGGGCGCCATCCAAGGAGGCGGGACAACATGGGCCGTCCTCGGTTCGGCCCTCGACCGCATCTATCCCCCGGAACATACTGACCTGGCCTATGCGATCGCTTCCCAGGGAGGAGCTGTTTTGAGCGAGTATCCCCTAGGCACCGGGCCGCGAAGGGGACATTTCCCCGCGCGGAACCGAATCATCAGCGGACTCTCCCTGGCAGTCGTCGTAGTTGAAGCCCCAACTCGAAGCGGAGCCTTAATTACCGCGGATTTGGCCCTGCAGCAGGGCAGAGAAGTCCTGGCGGTCCCCGGCAGTCCCACTAATCCCCAGTGCCAGGGAAGTAATCTTCTCATTCAACAAGGAGCAAAACTAGTTCAGGGGGCCGGCGACATCCTCGAGGAAATCGTTCCGTTCACCCTGCCTGCGTTGACGCGGATTGACTCCCATTCCTGAAAGTTATATGATGGGCGCAGGGTTTACTAAACCCTGAGAATGGCCGCAAGAGGGGTGTGTCGTGTCTGACGAACGCATTATCACCGCAATTAAATGGTTGCTAAAAACCATCTTAGCTAATGGCCGCAACCCGATCCCAGTGCAGGATGCAGTCCACGGACTGCTCGATGCTGGTTTTGAGCTCGAGGAGATCGATGCAGCCGTCGACTTGCTGGTTGCGTTGCCGAATTTGATCCAGCCCGAGGGGGGATTGTGCAGTGAGTTTGACCCTGATTCCCAGGCGATGCGGGTTCTGACCCCAGCAGAGAAAGTCAAACTCCCCCTCGAAGCGCAAGAGTGGCTTTGGCGATTGCTAGGCGCCGGCCTGATCAGCCGTGAGGAGGCCGAGTATATTCTGCAGCACGCTATGGCTTTAGACGTTGGCGAAGTGGGGGTCCCCGAGCTGAAATGGATCATCGCTCAGATCTTAGAGGATGAAACCAGGGCCTTGCTGCTGGCCACCACCCCCACCAAAGCCGAACTGAGAAAAGCCTGGGAAGCTGGCTTAATCAACTAAGGCTGTTTGCGGAGGTGACATAGTGGCTAAGGCCCTAGTTATCGTCGAATCACCAGCTAAAGCAAGGACCATTACCAGGTTTCTGGGCCGCAATTTCGTCGTCAAGGCCTCCATGGGCCACGTCCGGGATCTGCCCAGGAGCCAATTTGGTATTGATATCAACAACGGCTTTCAGCCCAAGTACATCACCATCAGGGGCAAAGGGAAAATCCTGGCTGAGCTGCGAAACGAGGCCAAGAAGGTTGACAAGGTCTATCTGGCCACCGACCCGGACAGGGAAGGAGAGGCAATTTCCTGGCATCTAGCCCAGGCATTGCAGCTAGATGAAAGCAGCAACTGCCGGATCGAGTTTAGCGAAATCACCAAGCCTGCCATCGAGAAGGCGTTGGCCAAACCGCGCCCCATCGACGCCGACCTGGTCGATGCCCAGCAAGCCCGCCGGGTGCTAGACCGGATGGTCGGCTATCAACTGAGCCCCCTCCTGTGGAACAAGGTGAGGAAAGGACTCTCTGCGGGGCGGGTGCAATCGGTCGCGTTGCGCCTCATTTGTGACCGGGAAGAGGAAATTGACGCCTTCGAGCCCGAAGAGTACTGGTCCATTACCGCGAGGCTCAGACCGGAAGACAAAGAAGAAATCTTCATTGCCAAGCTCCACCGACAGGGCCAGGAGAAGATAGCCATCCCCAACAAGGAGGCGGCGGATAAGATCCTAGCTGACCTGACAGGCCACGATTGGGTCGTAACGTCTGTCACCAAGAAAGAACGTCGCCGCTATCCAGCGCCGCCCTTTACAACCAGCAGCCTGCAGCAGGAGGCATCGAAGCGGCTGCGGTTCAGCGCCCAAAAAACGATGAGCCTTGCTCAACAGCTCTACGAGGGCCTAGACATCGGCAAGGGCAGCGTGGGCTTAATCACGTACTTGCGAACCGACTCGGTGCGAGTATCCGCTGAGGCCAAGGCCCAAGCGCGAAAGATGATTAAGGAGAATTTCGGGAGCGACTTTGTGCCTGCTAGATCACCCCAGTACAAGAGCAAAGGCGGAGCCCAAGACGCCCACGAAGCCATCAGGCCTACCGATGTATATCTGCATCCCGATTCCCTCAAGCCCTACTTGAAACGGGATCAACTGCGGCTTTACCGCCTGATTTGGGAGCGATTCGTCGCCAGTCAAATGGCTCCGGCCATCGTGGATACAGTCGGCGTCGATATCCAGGTTGGAGGGTACACCTTCCGGGCAACGGGCTCGGTGATCAAATTCCCTGGCTTCATGACCCTCTACATTGAGCAGGAGGAGGAGCCCGCGGAAAGTGAAGAGGGAGTCTTGCCTGACCTTGAGGAGGGGCAGAAGGTCAAGCCTTTGGAGATCATTCCCAAACAACACTTCACCCAACCGCCGCCCCGCTACTCAGAGGCCTCATTAGTCCGCACTATGGAGGAGCTAGGGATCGGTCGACCCAGCACTTATGCCCCCACCATCGACACCCTCCAGAAGCGCGATTACGTTTACATGGAGGACAGACGATTTCATCCAACGGAACTGGGGAAAATAGTCGTTGCCCTGCTTAAGGAGCACTTTCCCAATATCATCGATACGGAGTTTACCGCCCAGCTGGAGCAAAGGCTAGATGAGATCGAAGAAGGCAAGGAAGACTGGGTCGAAGTAGTCAAGGAGTTCTATGTGCCCTTCGCCAAACAAGTTGATGCGGCCAAGGAGCATATGGAGGAAGTCTCCCTCCCCGACGAGGTCACCGAGGAGGTTTGTGAGCTGTGTGGGCAAAACATGGTGATCAAACATGGGCGTTTCGGCAAGTTCCTGGCATGTCCGGGCTTTCCCGAGTGTAAGAACACCAAGCCCATCCTCAAGGAGATCGGCGTTGAGTGTCCCAAGTGCAAAGGGCAGGTGGTCGAACGGCGCAGTAAACGGGGACGCGTCTTTTATGGCTGCAGCAACTATCCTGAATGCCATTTTACCATGTGGAATCGACCTACCGGACAGCGGTGCCCCGAGTGCGGCGAACTCCTGGTGATTAAAGGCGGCAGACGGGGTGAGTCCATCGTATGTTCCAACAAGGAATGCGGGTACAAAACAAAAGGATAACAGTGGTAGGCGGGGGGCTGGCCGGCTGTGAGGCGGCCTGGGGAGCGGCGCGCCTGGGGGTGGAAGTAGACCTTTGGGAAATGCGGCCCGCGAACATGACTCCGGCCCACGAAACAGACCAATTGGCGGAGCTGGTCTGCTCCAATTCCTTTGGCGCCCAGCGGGTCGACAGCGCCCCTGGTCTGCTGAAAGCGGAGATGGTCATGCTTGGTTCATTGCTGTTGGAATGTGCAGCAGCCTGCCAAGTTCCCGCCGGGGGCGCGCTGGCCGTCGACCGAGAAGCTTTCGCCGCCGCCGTGACCGAGCGCATCACGGCGCACCCATCGATCCGACTCATCCGGGGAGAAATCGATGCCATCCCCCCGGGAATCGTCGTCATCGCTACTGGCCCCCTCACTTCACCCGATCTGGCCGCTGCCATTGAGAAACTCACCGGAGAAGAATCCCTCTATTTCTACGATGCGGCAGCCCCCATCGTCACCACCAAATCCATCGACCAAGAAAAAGGGTTTTGGGCCTCCCGCTATGGCCGAGGCCCGGCAGACTACTTCAACTGTCCCCTGACGAAGGAGCAGTACGAACATTTCTGGGAGGAATTAACAAACGCCAAAGTAGCCGCCGCCCACCTTCCCGGGGAGGAGACGAAGGTCTTCGAGGCCTGCATGCCCATTGAAGAATTGGCCCGCCGGGGTCCCCAGACATTGCTGTTCGGTCCTTTAAAGCCTGTTGGCTTGACCGACCCCCGCACGGGCCAGAGGCCCTTCGCGGTGGTCCAACTCAGACTAGAAAACAAGCTGGGGACCCTGATGAACATGGTCGGGTTCCAGACCCGTTTGCGTTGGGATGAGCAAAGGCGCGTCTTTTCCCTGATCCCGGCCCTTGCCCAGGCGGAATTCGTCCGGCTGGGAGTAATGCACCGCAACACTTTCATCCACAGTCCTCGGCTCCTGGAGCCTACCGGGCAGCTGCGAAAGCTTCCCCGCGTCTTTTTCGCCGGGCAGCTAACCGGGGTCGAAGGGTACATGGAGTCGGCCGCTTCGGGCCTTTGGGCGGGCATCAACGCGGCCAGGCTGGCCATGGGCGAGGAACCATTGGCATTGCCGCCCACAACCATGCTAGGGGCCCTCTTGGCTCATATCAGCAACAGTCCATCCCAAGACTTCCAGCCGATGAACGCCAATTACGGCCTACTGCCGCCCCTCGCCCAGAAAATCCGCAATAAGGCCCGCCGAAATCAAGCCTTGTCCGAGCGGGCTCTTAAAGACATGGAAGCCTTCCTGGCAAAGTGGCAGGGACTGGCCCCACAGTAGGCAGGTGAGACCAATCAGACATTATCTACCCGCTTTTCTAGGTTACTTGCAAGGTGAGCGGGGTGCATCACCCCACACCATTGCCGCTTACGAGAGGGATCTAAAGCAGTTTTTCGATTTCATCGACCAGTGGTTCCCCGACACAGATGGAGCGGTCGATGTTCAGCTGCTGCGCTGGTATCTGGCCAGCCTTTGGCGAAAAGGCCTAGCCCGGACCACCATCGGCCGGAAACTAGCTGCCCTGCGTTCTTTTTACCGTTATCTGGCCCGGATGGGAGCGGTCAGCGATCCCGTCGCCCTAGACCTTGCGACGCCGAAAAAGGGGCAGCCGCTGCCGAAGTTCCTGGAAAAAGATGAAGCGCAGACCCTGTTGACCCGGCCAGATACGACCACGCCCCTTGGCCTTCGGGATCGGGCCATTTTAGAAACCCTCTACGGAGGGGGACTTCGCGTCGGAGAACTAGTGGATCTGAACTTGACCGATCTCGACTTGAAGCGGGGGCAGCTTCGGGTCATGGGCAAAGGTCGGCGACAGCGAATCTGCCTCGTTGGCCAGCCGGCCCTCGAGGCTCTCCAAGTCTACCTAAGTAAGGCAAGGCCGAAGCTCAAATCCCCCCGGTCGGAGGATGCGCTCTTTCTCAACAGCCGTGGGGGCAGGCTCACGGCCCGAGGGGTGCAAATGATCGTGGGGAAATATGGTCCGGTATCCCCCCATGCCCTGCGTCATTCTTTTGCCACCCACCTATTAGAAGGGGGAGCCGACCTGCGGTCCGTCCAGGAGCTGTTGGGGCATGCCAGTTTATCGACCACCCAGATATACACCCATGTGACTGCGGAGCGGCTGCGGACCGTTTATGAAAAGTGCCATCCGCGCGCCAAGAAGGGGGATTGAACTTGTTTAGAGGAACGACTATCTTGGCTGTGAAAATAAACGAGCAGGGAGCCATCGCGGGCGATGGCCAAGTCACCTTCGGTGACAAGACCATCGTCAAACAGTCAGCGGTCAAAGTTAGACGCATCAAAGCCAATGTGCTGGCGGGCTTCGCGGGCGGAGCAGCTGATGCCCTCACCTTATTCGAAAAGTTCGAAGCCCGCCTGGAGCAGTTCCAGGGTAATTTGCTGCGGGCTGCGGTGGAGCTGGCAAAAGACTGGCGAACCGATAAGGCCCTAAGGCGTCTAGAGGCCTTGATGGTTGTCATGAACAAGGAGCATTTGCTCCTCCTCTCCGGCACAGGAGAGATCATCGAGCCCGATGACGGCTTGGCGGCCATCGGTTCGGGAGGGCCTTATGCCCTAGCGGCAGCAAGGGCCCTGCGGGCGAACACCCAGATGTCCCCCGCGGAAATCGCCCGGGAATCCTTGCGGATTGCCTCTTCTATCTGTGTGTTTACCAACGATCAGATCACCGTGGAAGAGCTGTGAAAGGAGTCGACATGATGTCGGAACTTACGCCCCGGGAGATCGTCGCTGAGTTGGATAAGTATATTGTCGGGCAGCGGGAAGCTAAGCGGGCAGTTGCCATCGCTTTGCGAACCCGTTACCGTCGGTCGTTGATGCCGCCCGAGCTGCGGGAAGAAGTTGTGCCGAAAAACATCTTGATGATCGGTCCCACAGGCGTTGGCAAGACCGAGATCGCCCGCCGCTTGGCCCGTTTGGTGGGGGCCCCCTTCGTCAAGGTAGAGGCAACCAAGTTCACTGAGGTTGGTTATGTGGGGCGGGACGTGGAATCGATGGTCCGGGACCTGGTCGAGACAGCGATTCGTATGGAAAGGGACGCCAGGATGCGCGAAGTGGCTGATAAGGCGGAAGAGCTAGCCGAGGAGCGTCTCGTTGACCTCCTTGCCCCTATGCCAACGCCGAAACGGCCCCCCAACCCCTTCGCCGCCTTGCTGGGGATGGGAGAACCGGAAGTGGATGAGGCGGAGCTGGCGCGGACCCGCAGCGCCATCCAAGCTGAGCGGCAAGAACTAGCGCAAAGACTCCGCTCCGGTGACCTGGAAAATGAAATCGTCGAAATCGAAGTGGAAGATACCACCCCCCAAACCTTGCAGCTGTTCACCGGCATGGGCGTCGAGGAAATGGGGATCAACCTGCAGGACATGTTCGGCGGCCTGCTGCCTAAACGCAAGCGGCGTCGACGGGTGACCGTCAACGAAGCAAGACGGATCCTAGCCCAGGAAGAAGCACAAAAACTGATTGACATGGATGAAGTGATCAGTGAGGCCATCCATCGTACTGAACAATACGGCATCATATTCATCGATGAGCTAGACAAGATCGCCGGCCGTGAAGGAGGCGTCGGTCCGGACGTTTCCCGCGAGGGCGTCCAGCGGGACATCCTGCCCATCGTTGAAGGCTCCACCGTCATGACCAAATACGGCCCGGTGCGCACCGATCATATCCTGTTCATCGCGGCGGGGGCTTTCCATGTTTCTAAGCCGTCGGACCTCATCCCTGAGCTTCAAGGTAGATTTCCCATCCGCGTCGAGCTTTCCAGCCTCACCATTGACGACTTCGAACGGATCCTGACCGAGCCGGAAAATGCCCTGCTGAAACAATATACAGCCCTGCTGGCAGTGGAGGGGCTGCAGTTGAAATTCACTCCCGAGGCCATTCGGGCCATCTGTGAGATCGCCTATCTGGTGAATGAGCAGACGGAGAACATCGGCGCGCGACGGCTCCATACAATCCTCGAGAAGATCCTCGAAGATGTGTCCTTTGACGCCGCAAACCTAGACAGCACGGTCGACTACGTAATCACCAAGGAATACGTGGAAAAGCGCTTGCAGGGAATAGTCAAGGACAGGGAGTTGACCAGGTATATCCTGTAAGATATTCATCAATATGCAACTTTCCCCGTGAAAAAGCAGGAATTTGTTGGTTCATGAAGAAAGATTTTCCGTAGGCTCTGGGGAGGAAGCCCTTTCCCTTAAGGCAGACTGCCAATAAGTCGAAGATCTTACCGAGGGAGGGTGAGAAATGGCCAGCTTCGATGCCACAGAGGGTTTGCTGGTGCGGGCAATGGATTATGCCGCCGCTAGAAGCCGGGCCTTGGCAGCCAATATTGCCAACGCGAATACCCCAGGATACAAACGGGTCGATGTTTCTTTCGCGACCCATCTCAGTGAGGCGAAGCGACTCCCATTAGCTCGGTCCCACGAAGCCCATTTGGCCGGTCGACGGGAGACCGCTTCGATTGAGTATGTTCAGGAAGGCGGCACGACCATGCGCAATGACGGCAATAACGTGGATCTTGAGCGGGAAATGGCCTTCCTGGTCAACACGTCCATGTTCTATAACGCCGTGCTCGATCAATACAATCGCAGGCTAGCCAGTCTCAGGGCAGCCATCAATGAAGGGAGGCGCTAGTTGTGTTTAGCGCCATCAACATCAGTGCATCGGGATTGACTGCGGAACGCCTCCGCCTCGATTCCATCAGCAGCAACCTGGCTAATGCCAACACCAGCGCCCCGCCAGGCCAGCAGGTCTATCGCCGGCAGGTGGCCGTTCTAGCTCCGGCCAGGGGCAGAGGACCTGTTGGTGTCCAGGTATTGGGACTGGAAGAAGAGGATGCTCCTCCCAGGCTAGTCTACGATCCATATCATCCTGATGCTGATGAAGCGGGGTACGTGGCCTACGCCAACATCAATGTCGTCACTGAAATGGTGGATATGATCACGGCCACTAGGGCTTATGAAGCCAACATCACCGCGATCAACACCGCCAAATCCATGTTCATCAAGACGTTGGAGATCGGTCGCGGCTGAGCCCGCTGATCCGCCAAGGAGGTGCAGCTTAGGTGATCCGGATGCAAGCCGCCCTGCCACTGTCTCCGCCGACCGGAAGGTCAGCTGCTTCTCCCCAACAAGGGCAGGGCTTCAGTAAGACATTGGTTCAAGCACTGGACAAAGTCAATGAGATGCAACTGGAGGCTGAAGCGGCCGCTCGGGCTGTTGCTGCGGGCAAAACAGATGAATTGCACAGGGCCGTCATCGCCGCCGAAAAGGCCCACCTATCTCTTCAGCTGACTATTGCGATCCGCAACCGAGCACTGGAAGCCTATCAAGAAATCATGCGCATGCAAGTATAGTCATGAAGATGCTGGGCAACCGGCAAGGGTGGGGGTCTTATCGTGCAACCATGGCAAGCTACCATGCAGCAATTGCGTGGTCTATGGGCAAGAATGAAATGGGGGCAGCGAGTTGCTGCTATCGCCGTACTTATCGGTCTTATCTTCGCCATAATATTCCTGGTCAACCCCTGGACCACCTCCCGCTATGTTCCTCTCTTTACTCGGCTTCGCCCCTCTGACGCGGCTGAGGTCATCGCGGTCCTGAAGGAACGGAACATACAGTACCGTTTGGAAGCCGATGGTACAGCCATTTTAGTGCCTGAAGACCAGGTTTACGAGACGCGGCTTGGGCTCACCAGTCAGGGGTTGCCCCGGGGGGGCGTGGTGGGCTTTGAAATCTTTCAAGAATCCCAGTTGGGTGCGACGGAGTTTGACCGGCGCCTCCGCTACAATTGGGCCTTGCAAGGGGAGCTGACGCGAACAATTCGCGAGCTGGAAGAGGTGGAAGATGCCAGGGTCCACATCGTCCTGCCCGAGCGATCGCCGTTCTTCACCCAGGAAAGCCTGGCATCGGCTTCTGTACTCCTGGTGCTGCGGCCGGGAGCCCGGCTGACGGCCTCGCAAGTGCGAGGCATCGCCCACTTGGTGGCCCGTAGTGTTGAAGGCCTAACTCCTGAACAGGTCACCATCCTGGACAGCAATGGCAACATCTTGTCCGAATCCCTAGGTCCACAGCAAGCACTGCTCAACCGGCTGGAGATCGAAAGGGCTTATGAGCGGGATGTGGAAATGCGCGTCCAGTCTATGTTGGAAAAGGTCTTTGGGCTCGGCAACGCGATTGTCAGAGCCAGTGTCCAACTCAACCTGGACATACAGGAAGAGAAGGCAGAGATTTTCGAGCCCAGCCTGCGGGACCGAGGCATCATCCGCAGTGAGCAGCTCTATGAGGAGACGGGGCAAGGGGCCCGGGCCGGGGGGCCGGCCGGGGTGGCCAGCAACGTTCCAGGCTATGCCGCGGCGGGGGAAGATGGCGACAACTACGAACGCCGGGAGTCCATACGGAATTATGAAATAAACCGACGGGAGCAGCACCTGATCACTGCCCCCGGACGAGTTGAACGACTATCCGTCACCGTTTGGGTCAACGGGGCTGACCCTGGAGTCCTGCAAGGCCTCCAGGATGCCGTCAGCTCTGCGGTGGGACTTGATCCATCCCGGGGCGACCAGTTGATCGTGGAAAGCATGCCTTTCCACCGGGAGGCCGCGCCCATTGCTGCTCCCGCGATCCCGGGGGGAGCCAAACCGCCGTGGCTGCTCATGCTAGGGGCCCTAGCGACGATCCTGCTAGTCATCGCGGCCATGAGACGACGACGCCTGCAGCAAGGGTTCGACGTCGCCTTGACCGAACCGGCCATTCCGGAAATCGCCGCGTCTGAAGAGGACATGGAAACCAGACAGCTACAGGATGACATCCGCAGGATGGTCAAAGAACGGCCGGATGAAGTTGCCCAAGTACTACGCACCTGGTTGACAGAAGATTGAGGGGATGGTTGTGTTTCGCAAAGGAACTCTGACTGGTAAACAAAAAGCGGCCGTACTGCTCGTTTCCTTAGGACCAGAGCTATCTTCCCTAGTGTTTAAGCATTTGCGGGATGAGGAAATTGAAGAGCTCACCTATGAGATCGCCAGTCTCGACAAAGTCATGCCCGAGATCCGGGAGAAGGTGGCTGTCGAGTTTAGCCAACTGGCCCAAGCCCGGCGGTACATCACCCAAGGAGGGATCGAGCAGGCTAAGGAAATCCTGGAGAAGGCCCTAGGCGCCCAAAAGGCGACGGAGATTATCCAGCGGCTGACCGCATCGCTGCAGGTGCGGCCCTTTGATTTTGCCCGCAAGACCGACCCTGCCCAGCTGCTGAATTTTATTCAACATGAACATCCCCAGACGATCGCCCTGATCCTGGCCTATCTTCACCCGGAACAGGCGGCGGTGATCCTCTCGGCGCTGCCCGGAGAAAGCCAGGTGGAAGTGGCCAAACGATTGGCCATCCTCGACAGGACCAGTCCAGAGGTCCTGGAAGAGATCGAGGCGACGCTGGAGAAGAAGCTGTCTTCCTTTGCTACCCAAGACTTCACCATGGCCGGCGGCCTGGAAACGGCGGTCAGCATCCTCAACAGGGTCGACCGCTCGACGGAAAAGACGATTATGGAAGCTTTGGAAGAGGATGATCCTGAACTCGCCGAAGAGATCAAGAAGAGAATGTTCGTCTTCGAAGATATTGTCACCCTCGATGATCGGTCGATTCAGCGCGTATTGCGTGAAGTCGATTCGAGAGAGCTGGCTTTGGCCTTGAAGGCCGCCAGTGAAGAAGTGGCTGAACGGATTTACAAGAACATGTCTAAACGAGCTGCCGAGATGATGAGAGAAGACATTGAATACATGGGGCCTGTTCGCCTGAGGGATGTGGAGGAAGCCCAGCAGAAGATAGTCAGCATCATCCGCAAGCTCGAGGAAGCCGGGGAGATCATCGTCGCACGGGGAGGGGAGGATGAGATAATTGTCTAGGGTCATCAAGGCCGAAGACATTCGCCTCCAATCGGAACCTCCCGAAATGCCCCAGCCTCGTCGCTCACCCCCCCAACGCCAAGCCATACTCGATGCCGCTCAAATCATTAAAGCCGCCCGCGACCGGGCCCGCGTACTATTGGCGAGCGCCCAAGACCGCGCCGTCGCGATGATCACCGAAGCTGCCAACAAGGCGGCGGAGCAGGAGGAGACGGCCTTTCACCAAGGTTATCAACGGGGGCTTGCCGAGGGAAAGAAGGAGTTCCTCGGGCAGATTAAGGGCCAACTAGAGAAACTAGAGGCGATCCTGCAAGAAGCGGTCAATGTTCGGCAGGCGGCCATGGAACTTGCCGAAGAGGATTTGATTAAGCTTTCTCTCCTTATTGCCGAGAAGATCGTTAGGAAGGAAATTCAGCTGGATGGCGAGATCACTAAACGGGTGTTGACGGAAGCCATCTCCTACTTGGGCGGAGCGACGAAGATTTTCGTCCGGGTCAACCGACAGGATCTGCCCACCTTAGCGGAAGGAGAGGAAGAAATCCGGCGGCTGTTTCTTGATGCTAAGACCATTACCTTTGTCGAGGACGAAACCATCTTGCCTGGGGGCTGCATCATCGAGACGGACCTAGGCCGGATCGATGCCCGCCTGGAGACGCGACTTAGTTTGATGAAGAAAGAACTCCTGGAAGTGATGGAGGGTGACTAACAAGAAGTGGAACCTGGCCAAGTACGTAGATGCGATCGGTCGCGCCGCCCTCATCGAGCAGTACGGGGTAGTCTCCCAGGTGGTGGGCTTAATTATCGAATCGGAAGGGCCGGGAGTTGAACTTGGGGAGATATGTCACATCTACCCCAAAGGGGCAGGTCAGCCCATCGAGGCGGAAGTGGTTGGATTTAGGCGCAAGCAAATCCTGTTAATGCCCATGGGCGAGCTGCATGGAGTCAGCCCGGGGAGCCTAGTTAAGCCGACCCGTCGAGCCATGCGGGTCAGAGTTGGACCAGACCTTCTTGGCCGGGTGTTTGACGGTTTGGGGCGGCCCCTTGACGATAGGGGGCCAGTAGGAGGAAACAGCTACTATCCGATCCATAATCAGCCTCCTAATCCACTCAGCCGGCGGCGAATCACTGAGCCCCTATCGGTGGGGGTCAAGGCCATCGATGCCTTGCTCACTTGCGGCAAGGGGCAAAGGCTAGGCATCTTTGCCGGCAGCGGTGTGGGCAAGAGCACCCTGCTCGGAATGATGGCCCGCTACACTTCGGCCGACGTCAATGTGATTGCCTTAGTCGGAGAGCGAGGGCGGGAGGTGCGGGACTTCCTGGAAGGATGCTTGGGAGAAGAAGCTCTGAAGCGTTCTGTGGTGGTCATTGCCACTTCGGACCAAGCGCCGCTCATTAGGTTGAAGGCTGCTTTTGTGGCCACCGCCATCGCCGAGTATTTTCGCGACCTGGGCAAGGATGTCCTCTTCATGATGGATTCGGTAACCCGTTTAGCCACTGCCCAGCGCGAAATTGGCCTGGCAGTAGGAGAGCCTCCTGCCACCAGGGGGTATCCGCCATCGGTTTTTGCCATGCTGCCAAGGCTCCTGGAACGGACGGGCACTGGCGACAAAGGGACAATTACCGGCCTGTACACCGTCCTGGTGGAAGGGGATGACTTGAATGAACCCATCGCCGATACGGTGCGAGGCATCCTCGATGGCCATATCGTTCTCTCCCGCAAGCTGGCGGAGGCGAACCATTATCCATCGGTGGACGTCTTGGGCAGCGTCAGCCGCGTGATGCCCGATGTGGTGAGCCAGGAACATTTCGAGGCAGCAAGTCAAATCCGGGAAGTTCTAGCCGTTTACCGCGATGTGGAGGATTTGATCAACATCGGCGCCTATGTCCCGGGAAACAACCCCCGGGTTGACCGGGCGGTGCGCCATATCGATGCTGTTGAGCAATTCCTGCGCCAAGGCATGGAAGAGCATTGCCCATGGGAGGAGACCATCGAGCAGCTCCATCAACTGGCAGCAGCCGCGGTGACTAGTTAACGGAGGGAAGTGCGGTGCAGACCTTTCGGTTTTCGTTAGAGAAGGTGCTCCAGTTCAAAACGCAACGGGAAAACGAGCAAAGTGCTCGATTAGCCCAGCTCCAAAGGGAGCTGCTCAACCAGCGCCATCGACTGGCCGAACTCCTCAAGGAGCAGCAACAGGTGTTGGCCCAGTGGGAGCAGATCCAGCGGGGCACCCTCTCGCCGAAGATTATCGCCTTGTATCAACGGCATCTGGAATATCTGCGCCGCTGCAGCTATGACCAGCGGGAATTGATTGCCGTCTTGGACAGGGAACTGGAGGAGGAGCGTCGTCTCCTTCTGCGGATGAGCAAAGAAAGACGCGTTTTGGAACGCCTCAAGGAAAGACAACTGGAGGAATACCGGAGCGAACTGATGAGCAAGGAGCAAGGGTTCTTAGATGAGGTGGGAAACAACCTCTATGTCCGCAACAAGTCAAGGGGCTCCTTGTCCATGTAGAAGGGAGGCAAGCCTTGTCCCCAAGGCGGCAAACCGATGAAGAAGTGGATTCTGCCCATCATCATCTTGTTAGTTGCCATCATCATCACCGCATCTGTATTGGAGATCACAGGCATCATCCACATTCGAGGCTTGCTGTGGAATAGTCTGGCTGCTAGCAGAGCCTTCGGTCCATTGATCAGGACCTATCAGTTGGGAGTCCAAAACTCCGAGGAGTTGGCCAATCGCCACCAAGCATTGGAGGAGTTGCAGCGAAACCTCGCCCACGAGGCGGACCTCCTCCGCTCCGAAAGAGCCAACCTTGAAAGAAGGAAGAAAGAGCTCGAACGGGAAGAGCGGCGAATCCAAGAGTTGATTCAGGCCTGGGATGAGCGCCAGGCCCAGGATCAGGAAGCAAAGAAAAAGCAAGAGCGACTGGAGAGAACCCAGGAGATGTATGCCCATATGCGTGCAGAGGATGCAGCCTCGATCCTCATCCAGATGGACGATGAACTAGTTAAGACCATCTTAGAGGGCATACCTCCAGAACAATTGGCAGCCATCTTTGCTGCCCTCGAACCAAAGCAAGCTGCTCGTCTCAGCGCATTGCTGACCAACTAGAGACGAGTTGCCTATAAACATCCTTGAAAGGAGGTGAAGTGATGCAAGAGATAGCCGGGATTAGCCCCCAGCCAATCAAGCTGCCCGGGACAGCCCAGGTAGAGCCGATAGGCGAAGGCTCCGAACTAGGTTTGTTCGCCGCCATGCTCCTACAGCTCCTAGGGCCGTCACCCCAGGAGCATCAAGAAGTGCCGGCGGAGGAACAATCGCTCAATGGGGCCGCCGTTGTGACTGAAGGGGCATCGGGAAGAGGTCAAACTCCGCTGACACCGCTAGCCCTTGAGATAGGCGGGGAAGCCGATAAACCCCAAGAGGCCGCCGTAGACGGAACGGCTCCTTTGCTGAAGCAGCACCTGTCACCACAGCCGGAAGCGCCATTTCCCACCCCGCCAGGGACGGTGATCGTGCACGATCCGCCCATGGTCCTCAGCCCAGAAGCACTGTTGTACCGACAGCCAACGAAACTGGGTGCCGCGCCAACAGGCAACGGGGAGCTAGGTCAAGGCAGACCGGAACCTTCATTGCCAAGTCAGGCCCCGGTCATGATCCGGCAGGCGCCTCAAACCATCGTCCCAGCCCAGACCAAACGGCCCCTGACCAGGGAGCCCCTCAGGGTCCAGGCGCGGCAAGATGATGAACCGCGGCCAGGGCGGCTTCTTAGTCGAGCAGTAAGGGGTCTTGTCATGCCAAGGGATGCGGTTCATCCTCTCGCGGCCAAAACGCTGCCGACGGAGACATGGCCGAACTTAACCGGGCTCGAGGAAGGTGAGGCAATCGTTGACTTGCCGGACTTAGCCCGCCGCAATGGGCTGGAGGCAGTCCCAGGATTCCCCAGGCCAGCGGCCGCGATGAGCTTAGAGCCAGGTCATGCAGCCGATGGGAATCAAGGGGAGCGACTGAGCACGGACCGCCCTAAGGTGGACGTCCCCGTGGAGGAAAAAGCCGCGGAGTTCATCGTCGTCGAAGCTGCGCTCAAATCGGCAAAGGAGATCCCGCCAGAGCGCATCCCCTTTGAGCCGAAGGCGAGTCACCCGGAGGAGCAGGAAGTCCGGGAACCGGAAGACCACGGCGAGCCTGATCTCAAAGAGCTGGGTGCTGATGAGGCCGCGCCTAAGGCGACGTCTACAGTCACAGTTGCCAAAGAGCCGGCAAAGAAGACCATTCCAAGCCAAAAAGTGAAGATGCCTCCGAAGGCGCCCTCCCAGGAGCTTGTCCGGGAGCAAGAGCCCGTCCCTCTCCCCGATGCATTTGCTGAGGCCGGTGAGAAGGAGGCAAAAATCGATCAGCCGGAAGTCTCCTTCCGCATGGTCGAAGGATCCATGGCGCCTAAGTTCCAAGGGACCGAGCGGGTGGCTAATGTGCCCCGGGAAGTCCCCAGGGAAGTCCCCTTGGCGAAGGGCGTCGCAGAACAGGTCATCCGGCAGATGAATCTGGAGATCAGGCCTGGGGTCCAAGAGGTGCTAATTAAGCTCGAACCCAGGGAATTGGGCGATGTCAGGCTGCGGATCATCTCCCAGGATGGAGCGATAACCGCCCGCATCGCGGTGGAAACCACAAGCGTCAAGGCGATTATGGAGAGCGCCATGCCGGAGCTGCGGACAAACCTGCAGCAGCAGGGAATCCAGCTGGTCGACTTTAGCGTCCAGGTGGGAACTGATGGCTTTTCCTTCGACCAGGCCAGCCCCCAGCATAGGGAACGACAGTGGACCCACGGGGGCAAGCGGGGAGGCGCCCGCGAAGAGCCCGCCTATGTCCAAGTCGACACTGGCTGGAAGCTGGGGCGGGTAGATATCCGAGCTTAGAAAGGAGGATAAGATGCAAGTCTATGGTGTGTCATCCGGCCAGAATACGGAAAACACCTTCGCCTCTCAGGAAATCTTAGGCAAGGATGCTTTCTTGCGGTTGTTGCTTACCGAACTGCGCTATCAAGATCCGCTAAACCCGGTAAGCGACAAAGAATTTGTGGCCCAACTGGCCCAGTTCTCGGCCTTGGAGCAGACGCAAAACCTCAACGCCAACTTCGAACGCTTCGCTAATCTACAAGTGCAGCTGTCCTTCATGACCCAGGCGGCGTCCCTGCTGGGCCGGGAGGTTGAGGTATACGACGATGAGCTGGAGCAAGTTGTCCAAGGGAAGGTTTCGGCAGTGAAGCTGGACAATGACGGCTTCCCGTGGATAACGGTAGGCGACTTTCATTATCCCCTCGGTAATCTGCGGGGAATAACCGGTTAGGAGGATTAGGGTTGGTTGAGAAAATAAGAGGCAAGACTTTTATTCCTGTCGAGCCCCAACTGAAGCCCACCCGGGGTCCGGGGAGCCCTTCTTTCAAGGCTCTGCTCGATCAGGAGCTAAAGGAAGAGGTTCGCTTCTCAGCCCATGCCCAGGCCCGACTCCGATCCCGGGGATTGGAACTGAGTCAAGACCAGCTAAAGCAGCTTAATCAAGCGGTAGCCAAGGCAGCCGCCAAGGGGGCGCGGGAGTCGTTGGTGCTGGTGGGAGACCTAGCCTTCATCGTTAGCGTTCCCAACCGGACAGTGATCACCGCGATGGCTGAGCCGCGCAAAGAGGGAGGAGTGTTCACCAACATCGACAGTGCGGTCATCACCTAAGGGGCCGGACCTCACAGGAGGCCCTAGCGACCGCTGACTGACTGAGGCGGTCCAACTCAAGGAGGGATTCTTATGATGAGGTCGATGTTTGCCGGTGTATCCGCCTTGCGCAATCACCAGATCAAAATGGATGTCATCGGCAACAATATCGCCAACGTCAATACCATCGGCTTTAAGAGCAGCCGGGTAACTTTCAAGGATATGCTCAGCCAAACCATGAGGGGTGCCAGCAGTCCCAGCGAGGACCGGGGCGGCACCAACCCGGTCCAGGTAGGCTTGGGCATGACCCTAGGCAGCATCGACACTATCCACGTTCAAGGTAATGTGCAGCCAACGGGCAACGGCACCGACCTGGCCATCGAGGGCGAAGGATTCTTCGTGCTCAGCGACGGACTCACCAACTTCTACACCCGTGCGGGGGCCTTCGGGCTCGACGGACTGGGGAACCTGGTCAATCCGACGGGGCTGTTCGTCATGGGCTACCATGCCGATGGGGCAGGGAACATCGATTACCTCGGAGGCCTAAAGGCCCTAGCCATCGATTCCAGTCGGACCAAAGACCCCATCGCCACCACCAAGATCACCTACGCGGGGAACCTATCGGTCATGGCCAACGGTCAGTTGAGCTATGAGCCTAACCCGGTGGTAGTATCAGATGGTCACGGTAATGAGGCTCGCCTGAGCATTTACCTCACCCCGACGGGGGCCTTCAACGAGTGGCAGTGGGAGGTAACGGCCGTTGGGGGACAACTAAATGATGGAACAAAGGATACGGATAAAGTGACGGGGACCATCGTCCTCGATGAGAATGGCAATGTTGTCAGTGTGACAGGTGGAGAATTCTCGGTCGTGCCGGAGGACGGTTCAGCAGTGCAGATAAGACCGCCACAAGGGTCCGGTACTGCTAATATCTTTGAGTATAGCACTGACGGCACGAATTGGGTAGATCTGACCACCGCCAGTTTCGCCCCAGCCCCGGTGCGGACAGCTCCGGTAGAGGTCTACGACTCCTTGGGGCGCAAGCATGAGGTCACCATCACCTTCAAGCGACTGGGGGCGAATCAGTGGGAGTGGACGGGTGCGGGACCCGGCGGCGCTACGGCGACGGGAGTGCTCACCTTCGATGTCCATGGCAACTTGATGTCCGCATCGAATAATACCCTTACTATCAGTCCTCCCGATGCGGCCGCCCAGACCATCGAGCTGGACTTTAGCCAGATCACCCAGTATGCGGGGGCCTTTTCGGCGGAGGCCCAGAGTCAAAACGGCTTCCCCGAAGGTTCCTTTGAGACCTTCAGCATCGATACGAGGGGCGTGATCACCGCGAGGTTTTCCAACGGTCTCAGCCAGACCCTTGGCCAGATTGCCCTGGCCGTGTTTGCCAACCCCATGGGCCTTGCCCGGCTAGGCGACAACCTCTTTGAGCAGACAAACAACTCCGGGATTGCCCAGATCGACGCTCCCGGCGTTGGCTCACGGGGCCACATTTCCCCAAGTTCGGTGGAGATGTCCAACGTGGACCTGGCCCAGGAATTTACCAATATGATCGTTGCCCAGCGGGGCTTCCAGGCCAATTCACGGGTGATCAGCGCATCCGATGAGATGCTGCAGGAGCTTGTTAACCTGAAGCGCTAAGTAACCAAGACCGGGGCTTTTGCCCCGGTCACCCCCGGAGGTGGAGGCCATGATTAAAGTCCACCGGCTAGATGGCAAAGATTTTTACCTGAATGCTAATCTCATCGAGACGGTGGAGGCCGTTCCCGATACCTTGATCACCTTGACTACCGGGAGGCGACTGTTCGTACAGGAAACGGTGAGCGAAGTGGTGGGGCTGGCCACCGGCTTTTTCGCGAAAGTCGCCAACCATGAATGGATAGGGCGGGAGCCCTAAGATAGGAGGCCGAACACAGGCTATGGATGTTGCAACGATAATAGGCATAATCGTCGGAGTGGCGCTCCTGACAGCGGCCATCGTGATCAATAGCACCCTGGCAGCCTATTGGGACTTCGCATCGCTGTTGATCGTCCTCGGCGGAACCTTGGCGGCAACCTTAATCAACTACCAGCTGCATGAGGTTTTGGGAGTCTTCAGGGTGCTCAGGATCGCTTTTCGGCGCCAGGGGACTACTCCGGAGGAAATCATCCGCTCTCTGGTCGGTTTTGCCGAGAAAGCGAGGCGGGAAGGACTCTTAGCCATGGAAGAAGAGGCAGAGAAGATCGATGACCCCTTCCTGCAAAAAGGGATCCAACTAGTCGTGGACGGCACCGATCCGGAATTGGTGCGGGGCATCATGGAGATCGAGCTGTCGTTCCTTGAAGAAAGGCACCGACGGGGCCAGCGAATCTTTGAAACCATGGGCGCCCTAGCCCCCGCCTTCGGTATGACGGGGACCCTAATCGGCCTGATCCAAATGCTCGGCAAACTAGATGACCCCGAGAGCGTCGGTCCGGGCCTCGCGGTAGCTTTGATCACCACCTTGTATGGCGTCATCTTGGCCAACCTGATCTTCTTGCCCATTGCCGGCAAGCTGAGGGTGAAGAGCGAGGAAGAGGTGCTCCTTCGAGAGATCATGGTGGAGGGAATCCTTTCCATTCAGGCAGGGGAAAACCCAAGGATCGTCGAAGACAAACTGAAGGCCTTCTTGCCGCCCAATAAGCGGGATCTTGACGAGCCTGAAATGGAGAGGGCCGGAGGTGTGGAAAGGGTGGTGCCTGATGGCACGCCGCCGGCGTAAAGAAGAGGGCAGTCCATTTGGCGGAGCCGCCCACTGGATGCTAACCTACAGCGATATGGTGACCTTGTTGCTCTGCTTTTTCGTCTTGCTCTTTGCTTTCTCCAGCATCGACATCCAGAAATTCAGGGCCATCATGAGCGCTTTTCAAGGGTCGATTGGGGTGCTAGACAGTGGTCGGGCGGTGCATCGAGATGATCGGATTGAAGACGCGGCCTTAGAGATGGATGTGGAGCAAATCATAACGCCGCCGACCATCCAAGAGCTGAGACAGCTTCAAGACATCTTTGATACTCTGCAGACCTGGGCGGCCCAACAGGACCTGGATGGACTAGTCTATATGGTTATGGAGGAACGGGGGATCATCATCCGCTTTGCCGACAGAGTGCTCTTTGATTTGGGCAAAGCAGAGCTTAGGCAGGAGGCCAAAGAGGTCCTAGACCGGATAGGGAACCTGTTGAATAGAATCCCTAATCATGTGCGAGTCGAGGGGCATACGGACAACTTGCCCATCCGGACCGCAATGTTCCCTTCCAACTGGGAGCTGTCGACGGCCCGCGCGACGAGTGTCATCAGATATTTGATCGAGAACTGCGGTCTACAGCCCAACATGCTGTCGGCTGCCGGGTATGGGGAATACCGGCCCATTCAGACTAATGCCACTGGAGAGGGCAGAGCCGCCAATCGCCGGGTGGACATCGTCATTCTGCGCCTGGGCCTGAGTGAGGCTGAACCATACACCCCGGCCCTAGATAGTCCGATGTAAAGGAGCGAGATATCAATGGAAAGTGGACGTAATCTTCGCCTAGTCGTTATTTTCGTAGCCCTGACTTTATTGGCTGCCGCTGTCATCCTTTACACCGGGTTTGCCCTTTTTGGCAAGAATCAACAACGAGAGGTCGTCGCAGGACAAGCCCCCGTTAAGGAGCGGACCACCATTGGCCCCACCTTCGAAGTGGGGACATTCACCGTTAATCTCTTGCCAAGCCCGGGCAGGATTACCTCCCGCTACTTGCGCACCCAGCTAGTCTTCGAAGCCAATTCGCCCAAGACTGTCCAGGAGCTGGAACAGCGAACGCCGCAGGTGAAGGACAAGATCATTAATCTCCTCCGCTCGAAAACAGTTGAAGAGATGATGGATCCCCAGGGAGCCGATCGATTGCGGGAGGAAATCAAAGACGAGATTAACCAGCTGCTCCGGGAAGGTGAAATAACCGAGGTCTACTTCATCGATCTGGTGATTCAATGAGGTGAAGCCTGATGCAAGGGTCTTGCCAGGAAAGCCAACCCATCAAGTTCAGTTTTCGTCACCGGCCCAAGGGAAGCCAGGTGGTGTATCAGTTTTATCGTGAAGGGTCACACAAGCTGGCAAGACGTCTAGAACGGCTCCTTGGCATCAGCGTCCAGGCCTGGCTGAGGGAGATTCGGTCTGGGCTGGGGGTAGAGGCATTCCCAGATGGTTATTTATTTGCCTTCCGGGAAGGAGATTCTTGCGGGTACATACACATGGAAAGGCACCTAGCCCATCTGATCCTACAGCGACTGCTGGGGACGGATGAGCGCAACTTGGGAAAAAGGGAGCTCACCCTCCTTGAACAAGGAGTCCTCCGGGGAGCGGTCAAAGGAGGGCTCGAGGGGCTCGACCTGCCCACCCAGATAGATTGGGCAACATGCCCGGAGTTTTGCCTGGCGGAGGATGCCATGCTCATTGGCATTCGCTTGCGGATAGGCAGTGTGGCCGGAATGATACATCTTTATCTTCCTCCGTCCTTGGTGGGACCCAGGCCGTCATCACCGCGTCTTGAGGAGCATTCTTTGACGCTGACGGCTTGCTTAGGAGAGGGAGAGCTTACCTTGAAAGAATTCCTGGAGTTGAAATGTGGCGATGTAGTCCTGTTGGGTTCAACGAGGGATCCCTTGACAGTGTACATCGGCCACCGACGCTGGTTGCGGGCCAGACCTGGGATCTCCGGTCGCCGCATCGGAATTCAGATCACCGACATACTGCACGAAGGAGATCAAGCCTGTGAATAGGAATATTCTTTCCCAAGCAGAAATTGACGCCTTGTTGGGCAATAGTCTTCAAGATGGGTCATCGATGCCGGACCTGGACATGGATACCTTGACGGAACTGGTCCAAGTCTGCGTCCAAAGCACTGCCCAGACTCTTCAGCAGCATCTCACGCCGACCATCAGCCTCCATCCTCCCCAAGGGTGGGAGTGTAACTGGGAGGACTTCCGCTCTACTTTATCCGACGAAGACTATTTAGCCCTTGCCGCTGAATATGGGGAGCCTCTCAATGGAAACACCTTGTCTTTATTCACCCTTGACAGCCTGGAGTCGGCGGCAGCTATTGTTCCCGGGGGCGCCGCCACCGGCGAAGCCTTGCTGTACACGATTGTGGAACAATTTGCTAATGCCCTTAACTCCCTATTGGATAATTCCCTCGAAACCCGCTTGGGCGTTGTCAGGAACGTCCGTCCCGATGAGCTAAGGAGCCTGCTGCCCCTGCGCAACGGCGAGGAATTCATCGCCTATCGGTTCGGCTTTTTCATCGAGAACGCCACCAGTCTCGAAGGTCATCTGTTGCTTCCTGTAAGTGTTGCTGAACAGTTGATAAGTGCTTTGCACCACGCTCCGCCCCCTGCGCCGAAGAGCGGCCAGCGAAGGGACGCAAGGAACGTCTATCCTGCCCAGTTTCCACCTTTGCGTCCGGATCCGGAGGAAGAAATTGGCCAAGACATACACCTCCTGGCCGATGTGGAACTGAATCTGTATGTCGAGCTGGGACAGACCCAAATGAAGGTTGAGGAAGTCCTTCAACTAGGCATCAATGATTACATCACCTTGGATAAGACGGCGGGAGAGCAGGTCGAAGTCTACATTAACCACAAGGCATTTGCTCGAGGAGAGGTCATCGTCATCGATGAACATCTGGCAGTGAAGCTGACCGATATCATCGAACCTGAAGAGAGACTGGAGCAGATATCCATCGGATCTGAGACAGAACTGGCCAGATGATCCAGGGGATTCCCCGGCTCAATTTTGCTCCGATCGGAGGCGATGCCCTTGACCAGCCCGGATCAGGTAAACTTGCTTTGGGAAGCCGCGAAGGTTTTTCTGACCCTTCTGTTGATCATCCCCTTCATCTATTTGGCCACCCGGTTTTACGCCCACAAAGGCCTCCGGTCCGTAGATGGTAGGAGGCGCTTGTCTGTTGCCGAAGTCTACTCTTTAGGACCGCGGCAGAAACTGGTCCTCCTGGAAGTGGGAGAACGGCTTCTCTTACTTGGGGTTACCGACGGAGCGATTAATGTGCTGCATGAAATGGACCAAGGGGACCTCCCGGCCCTACCTGTAGAGGAAACGCCGGGGTTCGCGACGAAATTGCGTCAGGCTCTGAGCCAGCTCAAGGACAGCAGGGAGGCGAAGGACGATTGAACAAGGGCTTGTTGGGACTACTAGCATTATTCCTCGCACTTTCCATCCTACTGCCCGGCTGCGCCCTAGCCCAGCCATTTCCCTTTCCCCGCGTCGAGATCGGCGTCGGTGCCGCCGAGACACCGACGGAGGTAGCTCAAAGCCTACAGATCCTTTTCTTGCTGACTGTACTCGTCTTAGCGCCAGCGATCCTCGTCTTGATGACTTCTTTCACCAGGGTCATCATCGTGCTGTCCTTTGTTCGCAACGCCCTGGCCACCCAACAGATGCCTCCCAACCAAGTGCTGGTGGGACTCGCCCTGTTCTTGACCTTTTTCATCATGGCGCCAACTTGGCAGGTTATCAACAGTGAAGCCATTCAACCTTACCTGGCCGGGGAGGTCACCCAAGATGAGGCCCTGAGCAGGGTGGACGCCCAGATGCGCACATTCATGCTCCGGTACACCAGGGAAAAGGATTTGGAGCTTTTCGTCCAGTATGCTAATGCGGGCCCGCCGCAGACTATCGATGCTGTGCCCACTTACCAGCTAATTCCAGCGTTCGTCATCAGCGAGCTCAAGACGGCCTTTCAATTAGGTTTCATCATTTTCATTCCCTTCATCGTGATCGATATGATCGTGGCCAGCGTACTGATGTCTATGGGCATGCTCATGCTGCCTCCAGTAATGATTTCGTTGCCCTTTAAGATTTTGTTGTTCGTGCTCGTCGACGGATGGCACCTGATCACTCGTTCTTTGCTCCTTAGCTTCCAATAGGAGGGTATAAGCCTTGACCGACATTACAGTCATTGAGCTGGGGCGACGAGCCCTATGGACAGTTCTGTTGGTGGCGGGGCCAATCTTGGGACTGGCCTTGATCACGGGCCTTTTGGTCAGCATTTTCCAGGCCACTACCCAGGTCCAAGAGCAGACCCTCACCTTCGTGCCAAAGCTATTTGCCGTCCTGGGGGCCACCATCCTCTTCGGGCCCTGGATGGTCCAAACGCTGCTGGAATTTGCCGGCGGGCTGCTGGCGAATATGCATTTGTACATTGGTTGATCAAGGAGGGGAGCGGTCCTAGGCCGCGAAAACCTTGTGGGAAGGATTTGCACAGCAGGCGCCGGGGCTTTTCCTGGTCTTCACCCGTTTGAGCGGACTGGTCGTCACCGCTCCTTTGTTTAGTTACCGCAACATCCCCACGTTGCTAAAAGTGGCCTTTGCCAGCCTCCTGGCAGTGATCCTTTTTCCTTATGCCAGGCCCCTCAGCCCCGCAGAGTTCTTGTCGCTGTCTTACATCCTCCAAGCCCTCGGGGAACTCGCCCTGGGACTTGCCCTAGGCTTCGCGGCCAGTTTGAGCCTACAAGCCATCTACTTGGCCGGCCAGCTGATGGATGTGCCGATGGGTTTTGGGATGGTCAACATCCTCGACCCCCAGCTGGGACTGCAAGTGCCCATCATGGCCCGCTTCTACAACATCATCGCTGTCTTGGTTTTCCTAGGCGTCAACGGCCACCACATGGTGCTGATGGCCCTGATGCGAAGCTTCGAACTCCTTCCCATTGGCCAGATCAACTGGGGACCGGGCGTGGTGATGGTGCTGATTGAGGGTTTCGCATGGATGTTTGTTCTCGGAGTGAAGATCGCCTTGCCGATCATGGGCGCCATTTTCCTGACGGACATTGCCCTCGGCATCATTGCCCGGTCAGTCCCCCAAATGAACGTTTTTCTCGTCGGGTTTCCCATCAAGATCGGGGTAGGTTTGTTCTTGCTAGTTTTCGTGGTGCCCAGCTACATCCGGGTCATTGCCCAACTGTTCAGTGAGAGCGGCGATATGCTCTCCTACTTGTGGGAATTCATCAGTTCCCTGAAAGGATGAGGGACTTGACGGAGTTTATGGATCTGCAGCTTTTTGCCGGTGAAAAGACCGAACCGGCTACTCCCCGTCATCGTCAGAGGGTGCGTCAGCGGGGTCAAGTTGCGGTCAGCAGGGAGTTGACTAGCGCCCTCATCTTGTTGGCGAGCGTCCTGGCCATGACCACCTTCAGCGGACAGGCCCTAGGGCAAATTGGTCGACTGATCGAATACGCGCTCAGCGAACCTTTCTTTGCCGTGGATTTGACGCCAGCCCATCTGCGAGAGATCGTCCCCGTTACGTTGAGTGCCTACTTGAAAACCGCCAGTCCCATTATCCTCATCGTCATGCTGACGGGGGCCTTAACCCAGATGGTCCAGGTAGGACTAGTTTTCAGCGGCGAGCCCTTGATGCCCAAGTTGGAGAGGATTAATCCCGCTGAAGGCTTGCGGCGGATCTTTTCCAGGCAGTCTATTGTTGAATGTGCTAAGGCCCTCCTGAAGGTGACACTGATCGGTTTTGCCGCCTTTGATCTTCTCCGCAAGTCGTGGTTAAAATTCCCCGAACTCATCTCCCTGTCCCCTCTGCAAAGCGCCCAGCTCCTCGGCGATTTGGCCCGAACCATGGTCCTGCGGATAGGACTGTTGCTCCTTTGCCTGGCGGTGCTCGACTATTTGTATCAGCGCTGGCAATTTGAGCAGAGCATCATGATGAGCGTCCAAGAAGTCCGCGATGAATACAAAGAGATGGAAGGAGATCCGGCCATTAGGTCCAAGATCCGGCAGATGCAAAGGCAAATGGCCAGCCGAAGGATGATGCAGAGGATTCCGGAGGCGGATGTGGTGATCACCAACCCTGTCCACCTTGCCGTGGCCTTGCAGTATGTTCCCGACAAGATGAACGCTCCTCAAGTAGTCGCCAAGGGAGCAGGTCCCCTGGCGGAGCGGATCAAAGCCATCGCCAAGGAGCACGACATCCACATCGTGGAGAATGCGCCCCTGGCCCAGGGGCTCTATGCTGCGGTGGAGGTGGGCGAGGAAATCCCGCCGACTTTGTATCAGGCGGTCGCGGAGGTCTTGGCCCTGGTCTTTCGTTTGCGTCGGAAACGCCCGGAATAGAGGAGACCAACCCCCAAGTGGCGAATCTTGGATCCCAAAAGGGGGAACGCAAAGGTGGCAGCACAGCCTTGGAGGCGCTGGTTTCATCATACTGATATCTTGGTCGTAGCGGCAGTGGTGCTGGTCATCGTGATGATGGTCATACCTTTGCCGCCCGTTGTGTTGGACATTCTGCTGGCCACCAACATCTGCGGAGCCTTGTTAGTCCTGTTGCTGACCATGAACATCAACGAACCTTTGGAGTTTTCGATTTTCCCCTCGCTGCTGTTGATTGCGACCTTGTTCCGGCTGGCTTTGAACGTATCATCGACCAGGCTGATCTTGCTCCATGGCCACGCAGGGAAAGTCATCGACGCTTTTGGCAACTTCGTGGTCGGCGGCAACTACGTCGTTGGTTTCGTGATCTTCTTCATCCTCGTCATCGTGCAATTCGTGGTCATCACCAAGGGAGCTGAACGGGTGGCGGAGGTGGCCGCTCGGTTCACTCTGGATGCCATGCCCGGCAAACAAATGAGTATTGATGCCGATCTGAATGCCGGCCTCATCACCGATGCCGATGCCCGCCAACGGCGCCGGGACATCGAGCGCGAAGCGGACTTTTACGGGGCTATGGACGGAGCCAGCAAGTTTGTCAAGGGAGATGCCATCGCCGGCATCATCATCACCTTGATCAACATCCTTGGCGGCTTGATCATCGGCGTCCTCCAGAAGAACATGGCCCTGCAGGCGGCACTGCAGCGATACTCTCTCCTGACAGTGGGTGATGGACTAGTCAGCCAGATCCCCGCCCTGCTCATTTCAACGGCCACAGGGATCATCATCACCCGCGCAGCTTCAGAGGCGAATATGGGCGAAGATTTGACCGTACAACTCTTGCGGCAACCAAGGGTCCTGGCCAGCTCAGCCGGAGTGTTGCTGCTGTTCGCCTTAGTGCCAGGCCTGCCGACCCTTCCTTTCTTGCTGCTGGCTGGGGGAATGGGAGCCATGGCTTACGGCATCGATCGGGCCCAGCGGATCCAGGAGGAAAAGAGCTACGAAGCCGAACGGGCTGCGCAAGTCGAAGAAGGCAAGAAGCCGACTAGCGTCTTGCCCCTGTTGCAGATGGACATGATGGAGATCGAGATCGGCTACGGGCTGATTCCGCTGGTGGATGTAGAACAGGGAGGGGACCTCCTTGAACGGGTGACCATGATCCGCAGGCAATGCGCCTTAGAACTTGGGATCGTCATCCCCGCCATACGCATCAGGGACAACATGCAGCTGTCGCCAAATACCTACTGCATCAAGATTAAAGGGGTCGAGATGGGGCGCGGGGAGCTGATGTGCCGGTATTACCTGGCTATGAAAGCCGGACCTGTCTCCGAGGAAATCCCTGGCATTGCCACCACTGAACCGGCGTTCGGCCTGCCAGCCCTTTGGATCACCGAGGATAAGCGAGAACAGGCCGAGTGGGCTGGGTATACAGTTGTCGACGCACCGTCGGTGCTGGCCACCCATTTAACGGAAATCATCAAATCCCACGCCCATGAACTTTTGGGACGCCAAGAAGTAAAGACCCTCCTTGACGCGATGAGGGATCAGTACTCAGCAGTAGTTGAAGAACTGGTGCCCGACCTCCTAACCCTAGGAGAAATCCAGAAGGTCTTGCAGAATCTCCTGCGGGAAGGGGTGTCTATCCGCAATCTGGTTACCATCCTGGAGACATTGGCGGACAACGCCCGCCATACCCGCGACCCAGAAGTGTTGACGGAACAAGTGCGCCAGGGTCTTGCCCGCCAAATCTCAAGTCAATACGCCGTGGATGGAGTCATCCCGGTTATCACCCTTGAGCCGCGATTGGAGGAGGAGCTGCTCGAACGACTGGAAGGGGAAGGTTCGGCCCATCTGATCGTGGAGCCCCACCGCGCCCAAGCCTTAATCGAACAGCTGGCGTCGCTGCTGGAGAAAGCAGCTGCCCAAGGGGTGCAGGCAGTCTGCCTTTGCTCGACTCGACTGCGCCTTCCCTTGCGTAAGTTGACCGAACGGGTATTGCCGCGCTTGACGATCTTGTCCTATAACGAGATAGCCCATGAATTTGAGGTACAATCCTTCGGGATGGTGAGTGTTTCCCATGAGGGTTAAGCGTTTTGTGGGCAAGTCCATGAAGGAAGCTGTGGCCCAGCTGAAAGCAACCTTCGGCGATGAAGCCGTCATACTGCATACGAAGCGTTCCCGAGGTGGGCCCTTTGGCCTATTTGGCCGACCTAGGGTGGAGATCATCGCTGCTGTGGATGTTGCGCCACAACCGAAGCCGCCCCCTGCCCCTGTAAACTCCTCCGAGTTGCAGTTGTTGCAGCAGGAGTTGCAGGAGGTTAAAGGGCTGTTGGCATCACAAAACAAGGGCACGGGACCCTGGCAATCCTTGTACGAGGAGCTGATAGCCGGGGAAGTCGATCCGAAAAACGCCCAGTATCTCTTGGACAAGATGACCCAGATCCTTCCCCCCGGCTCACCGCCGGAGGAGGCCATCGCCGCCCTGAAGGGAATCGTCGCCGAAGAAATCCAGGTGGTGTCCCCCTGGGACCTATCCGCAGGGACGCGGATTGTGGCCCTAGTCGGTCCCACTGGGGTGGGGAAGACCACCACGATCGCCAAAATCGCTGCCAACTACGCTTTACTCGCCAAGCGACGGGTAAGCCTGCTAACAATGGATACTTATCGAATTGCCGCTGCCCAGCAGCTCAAGACATATGCTGAGATTATCGGTGTGCCCCTCGAGGTTGTGTTCACGCCCAGGGCTCTGACAGAAGCTCTAGAAAGACATAAGGACCGTGATCTGATCCTGATCGATACGGCAGGGCGGAGCCAGCACAACAAGATGCACCTGGCGGAGCTGAAAGCCTTCCTCGATCAAGCTCATCCCGATGAGGTTCATCTAGTCCTGAGTGCAACTACAAAAACGAGGGATGCGATGGAAATCATCGATGGCTTTGCGACAGTTCTGCCTCTTAACCGCTTGATCATCACTAAACTTGATGAGACAAGCAGCTACGGAATGATCCTGAATGCCTGTCGGTACCTGGGCAAGCCGCTGGCATATGTCACCACTGGGCAAAGCGTCCCCGAAGACATCGAGGTAGCCGATCCGAACAAGATCGCCGATCTTATCTTGGGGGGATAGGCATGTACGATCAGGCAGAAACCCTCAGACAACTCAGCGCCCAGACAAGAGTACCACCCCAGTCGTCCCCGGCCCGGGTTATCGCCGTGACCAGCGGCAAGGGAGGGGTAGGAAAGACAAATCTGACGGTCAATGTCGGTTTGGCCCTAGCCAGGATGGGCGTGCGAACCGGGGTCCTCGATGCCGATTTGGGCATGGGTAATGTGGATATTGTCCTTGGGATCGTGCCCCAATTCAACTTGAGTCATGTTATCTACGGGCAAAAGCGCATGAAGGACATCATCGTGGAAGGACCTGAATCAATGAAGGTCCTGGCCGGGTGTTCGGGAATGTATGAACTGGCTAACATGAGCCAATGGCGGTTGCAGCGCCTCACTAAAGCCCTAGGCGAGCTCGATGACCAGCTGGATGTTCTCTTGATCGACACAGGCGCTGGTATTTCCCGCAATGTCCTCAGTTTTCTGCTCTCCGTTCAGGAGGTTATTGTCATCACCACCAATGAGCCTACATCCATCACCGATACATACGGTCTAATTAAGGTGCTCAATCAGAGCAATCCGAATTGCAAAGTCTCTTTGGTGGTCAACATGGTCCGCAATCAAAGGGAAGCTGAGGGTGTTTGCCGAAGGCTGAACTTGGTGGTTGAGAAGTTTCTCCATACCCAGCTGGACTACTTGGGCTATCTGCCTTTCGATGATGCGGTGGCAAGATCGGTTCAGCAGCAAAAACCTATCCTGCAGGCCTATCCCTATAGTCCGGCGGCCAAAGCGATTGCCCAAATGGCAGCAGCCATTTGTGAGCGGCCTCGTCCCATAGGCGGTGGGATCAGGGAGCTTTTTGCTCGGATGGTTCAGCTTTTTTCCAGGTAGGAGGGAAAACATTGCAGGGCAATTTGAGCGTCGGTCAGTCAATGGCCATCGAAGTAGATCAAAAACGCTACAATACTCGCGTCGAAGGTTTGACCAACGACACAATCTACCTAGCTGCGCCCACAGAGCGACAATTGCCTGTACAGATAGAGCCTGGCACAGAGGTAGGCATCAGTTATCTATCCAAGGAACCTATGCGAGGATGCCGATGGACAGCCACAGCCCAAGTCAAGGGCGCGACCCGAGGTCGTATTCCGCTGCTTGCCGTTAGTCGTCCCGACCGGTGGATAAGGACTCAGGACAGAAGATACGTTCGGGTCCCCTGCACTTTGGATGTCCGTGTGGTTTGTGATGACTTGGTTCATTCCGGGCTCACCCAGGACATCAGCGGCGGCGGCATGCTCATTCTTCTGCCCACCAGACTAACACCGGGCCGACTAATTACGCTGCAGTTCACCCTGCCGCCAGATGAGCTGATGGAAGTTGCGGCCCAAGTTGTTCGCGACTTGCCTGAACAAGGAGGGCTGATTCCTACGGCCGTGGAATTCATCGATCTTGATGAGCGGGAAAGAGACAACATCATCAAGTTCGTCTTCGCCAGGCAGAGGAGCTTGCGCCGTAAGGGATTGTTGTAACAGGGAGGACCTCCGTTGAGCCAGGATTACATCAACACCTTATGGAGGAAATATAAAACGGAGAGTGACGCGGCCAGCATGCAGCAGCTGATCGTTGAGTACGCGCCGTTAGTCAAGTACGTGGCGGGGCGGGTCGCGATCAGTCTGCCCCCGACGGTGGAGCTGGACGATCTAGTCAGTTACGGCATCTTCGGTCTCATCGATTCAATTGAACGGTTTGATCCGGACCGCGGTGTTAAGTTTGAAACCTATGCCATCGTGCGCATCAGAGGAGCCATTATCGATGGACTGCGGAATTTTGATTGGGTGCCCCGGTCGGTGCGAACGAAGGCCAAGCGGCTCGAAGAGGCTTACACCAAATTAGAAAAGGAGCTTAACCGCACCCCGACCGATGAAGAACTGAGCGCATCGCTGAATATGACGATGCAGCAGTTCCATGATGCCTTGCAGGAAGTGAGCGCTACTACCCTCACCTCCCTTGATGATTTGTGGTTCAATGAAGGAGGAGGCGAGGATTCCTTAAGGGTCATGGACACCATCGAGGACACAAAAAGCGTCGACCCCATCACCGAGATTGAGATCAAGGAAAAGAAGCTGCTGTTAGCGGAAGCCATCGACCAGCTAGGGGAGAGGGAGCGGCTGGTCGTTACTTTGTACTATTACGAAGGCTTGACCCTCAAAGAAATTGGCGCAGTCCTTGGCGTGTCGGAATCCCGCGTTTGTCAGATCCACGGGCAAGCCATCATCCACCTGCGCAGTCGGCTTAACCCCCATCGGGCTGCGATGGTGGATTAAAGAGGGGGAATCAACGTTGAATATTAAGCCCCCCGACCTACAGGTCTTAGTGAGCCGAGTGGATGAAACGGGCCGCATTCAACGCATCCAGGATCAACACCAGCTGCAAGCCCAACTCCAGCAGCAGGCCCAGGAACTCCGAGAGACGGCCAAGCGGCAAACCCAAGTAAATGAGGTCCCCCGGGGAATGGCGGGAAACGTCGATCCCGACAGACGGGGACGGGGACGAAGAACAAGACAGGGATCTGCTCGCCCCAAGAAAGAAGCCGCAGCTCTCGAGACTAGTGAACCGGGGAAGGGAAGCCGCATCGACATCCGGGTTTGAGGGTGGTGACAAGATGTTTTATATCGGGTTGCTTTTGGGAGCAATCCTTTGTCTCCTTGTTCTCCTTTGGCGCCAGCGTCCAGAACCGCAAGGCCAATACGGAGCATTAGAGCTAACCCTACATGAAATGCTTGAAGAACTGGAAGCCAAATACCGGGAGCTTGAAGGACGTCTCAACGGCAAGGCAGCTGAGCTGGAATCTGTTCTTGAGCAAGCACGCCTCCTAGTGCAGCAGGCAGCGTCGCTAGATGCTGACAAGCCGCGAATTATGGCCAGCGAGAAGGCATTGGCCGTCCATCGTCTTGCCGCCCAGGGTCTTGAACCTGTAGCCATCGCTCAAGAATTGGGATTAGGCACAGGGGAGGTCACCCTCATCTTGGGTTTGCAAGAGTTCATGGACGAAGAGCAAACCACTAGTTGATAGTCTTGTTCTTAGTCAAGGTGCGTCTCACCAGTTACACCCTGACAATATCACAGA
>LSQX01252070.1_pt4 | contig 37163 bp, 29 predicted proteins | sample 654561 | NCBI WGS metagenome assembly LSQX01 (sample SAMN04489861, study PRJNA283612) | anaerobic digester metagenome | isolation source: 4 biogas reactors fed with cattle manure at either 37C or 55C with and... | place: Denmark: Kongens Lyngby | collected 2014 | reverse complement strand
ACAGTCAGTGATGCAATCGATTACGTTGAAAAAACTCTGAAAAAATAATTCCATACAGGAGTTCCCGGTACATAAGAGGAAAACCGAACACGGGACTTCTTGAAGATTCCTAGAAAATGGAATTAAAAAGAGTTGTCGTAACAGGCCTTGGAGCTATTACCCCTTTGGGTAATTCCGTATCAGAATATTGGACGGGTTTACTTAATGGAGTAAGTGGTTCCGGGCCTATTTCACGTTTTGACACTACACATTTCAAAACAAAATTTGCCTGTGAGGTAAAGAATTATAATCCGGAAGATTATTTCGATCGCAAAGAGATTCGCGTATACGACCATTTTGCACAGTACGCCATAATTTCTGCAAAAGAAGCTATTTCCGATGCTCGCTTAATTCCCGAGCAAGAAGATTTGGACAGAATTGGTGTTATCTGGGGCGCCGGAATAGGAGGTATCCAAAGTTTTGAAAATGAGGTGACTGATTTTGCAAAAGGAGACGGGAAACCCAGGTTCAGTCCGTTTTTTGTTCCCCGGATGATTGCAGATTTGTCGGCAGGTCATATTTCGATCATGTATGGCTTCCGAGGGCCGAATTATTGTACCGTATCGGCTTGCGCTTCTTCGAATAACGCCTTTTTTGATGCTTTCAATTACATACGTTTGGGTAAAGCCAACGTTATTGTTTGCGGAGGTTCCGAAGCTGCCATTACTCCCTGTGGGGTAGGCGGATTCAATGCCATGCGTGCCATTTCTACCCGCAACGAAGATTACGCCACTGCCAGCCGTCCTTTCAGCAAAAGCCGTGATGGTTTTGTGCTGGGCGAGGGAGGAGCTTGCCTGATTTTCGAAGAGCTGGAACATGCACTGGCCCGTAAGGCTCCTATTTACGCCGAGGTGGCCGGTTGTGGATTATCGGCCGATGCTCACCACATAACGGCACCTCATCCCGATGGCCTGGGCGCCACCAAAGTAATGGAAAATGCGCTGGAGGATGCCGGAATGCAGCCCGAAGACATCGACTACATCAATGTGCACGGTACCTCCACTCCCTTAGGTGATATCGCCGAAGTGAAGGCTGTCAAAAAAATATTTGGTGAACACGCATATAAATTGAACATCAGTTCCACCAAATCAATGACCGGACACCTGCTGGGTGCGGCCGGAGCGATAGAATCTGTTGCCTGCATCAAGGCCATACAGGAAAACATCATTCCTCCCACCATCAATTTTACCGAAGGAGACGAAGATCCCGAAATCGATTACGGCCTTGATTTTACCTTTGGAAAAGCCTGTAAACGCGAGGTTCGCGCTGCTTTGTCCAATACCTTCGGATTTGGGGGACATAATGCCAGCATTATTTTCAAAAAGTGGGACCCGGGCGTATAACTTTTCCGTTTTTTTTCAACAAAGCTTTTTATAAAAAGGAAAACAGGGAATCGTATTCTGTTTTTAGAAAGATTCTCGGGTTTTATCCTCGTAATTTGGTTTTGTACGAGTTGGCTTTTCGACACAAATCAGCTTCGATAAGAGGCCGCGATGGCGTTTTGCTCAATAATGAGCGTCTTGAGTTTCTCGGAGATGCCGTGTTGAATGTGTTGGTGACCGATTTACTCTTCAGTCATTTTGAATGCGAGGGAGAGGGATTTCTTACCAACACCCGTTCAAAAATCGTACAGCGGGAAACCCTAAACAACATAGCTCTGGAACTGGGTTTGGATAAATGGGTACTCAAAGCCGAATACGCCTCATCTCCCAGGCAATCCATTTTTGGGAATAGTCTCGAGGCTCTCATAGGAGCCGTCTATTTGGATAGAGGTTACCGCAGCTGCAAGCGTTTTCTCAAAAAGAAAATCATACAGCGGTTCATTGATATTGAACATATTGCCAATCAAGAAATCAACTTCAAATCAAAAATTATTGAGTGGTGTCAGCATCAAAAAGTCGAATTGAATTTTGAACATATTGAGCTGCCTGTCGAGGAAGAATCGCCGCTCAATTTCGAAGCCCGTCTTTATTTAAACGGCATTTGTGTGGCTAGCGGCAGGGGATGTACCAAAAAGCAGGCCCAGCAAAAAGCAGCTCAGGATGCGATTGCCACTGTAGAAAGCCGGCAAGGTTTGTATGCCGATATTATGGCTGCCGGCATCCCGCAAAAAATGCAAGAAAATTATTTTTGAAATTTTATTCCCGGCTTGAATGCTGTGGAAAAATGCATTACTTTTGAGGCTAATATTCAAGCCCCCTGTGTTATGAGTGATTTTTTCACAGACATTGCCCAGTTATCATTCAAAACCAGACTGGAAGAATTGAAAGATTACGCATTTGCGTCTTACAATATCCAGAATGAGCAGATGTTCAACTTGCTGAACGAGGCTCAGGCTTGTTTTTATGGGCGGAAATACAACTTTAGGAGCATTTTTAGTTATCAGGATTTCCGCGAAAGGCTTCCCATTCTGCAAAACTCCGATATTCAGCCTTATTTGCGCAAAATGACCGCCGGCAAACCAAACATCCTGTGGCCGGGCGTTTGCAAACATTTTGTGGAAGTTCCTCAAAGCGGAGGTCAAAAGTCCGGAAACAGCAAATACTACTTGCCTGTCAGCGATCGGATGCTGAGCGAAAATTTCTTTCAGGGTATCAACGATTGCTATGCTCTGTATTTGAGGGATTACCCGGAGAGTAGACTTTTCTCTGCCTTTTCAGTATGGTTGGGAACAGACAGTAAAGAAGAAAACCTGGGGAATATCACGTCTGTTCTACGTAAGAATATGCCCTTTATAATGAGCTTGCTCACTTTTCCCAATGAATTGCCCGAAGAATCGGCCGACGAGCAGCTGACAGAGAAAATTTTTAAGAAATGTCAGCAGGATAAAATTTCCAATTTTCACGGAACACCTTCTTCGTTTAGGAGCTTTTTGGACGAAGCTTCCGCTTTTTTCGACAAAAAGAGCATTCGGGAAATCTGTCCCTCGGCCGAGGTGCTTTTTCACAGGGGTATCCCCCTCTCCGCTCAAATGGAACAGGGCGTAGAAGGATTGAATTACCAGGCTTCGTATTGCAGTCCCGAAGGCTTTTTCGGCATTCAGGAACGGCCCGGCGAAGCCGCCCTTTTACTGATGATCGACATCAGTATTTTTTACGAATTTATACCGGTCGACGTTGCACTCGAACCTGAAAATGCAATTCCTTTGGAAGAAGTCGTCCTGGGCAAAGACTATAGAATGATTATTACCACTTGCTCCGGATTGTGGAGATATTGCTCCGGTGGCCCGGCTGTTCGCTTTGTTTCGGAGAAGCCCTACAAATTTATATTATGCAACAACTGAGTATTTACAATACATTAAGCCGGCAAAAAGAAGTTTTTAAACCCCTGCACCAAGGCCGTGTGGGGCTTTATGTATGTGGCCCCACGGTTTACGGCGATCCGCATCTGGGTCATGCCCGTCCGGCCATAACCTTCGATATACTGTTTCGCTACTTAAGCCGGTTGGGTTATAAAGTGCGCTACGTCCGCAACATTACCGATGTAGGCCATTTGGAAAACGATGCAGACGAAGGAGAGGATAAAATTGCTAAAAAGGCCCGGCTGGAAGAGCTCGAACCCATGGAGGTGGTCCAGTATTATTTAAACCGCTACCACAAAGCAATGGAGGCACTCCGGGTTTTGCCTCCCAGCATTGAGCCTCATGCATCGGGGCATATTATTGAGCAGATACGGATGGTGCAAAAAATCCTCGACAACGGTTATGCGTACGTGAGCAAAGGCTCTGTCTATTTTGATGTTGAAAAATACAACAAGAGCCATCATTACGGCAAGTTGTCGGGACGCAACATCGAAGATATGCTTAGTGCCACCCGCAGCCTCGAAGGTCAGGACGAAAAAAAGAACGCTATGGACTTCGCTTTGTGGAAGAAGGCCTCGCCCGAACATATAATGCGGTGGCCTTCGCCCTGGAGCGATGGTTTCCCCGGTTGGCATATAGAATGTACCGCTATGGGCACCCGCTATCTGGGAGAAGAATTCGATATTCACGGCGGTGGAATGGATTTGCTTTTTCCTCACCACGAATGCGAAATAGCCCAATCGGTGGCAGCCCTCAACAAAGAAAGTGTCCGCTATTGGATGCACAACANNNAAAATGGGCAAGTCGCTTGGAAATTTCATTACACTGGAAGAATTTTTCAACGGCAGCCATCCCATGCTGACGCAGGCCTACGCTCCAATGACCATTCGCTTTTTTATTTTACAGGCTCATTATCGCAGCACAGTTGACTTTAGCAACGAAGCCCTGCAGGCCTCCGAAAAAGGTTGCAGCCGCCTGATGGATATTTACAGCCGCCTGCAGGAACTTGAGCCGGCAGAAACCTCGACCGTAAACCTCAGTGATCTAAGACAGAAATGCTTCGACGCCATGAACGATGATTTGAATACACCCGTAGTTATCTCGCATCTCTTCGAAGCAGGCAAAGCCGTCAACAGCATCTTCGACGGTAATGCCGCTATTTCAGCCGGCGATCTGAAAGAACTTCGCGAAGTTTTTGCGCTCTTTGTCAGCGAAATACTAGGCCTGGATCCCTCAACAGCTTCGCAGGACAATGCAAAAGCAGAAGCCGAGCGGGCAGCCTACAAGGCAGTTGTAGATCTTTTGCTGGAGCTACGTCTCGAAGCCAAGGCCAACAAGGACTGGGCACAAGCCGATAAGATACGCAAACAATTGGCGGAGCTGGGCTTTAAAGTGATGGACACAAAAGAGGGCTTTGATTGGAAATGGTCTGCTCCCTGATTAGTTGAAATTCCCGATTGGCCGGAATCCCCGATTTTAATTTAGTTTTTCCTGCACATGCCGTAAATTTTCGGCACGTTCGAAGACGGCTTTTACCGAACCGACGCGAATAGGCGATTCTACTTGCAGCGGCAGGCGGTTGGGATCGTTGCCCAGCCAAAGTTTCAGCACATCTCCTCTTTTAAATACAGTACCCTCGACAAGACTCAGTTCGAAATAGTGGGCGTAATAGGTGTTGCCCCGGCGCAGTTTTATGAGCGCTTCGCCTTTGTAGCTCAGCGTAACATCGTACTGCCCGTCGTCAAGCCTCACCGGTATACGAATAGCCTGTTTCGAGAAAAGCAAGGAATCGGGTATGCTGCGCATGCGGTAAACGCTGCTTATTATATCGAAACCGCAATCTTTAGTGTGGCTGAACGTGGGATCCCTCCAAACTCCCTTGCGTTTTAATTGTGTGCGAATATTCCATCCCTCACTGGTATCGGATGGTTGGAACAGGAAATTGTCCTGGCCGTGCCACTTACCTTCGTGCGTATATTTTATACTTTCGTAGGGAATAAGATTGAAGGGATTGACGTATGATTCCAGGGTGTCTCTGACCGTAAAAAAAGCGTCGTAAGCCTTGTGAGTAACGCCCGTAGCTTTGAGATGCAGAGCAGGATGGCTGTTCAACGGGGCAGGGCTGTTTTTTCCGGTGACGAGGCTGTTCTTCCCGGTGACGGGACCGGTTTTTGGGGTCATGGTTTTTGCCGTCCAGTTGGTCATCTTGGCTTCAAAATCACAAACTCCCGCAGGGATCCATATAAAGCCGATGTTGTAATAAACTTGATAGCGGATTTTTTCTCCGGCATTAAAGCTGGTGTTTTGCAAAGAGCAGGGCTCTTTGCAGGACAGATTATGAGCCGTAATAAGCCCTATAATGAATAAACAAAGGATGGAAGGAATCTTCATACCGCTGTTTTATCTGTTTTTGGGTTCGGCCGGTTTCAGGTCTTTGGGTTTTTGCTCAATCAGGGGCAGGTCATGGATATCCCAGCTTTCCTTGATTTCCCAGTTGGCCTTGAGATTGAATAGTTTGTTGTTGTAAAACACCTTCTCGGGCTGGCGTTTCGAGGCGTAATGGCCTGTATCCCAAAGGAAATTGTCGTTTGCATCGTCCACAGCCCTGAGATAGTAATCGCCCGGTTTAATAAACGGGAAATCGGCCACTCCTTCTTCTATTCTTGTTTTGCGTACCACATTGTCGCTTTTGTCGAGCAACTCGGCAAAGGCCGAATTGCTAAAACCACTTATGTTCACCGTAAGGCGCGAATAGTCTTTTTCGGCCCGTATAGTGAAACTTTGACTGAATTTTGCGTTCGTTTTGCCGTACCATCCTTCTACGCAACCCGAATCGATTTCTACTTTGTATTGGGCTTCGAAATCCCAGAGAGCATCCAACAGGTAAGTCCTTAGTTTTTCGGGATGAGGCTCCAAAGTGAAATCTTTGGTTTCTATCCAGAGCGTATCTTTTTTACGGTACAATCTGAAAGGATCCCCATGAATGTTTCTTAGCGGTGTTTCCCAGGTAAAATACAGTGTTGAGTATACTTCCAGAGTTGGTCTAATGTTCGTTTCCAGTTTGAGATGATCGACTGCTACGACCTGTCCGACGGTGTCTTGATCTCTATCGCCTCTGCGGCCTCGTTCGCGGTCAGGCAGGTTTCTTCGGGAGGCAGAGCTTGCTTTTCGTGTAAACAACCTCAGCGTATCGGTGGCCGGCGATAATAAATTGTTGGAATCCGTCTTTAAATAATCTATTTTGATGTGCAAGGTATCGCAGCGGTAGATGCTGCTGTCTTTGATCCAATATATCAGGCTGTCGTTGGTTGGATTGTTTTCGCAGATAAACCAGTCTAAGCTGTCCGTATGTTCGCCGAAATCTTCGGGAGCAGGCTTGAGTAGTTTTAACTCCGGCAGGCTGTCTGCTTTGTAGCCGAAAGTCAGCGAAAATTGTTCTTTAGCTGCACGTTCCGATTTGACCAGATACTGTCTTCCAAAATCTTCCTGGTACAATTTCAAAATCAAATCGTCGGGTTTATAGCAAATATAGTCGACCAATTGTATCGTGTCGATGGTAAGGCTGTCGATCCAGGTAGTGTCGTAGCGTTGACAAATATCGGTCCATAGGTTCACTGCCGAATCGGGAAAGGCCAGGGCTTCGGCGGGCTGATCGAAACGGTAATCGCGGTTTTTATCGTCGAGGGCGAAAATATGATAGGGCCCGGGTTTGAGGTTCTTGATACAGAAACGCCCTCGGGCATCCGTCTTGGAAATTCTCAGAAAGGGCTCTTTAATCAAAGCGCTGTCGCTTAAATCCAGGTGAGCCCCAACCAAAATACCTCTTTCAGGATTGAGATTGGCTGCCCTCAACACCACTCCCGAAACCCTCAGGGTATCGATATCGGGGCCGGTAGAGAAAGCAAAAGCGTAATCGCCGTAGGGATTTCTTTCGTTCAAATCGACGATGGAGTTGGTAAAATCTATGGTATAGGTTTCGTTGGCTTTCAAACTGTCCTGAAGCTCTACCACAATTTTTCTCATGATGGCATTGACTTGCGGGGGTGTTTTTTGCGGGGGAGAAACAATCACTTTTTCGGAGGCGTTCTCAACCGCAACAAGCTCGTCAAAATGGATTTCAATCTTTTTTTTGGTGAAATTCCGGCTGTTGTTTTCGGGTAGGCTTTTTAGCAAAACAGGGGGTGTCTCGTCTTTGGGGCCCCCACTTGGCGATCCGATGCTGGCACAGGATAGCAATTGCAGACAAAACAGATAGAGTGGAATGCGAATAAAAAGGCTGCGAAAACTTCTCATCTGAAATTAGAACACGAGGTTGGAAGATCTTAGAGTTCAGGGCAAATGTACGAGTATTTTTTCAATTCGTCTTCCGGCATTTAAAAATAATCCAGTACCTTTGCCGTTTGAGCAAAATACGACATTATGAATATAGTTTTGATCGGTTACGGTAAAATGGGGCGCGAGGTAGAACGGATAGCCTTGGAAAGAGGCCATAACATTGCTTGTGCCATAGATGTAAACAACCTGGAACTATTCGAATCGGACGATTTTCGTAACGCCGACCTTGCCATCGAATTTACCGGCCCTTCTACCGCCCTGCAGAATTACCGTCGTTGTTTTGCGGCAGGCTTGCCTGTGGTTTCGGGAACTACCGGCTGGCTGGAGCATATGGGCGAAATCCGTCGAGCCTGCGAGCAAGGACAAACCTTTTTTTATGCCTCCAATTTTAGTCTGGGAGTCAATTTGTTTTTTGTGCTGAATAGAATGCTGGCCGAAAAGATGAATGCTTTTCCACAATACGAAGTCAGGCTAAAAGAAATTCATCACGTTCAGAAACTGGATGCTCCCAGCGGTACCGCCATAAGCCTGGCAGAAGATATCCTGAAAAACCTTGACCGGAAAAAAATCTGGGTAAATTACGAAAGTAAAAAATCCGACGAGTTGAGTATAGTTTCCGAACGCATAGGCAGTGTGCCCGGTTATCACGAAGTTTGCTACGAGTCGGAGGTGGACAGCCTAAAAATTATACACGATGCCAAGAACAGGGCGGGATTAGCCCTGGGGGCAGTATTGGCTGCCGAATACACCCTGGGCAAAAAAGGCTTTTTGGGCATGCACGATTTACTCGGATTCTAATCATAAAAAATATGAGCAATACAGAAAAAAAATGTCGATTCGTCGCTACCAAACGCAAGTGGATAAGTTTTGGCTTGTGGACCCTGGTCTTTATCCTTTTTGTGATATGGACGGGCAGTTTGTGGTGGCTTTTGCCCATTCCCTTTGCTTTTGATTTGTTTATCAGCCGCTATATTCCCTGGTCCTTCTGGAAAAAATCCAAGAATAAGACCTTCAGGGTAATAATGGACTGGGTAGATGCCATTATATTTGCCTTAGTGGCGGTGTATTTTGTCTTTTTGTTCTTTTTTCAAAATTATCAGATTCCCAGTTCTTCGCTCGAAAAATCGCTGTTGGTGGGCGATTATTTATTTGTCAGCAAGCTCAGCTACGGACCGCGCATGCCCAATACCCCCTTGTCGTTTCCTTTGGCCCAGCATACTTTGCCTATAGTAAACAGCAAATCCTATTTTGAAAAGCCCCAGTGGCCTTACAAACGTATAAAAGGTCTGGGTAAAATTCAACGCAAGGATATAGTGGTATTTAATTTTCCCGCCGGTGATACGGTTGCCCTGAAAATGCAGAACACTGATTATTACACCATTTGCTATTCAATTGCCCGCGAAAGAGGTATAAGTATGCAAGAGGCAGCCCGCATTGTCCGCACAAATCCCCAAACTTTCGGCGAAATAGTGTACCGTCCTGTCGATCGGCGCGAAAATTACGTTAAACGATGCGTCGGCTTGCCCGGAGACAGTTTGCAAATCATCAGCAATCAGGTGTATATCAATGGAAAAATTCTGGAAGACGAGCCCGGCACCCAATACAATTACTTTGTGCAAACCAAGGGCTCCTATTTCAGTGAAGCTCAGTTTAGACAATGGAACATCAGCAAAGAAGATCGTTTGCTCTTTCCTGAACAGTATTCTTTGCCGGATTTGATGGGTTTTGAGCCCGATGCTCAAGGCAACAAACTACCGGTGTATCATTTTCCGGCCACCAAAGAGGTGATTGAAAAAATAAAAAAGAATCCCATGGTGAATGAGGTTCGTATAGAACCTGCCCAGATTGGTCCTTACGATCTGGGGGGGTCGATTTTTACTTTAAGCGATGAAGTTTCATGGACCCGCGATGATTTCGGTCCTCTTTGGATACCCTGCAAGGGTGCGACAATAGAGCTGAATCCTGCTAATGTGCTGCTTTACGGCAGGGTTATATGTGCTTATGAGCGTCACAGCCTCGAGGAACGCCAAGGTCTTTATTTTATTGACGGAGAGCCGGCGGAGCACTATACCTTCGAAATGGATTATTATTGGATGATGGGCGACAACCGCCATAATTCCGCCGATTCCAGGGCCTGGGGCTTTGTGCCCGAAGACCACGTGGTGGGCAAACCCATGCGCGTGTGGTTGTCGCTCGACAAAGATCGCAATTGGTTTCAGGGTAAAATACGCTGGAAGCGTTTTATGAAAAAAGCCGTTTAAAAAGCCCATGTCTGTAGTCTTGTTATCGACGGCCTACCTGGCGCCGGTATCTTATTATGTTTTGCTGGCAAGAGCCGGGAAGGTCGTGATAGAACAGCACGAAAACTATCAAAAGCAAAGCTACCGTAATCGCTGCCTGATTGCTGCCGCCAACGGGCCCATGGTGTTGAGCATTCCCGTAAAAAAAACCCTACCCGGCAAAAATTCAATCCGCGACATACAACTGTCCGGGCACGGGAATTGGCAACATATGCATTGGAGCAGCCTTGTTTCAGCTTATGCTTCCAGCCCTTATTTTGCTTTTTACCGGGACGATATCCATCCTTTTTACGAAAAGAAATACAAGTATTTGTTCGATTTTAACGAGGCTTTGAGAGAAGAAATCTGTGCTTTACTTAATTTGGAACCCAGGCTTGAATACAGCAAAAGCTATACAACCGGACCGGAAACAGAAACACTCGATTACAGGGAGCTTATACACCCTAAAAAACAAAGACTGGAAGAATTGTTACCCGGTCCTTATGTACAGGTCTTCGACCGGAAATTCGGTTTTTTACCCGATTTGTCCGTGCTTGATCTTTTGTTCAACACCGGTCCGGAGGCCTCTTTATTTTTAATGCATAAGCAATGAACAACGACATCTATACTTTGCCCAATCAAATACGTGTAGTTCGCATAAATTGCCAGGCCGATGTTTCTTGTTGCGGATTTGCCATTGCCGCAGGTTCTCGCGACGAAGAAGAAAAAGAACAGGGGCTGGCGCATTTTACGGAACATTTATTATTCAAAGGCACGCATAAACGCAAGGCTTTCCATGTAATCAACCGCTTAAATGCCGTGGGCGGAGAGTTGAATGCCAGCACCGGCAAGGAAGAAACCTTTGTTTACGGCCTCTTTCTCAAGAATGACTTCGAAAGGGCGCTGGAACTTTTGTGCGACATGCTTTTTCATTCCACTTTTCCCCAAAGAGAAGTCGAAAAAGAAAGAGAAGTGGTGCTCGACGAAATCAACAGCTACGAAGATTCTCCTTCGGAACTCATTTTCGATGATTTTGAGCGTTGTCTGTTTGAACATCACCCTTTTGGCCGGAATATTCTGGGTGCACCGGAATGTCTGCGGGCATTCGGGTCTTCCGATCTCAAGGCTTTTGCCCGGCGTTGTTACACCACCGACCGTCTGGTCTTTTTTTCTCTGTCTTCCCTGGAAAATACAAAAACGGACGCCCTTGTGCAAAAGTACCTGGCCCAAATTCCCGACAATTCGGCCGATTCGGTTCTTAATTCACGCAGCAGTCCTCGACCGGTAAAGGCTTTCAAAAAACATTTTTCCAGAAATACTCATCAGGCTCATGTTTTGTACGGCAATACGGCTTACACCATGTTCGACGAAAAACGTTATGCTTTGTTTCTGCTGAACAACCTGCTCGGCGGCCCGGGCATGAACAGCCGGCTTAATACTTTGCTTCGTGAGCACAGTGGCCTGGTGTACACTGTAGAATCGGGGCTCAGCTTTTACACCGACACCGGTTTGTGTTCCATCTATTTTGGCAGCGATCCCAAAAACACCGATCGTTGCCTGTCGCTCATCGATAAAGAATTGAAACAATTGCGAGAGCAGCCTTTGAGTTCGTCCAAATTGCATTACGCCAAAAAACAGCTTTTTGGCCAGTTGAGCATAGCCTCCGAAAATAAAGAAAGCAGGGCTTTGAATATGGGGAAAAGCCTGCTTTATTACAACAAATACCAGTCCCTGGACGATTTTATGGCCAAAATCGAGGCCGTCGATGCTGTGCAGCTTTGCGAGGTGGCATCCGAAGTGTTTAATCCGTCTGAAATGTCTTTACTGGTTTACTCCTGAATTTGAACTCTCCGGCCTGGGAATATAATTTTCGTAGGATTGGCAGACCTTTGCCGAGAAATCTATGCCCAAAGCGATAATCTTTTCCCAGTCACTTTGGTCGAGCAAGGCCAGGTCTTTGCGGCAAATATCCGATTGCATAAGTCCGTAAAGTATACCTGCATTGAAAGAGTCGCCGGCGCCCACTGTGCTGAGGGTTGGGATCTTTTTGACGGGGAAGTTCGCCGTAAATCGCGGACAATGGAACTCCACATTTTTTTCGGCTGCCGTAAAAATAAAGTTGTCGCAATAGGGGGCAATTTTTTCGCGATAGATACCGCCGGCGTGCTGTTTTTGATACAATGCCCTGAAGTCGTCTTCCGATCCCCTGATGATGTCGGCGTAGCGATAATTCTCTATCAATACGGGATTCAAGGCTTTGGCCTGATAGCTGTGGGATTTTCTGAAATTGATGTCGTAATAAATCAAAGCCGATTTTTGTACCGCTTTTTCCAAAAAAGCTTTCACCCGTTTGCGCAGCAAAGGATTCAGGGCATAATAAGAACCGAAAATAACTATATCGTCGGTATTGATGGGAGGAAAATTGCCCTGTAGGCCCTTAACTGAATAATCTTTGTAAAAAGTATAATTAGCGTCGTTATTTTCGTCCAGAAAGGCCAGGGCAACTGCGGTGTTGGTGTCGGGATGCAGATTCATATATTTGGAAGACAGGCCGTTGTTTTCCATGAAATCGGTGATGAACCTCCCCACTTGGTCCTGACCTATATCGCTGACAAAATACACCGGAAGACCCAGCCTTCCGAGCGAAATCAGCCCGTTGAATACTGAGCCGCCGGGAGTGGCCGACACAGGTTGCCTGTTTTTGAATACGATATCCAGGATGCTTTCTCCTATACCAATTATTTTGCGCATAATTTTTTAACTCAACGAGCAAAGATACTCGAAAATAGAAATAAAAGTATTACCTTTGCGGCCACTATTTTCTAATTACTTAAATTACAAAAGAATGTATTTGACGAAAGAAAAAAAGCAAGAAATCTTCGAAAAATACGGGAAGTCTAACACGGATACTGGCTCCGCCGAGTCCCAGATCGCCTTGTTTTCATACCGTATTTCTCATTTGACCGAACATTTAAAGTCAAATCGTAAAGATTATAGCACTGAACGCTCCCTTAAGATGTTGGTAGGCAAGCGTCGCCGTTTACTCGACTACCTCAAGGAAAAAGATATTGAAAAATATCGTGCGTTGATCAAAGATTTGGGTATCAGACGTTAAAAACTGATCCACAACAAAGACCGGTCTTGAAAGTTTTGGAGTGTTTCTGACTTTTGGGACCGGTCTTTTTTAATACCATTACGGCACATTTTATTCCTGTAAATAAAACCGTTCGGTTTATTATCCATTCGACCATGACTATCCGTTTCATTATTCACTACCACACCTATCCGGGACAGGAGTTGCTTTTTTGCGGCTCTCAGGAAACAACAGCCTGGTTGCGCGACGAGCAGGCAAAGCCTATGACCTACCGGTCCGAAGGATATTGGTCGCTGGATTTGCCCGTGCGGCAAAAAGGGGTGTTTGTTTACCGTTACCTTGTCAGGGAAAATGGACGCATCACCCGCCGGGAATGGGGGCGTCATCAATTGACGCTTACATCTCTTACAGAGCAGTTTGCAGAAGTTCTGGACACCTGGCAGACAGAACCGGCGAAATCGGCCGGAACCGCCATCCCCGTTTTTTCACTTCGTTCGGACAAGGATTGGGGCATAGGTGATTTTGGAGATCTGTTTCCGATGATTGACTGGCTGGAGCAAAGCGGACAAAAAATTTTGCAGCTTTTGCCCGTTCAGGACACGACCAACAGTTTTTCCTGGTACGATTCGTATCCTTACAGCATTATTTCGGTTTTTGCCCTGCATCCCATTTACGCAGCCCCTTCTTTGTTACCGGCACTTGAGGACAGAGACAAGGCAGCGTCTTTCGAAGAGAGAGCTAAGCAGTTGAACTTGAGCGAAAGTGTGAAATACGAAGAGGTGTTATCGCTCAAATGGGAGTATTTCCGGCTGCTATTCGATCAGGAACAAGGGGAAATAAGCCAATCGGTTGATTATAAGCGTTTTCTAAAAGAAAACAGTCACTGGCTGCAGCCCTATGCTGCTTATTGCTATTTATTGCGTAAGCTGAATAATCCCGATCCCAAAGCCTGGGGGGAATATTCCAATTACGACAGCGAAAGCATTTCCAGGCTTTGCGACCCCAAGCAATCCTGGCATAAAGACATTGCCATTCATTATTATATCCAGTTTCAACTCCACTGCCAGCTGGAGCAGGTACACGACTATGCGGCTCAAAAGGGCATATTGCTCAAGGGCGATATTCCGATAGGCGTCAATCGATTCAGCGTGGAAGCCTGGCAACACAAAAACTTGTTTCGCCTCGATTTGCAAACCGGCGCTCCACCCGACGAATTTTCCGATCAGGGTCAGAATTGGGGTTTCCCGGTTTACGACTGGAACGAAATGCATCGTTGGCAATACAAATGGTGGCGCAAGCGTTTGCAACATATGGCAAAGTATTTCGATGCTTACCGTATCGATCATATTTTGGGCTTTTTCCGTATCTGGAGTATTCCCACCGATTCAACTTCGGGTTTATTGGGTTATTTCAAGCCTGCCTTGCCTTACACTCCGAAAGAAATCAGGGCTTTCGGTATAGATTTCGACCGGCAAACGATGTGCAAGCCTTTAGTTGACGAAGTTCTGCTTGGGGAATATCCGGGGCTGGAGATTTTTTCTTATCTCAGATCGCCGGATAATCAAAAAAGACATTCGTCGAAAAAAGAATCGCCCGCTCCCGGGTCAAAGCCTGGCCAAACACTTGATAATCAAAGATATTTATTGAAAGAAGAATTGGACACCCAATCCAAAGTGAGGAATTATTTCGGCGATTCTACTCAAAAAGAAATTTCCCGGCTGCGGGAGGCTTTATGCCGTATGTGCACCGAAGTTCTTTTTATCGAAGACAGAGACAAAGCAGGTCGTTACCACCCCAGAATTCTCGGGAATCAGACAGCTGCCTATCGTTGTCTGAGCGAAAAACAGCAAAAGGCTTTCGATCGTCTTTACGAGCATTTTTATTTCGAAAGACATAACGAATTCTGGAAAGAGCAGGCTATGAAAAGTTTGCCTGAATTGCTTTCGTCGAGCAGCATGATCGCCTGCGGCGAAGATTTGGGTATGATACCGGCCTCTGTGCCCGAAGTTATGGAGCAACTCTGTATGCTGAGCCTCGAACTGGAGCGTATGCCCAAAACTTTTGGCGTTGAATTTGAAGCTCTGGATCGTATTCCCTATTTGTCGGTGTGCACAACTTCCACGCACGATATGTCGCCGTTAAGGGCCTGGTGGGAAGAGAATCCTTTACAGGCCGGACGCTACTGGCGATCGGTTTTACATGAACAAGGTGATGCGCCTCTCGAATGCAGTGCCGGTCTGGCTTACAGGATTTTGCAACATCACTTGTCTTCCAATGCCATGTGGGTGATACTTCCCTGGCAGGATTGGCTGGCGCTGCATAACGATTTGAGAAAAACCCGGGCGGAAACGGAACGTATCAACGTGCCGGAGAACTCAAAACATCGTTGGGATTACAGAATACATATAAATATCGAGGATTTTCTGAATTCCACCACTCTAAACACTACCGTTCGCCGGATGATTGCCGACTCCGGCCGATAATTTTCAGGGTTTATGTAAATTCAATTAGTAAATGCAACCGGTTGCATTGGGATGTTGAATCTATGCTTGCCAATTACTCCGGAAATTCCAGAATGCCGTTAAAGTGGATGTGTTGACGGTCGGGATCCTGAACCGAGAGGCTGCAACTGCCTTCGGGAAAGGCTGAGAGATACAATATATAGTTTTTACCGGTGACGTCTTTTGGCTTAATGGTAATATCCAGTCTGCCGTCTTTGCCTTCTTTTACCTGATAATCAAAATCGTGGGAGTTGAATTTCACCCCGCTTTCTTCGTAGCTGAGCGGAGCTTTATAGGCTCTTCCATAATAAGGAAGGTAGGCCTCTATATTATCAGGACTTACCTTAAGATGGAACCCGTAACTCAGATTGACGCTTCTCCATGCCATAGGATGTGCCGTCTGGGCCTGAAAAACAAACTGCCGGTTTTCGATGGCAGTTTTAAAAGCCCCGGCTTCTTTGGAGGTCTTTGTCGATTCGGACCCATCAAAAGCGTAGGCTTGATTCATACACAAACCACAAAAAAGCAGAATCGGAAACAGTGATTTAAAGACCGTCATAAGGGAAAAAGTTTATTCGTAAAAATACAGATTAAACGCCATATCCTCTATTTTCCGGACATAAAAATGAAAAACACAAGGCTAAAAATCTAAAACAAAAGAAGTTTTGAAAGATTTCCACACAATAAAGAGCTGATTTGTAATACACGAGGGCGAATTTGTATAAAATTAACCGCCGGAAAAGGGCGTTATACAATAAAGTTTAAAAAAAACTCTTACATTTGCATGTCTTAACCATAGGAAAAACGGTATTCACAGACCTTAAACCTGAATACATATGCGCTAAGTTTTTGTTATAATTCTTTTCTTTAATTTAAAACCTATTTTCAAATAACCTTAATTATCAACAATCAAAACACGTATTATGAATCTTGTATCATTTTTCAGACGAGTATTCGTGACCTCATTTCTGGCCGCGACTTGCTTGTTTGCATTTGCGCAGGAGCAAATGGTGCGCGGTGTTGTCAAAGATGCCGCAGGTGAACCGCTGATCGGTGTAAACGTGGCTGCAGGAGACAGAGGCACTGTTACCGACATTGATGGTGCTTATTCTCTTTCGGTGGCTGCCGACGGTCAGTTGGTTTTTTCTTACATTGGTTATCTGTCCCAGACCATAGCCATCAACGGCCGGTCTGTGATCAACGTAACCATGGAAGAAGATGTTAGGGAACTGGAGGCAGTCGTAAAAATAGGCTACGGTACGGTTCGCAAAAGAGACCTCACAGGAGCGGTGGCCTCCATTCCCGGTAAAGAAATTGCTACCATTCCGGTGGCTAACGCCGCTCAGGCACTACAGGGAAAACTGCCCGGTGTCAATGTGGTTTCACAAGACGGCAGGCCTGATGCCAGTATCTCCATTCGTGTACGCGGGGGAGGGTCTATTTCACAAAGCAATGAACCCTTGTATGTGGTAGACGGTTTCCCGGTGAGCAGCATCAGTGATATCCCTGCAGAACAGATCGAAAGCATTGATGTGCTCAAGGATGCGTCATCTACTGCCATTTATGGTGCTCGTGGTGCCAACGGTGTTATTATTGTAACCACCAAATCTGCCAAAGAAGGCAAAACCAGCATTACCTACAGTGGTTATGCACAAAGCAAGGTGCCCACTAAATATTTCGAAACTTTGGGTGCCTATGATTACGTAGCGTACAACTGGGCTTATGCCGACGCCATTGGAGCAGCTTATCGGGATGCCTGGGAAATGTTGTGGGCCATAGGGCCTTACGCCGCCACCTACGGCAATACTCCCGGTATAGATTACTACAAGAATGTAGTGGCCCAAAACTATCAGCGTCAGGTTTACGGCGAAAGTTTTTCGCATAGCCACAACCTGAACATCACCGGTGGCAACGACAAAACAAATTTTTTAGTTGCGTTTAACCATATCGATGACGATGGTCTGAAAGTGAATTCCTGGTATAAAAGAACCAATGCTTCTATCAAGCTGGATCATAAACTATACAAAAAACTCACCTTATCGCTCGATACCAGATTTACGCACACCAATAGCGTAGGAAATGAAAGCACGACCAACGCACGGGGTTCCGTTTTATCGAGTTCTTATTTTTTCCGTCCCATTGTCACTCAGCATGTCATGGGAGAGTTGGATCCTATGGTAAACAGTTCCCTGGGAATGTACGACGAATTGCTTCAGGATGAATTCAATCCGGTAGCCAGAATCAAAGACTATACTCCTGAAAGAAACAATCGCAGCCTTAGGGCCAATACGGCTTTAAACTGGGAAATTGTCAAAGGTTTGGTTGCACGCACCGAATTAGGTTTGAATACCTATTGGAACAAAAATCATACCTGGACGGGGGCTATTTTTAACGACTATTACGATGCCAACGGCAACAAAACGTACAGCGGTAATGCCAGCATTTCCCGTTCCGAAGGTTGGAATATGCGTTGGGCCAACGTCCTGAGTTACGAAATTCGGGATTTGGGAGAAGCTCATCATGTAGGTGTGACGCTGGGTCAGGAAATAATGGATTCTAACTCGGAAAGCATGTCTATTTCGGGCAGCCGCTATCCGGCCTCTTATACTCCGGAACGCGCCTTTGCTATGATGGATCAGTACGATCCCGGTAACTTGGCTTATCATTCTCTGTCCGGATCGATAGGAACGCCTTCAAGATTGATGTCCTATTTTGCCAGAGCTAATTACGGCCTGCTCGACCGCTACCTGCTCACAGTAACTTTCCGTGCGGATGGTTCTTCCCGTTTTGCTCCCACCAATCGCTGGGGGTATTTCCCTGCCGGAGCCATTGCCTGGCGTGCAAGTGAAGAGAATTTTATCAAAGAGCAGGACTGGGTAGACAACCTAAAACTGCGTTTTTCCCTGGGCTCTGTAGGTAACGACGGAATCAGTGCGGATCTTTGGAAAATGAACTGGACTACGGGAGGATTGGCAAACTATTCTATTAACGAAGAAAGGCAGGTAATCTATCAGCCAGGTTCCGATGTTATGGCCAACCCCAACCTCAAATGGGAAACGACCATTACCCGGGACCTTGGTTTGGATTTTGGTTTCCTGGATAACAGAGTGTTCGGGTCATTGGATCTGTATTACAATACCACCAAAGATCTGTTGATGCTGACTCCCATTTCGGATATCACCGGTTTTTCCTTCACCTACGATAATGTCGGGAGTACCAGCAACAGAGGTATTGAAGTACTTCTCGGTGGAGATATCATAAAAACAGACGACTTCAACCTTACCGCCAGTTTAAATGTGAATATTAACCGGGGCAGGGTAGAAGAACTGGCCGAAGGTATCGACGGACTTTATAAGACTGAATGGGGTTCCTCTATGACCAGACCTAATACCGGAGATTATATTTTGGAAGAAGGCCAACCGGTTGGTATGGTCCGTGGTTATACCTACGAAGGTTGGTATACCACCAGTGATTTTGACTACGATCCGGTCACAGGTATTTACACCCTTAAGGATGGTGTGCCCGACATAGCAGCCGGCGTAATAGGAACTGTTTACGGAACCGAAAACAATAAACCCGGATCCCAGACTGCCTATCCCGGAGTTATTAAGTATGCCGACATCAGTGGCCCCGATGGCGTGCCCGATGGTGTGGTCGACGAAAGCGACGTGGTGATTATCGGTAACATGAATCCCAAACACACCGGAGGTCTCAACCTCAATGCCTCCTACAAAAGTTTTGACTTGGGATTGTTCTTCAACTGGAGTTACGGTAATCAAATTTACAATGCCAATTACCTGGCTACCATATACGGAAGCAAAAACGACGGTTTATATCGTAACAGAATGGATTATTTAGCCGGTGCCTATAAGATTTACGACATCAAAAACGGGAATCTGGTAAAAGTGACCGATCCGGCAGCTCTGGATGCTTTGAATACCGACGCTAGTCTTTTCCTTCCCTATCACGAAAACGCGGTTGTTTCTACGCTCGGAATAGAAGATGGTTCCTTCCTGCGTCTGAACACAGCTACTTTGGGTTATACCATGCCTAAAAATATGATCAGAAAGATAGGTTTGGTTAATGCTCGCCTGTATGCCAGTGTGTATAATTTATTCACTCTGACAAAATATTCGGGCCTGGATCCTGAAGTCAACACCAATACCAGCCAGGGTGGAGCACGTTATCCTACCACCGGTTTGGATTGGGGGGCTTATCCTCGTGCACGCTCCTTCACTTTTGGAGTCAATCTGGAGTTTTAATTATTAATGCCGTATAACAATGAAAAAATATATTTATATCCTTTTAGGTGTCTTTTTGCTGACTATAGGCACTACTTCGTGTGGAGAGGATTTTTTGGAGGTATCTTCTCCTTCGCAGGTGGACGAAGACTTTGTTTTTTCGACGCCTGATGAAGCCTATAAAGTTCTGATGGGTTGTTACGAAATTTTTCGTGGTAGATCCTATGTTCACTCCAATGGACTTTTTTACGACCTGATAATCGGCGGTTCCGATTCGGAATGTCACCCGGAGTCGTATTCCGCACAACAGAGGCATGTGCCCGAAGGTTTGTATGCCGTCGAAGACTTTTCCATCGATTTCAGCAATTTTCAAAGAGCTTGGAGGTATTGCTATCAAATGGCTAACCGCCTGGCAATAGTAATTGCGCAAATTGAAACTAAGCCGGCTTTCCAGGCAGCCTGGGATGCCCAGGAAGTTTCCGAATGGACCCAGCTTTATGGAGAAGCAGTCGCTTTGCGTGCCATTGCCTATCATGAACTGATTCGTTTTTTTGGCGACATCCCGTATTTTGACATACCCATCTACACCCAGGATCAATCGGATGTGGGCTGTACATCAAGGTTTGTTATCTACGATGATTTATTGGACGATCTCAAACGGGTTGAGCCTTTTATGTACAGATTGGGAGAAGCGGGTGTAAATGCTGAACGCATTACCGGAACTTTCGTACAGGGGCTTATCGGAAGAATTGCCCTTTATGCCGGAGGTTATCAACTCTACCGCACCGATTTCGATTATGGGATAACTCTGGAGAGACACCCCAATATTAATGGAGAGAAATGGAATGCTATCTACGCCCGTCATCCCCAATACCTTGATTATTACAGGATTGCTGAACAATATCTCGGGGAATGTGTAAGCGAAGGCAAAGCTACTTTGATAACTACAGATGAGCGTGGTTATGGCAATCCTTTCCAACGCAATTTCCAGTATATGATGGATCTGCAGGTAAGTCCCGAATCCTTGTTTGAGATAGCCGAAACCCAAGGCTTCCAGACCGAACGCCCCTATGCTTTCGGGCGTCCCTCCAAAGGAGGCGGATCCAACAACTTCCCCTGCAAGGCGTATGGACAGAGTCGTATTTATGCCTCGTTCTACTATGGTGATTTCGATCCTTTGGATTTGCGTCGTGATGCCAGCGTGACCGTTACCTGCAATCAGCATCCTTGTACCGAAGTGTTGTTGTTGTTCGATCCCGGTTCGCAGAACAAGGGAGGTTTGGCCAACAATAAGTGGGACGAAAGCCGTATGTCCAATCCCTATACTACCAGGCAACGTCAATCGGGTATCAATACCTGTTACATGCGTATGGCCGATGTAATCCTGATGCTGGCGGAAGTGTATGCGGAATTGGGCAAAGAAGGCCCGGCCAAAACAGAACTTTCCAAAGTCAGGGCAAGAGCTTTCCCCGCAACAGCCAAAGCCACCAAGGTGGATGCTTATATTGCTGCTTTAAGCGGTGATGCACTCAAAGAAGCCATTGCTCAGGAACGTAAACTTGAGTTCGCCGGCGAAGGATTGCGTCGCTATGACCTGATTCGTACCGGCAAATTGCCCGAAAAAATAGTTGATCTCCGTAAAGCTCAGGGAGCCATGATCAATGGGCTGAAAACCAATGGTTATTATACCTTTGCCAACGGCAATACCATATCTGCTTATATTTATACCAAGCCTGTAAACACCGCCGATCTTGGGATGACTTATATGCTCACCAAGCAATGCGATGTCTTGCCGGGAGATCCCGCATATCCGGTAAAATTCCCGAGTTGGAGAGGCCAACACGATGGCTGGGAAGGTTTCGATAATACCTCCGGCACTCGTAATCTGGCCATTCAAGGTTTGTTTGAATTCATCGATTCAGCAAGCGTACAAGGCAAAGCCCTTATCGCTGCCGGTTATGAAGTGGTTCCCTGGGGCAGTACCATTGTTGCCAACGAAGACCAGTACCTGCACGATATCTTCAAGGGATATACCGATGCCGACTTTACCAGCAAAACACCTCCCCGTTATCTCTGTCCGATGTCGTCGACCACGATATCTAAATCCAATGGTAAAATTACCAACGGGTATGGTTTTTCACAGGAATAACAATTGGTGATTTTTGCTTGCTTATTAGGTTAATATCCTATGACTCAAGGGCGGGATTCATGTACATGAATCCCGCTTTTTTTACACACCAACCAGCAGATAACGGGTGTAAAATTGTGTAATATTAACTATCACGGTGGGGACGTTAGGCGATAATGTAAAAAAAATCTTTTACATTTGTGTGCCTTAACCATGGAAAAAACGATATATACAAACCTTAAACTCTATACCTATGTACTAAACTTTGATAGAAATCTCTTTTTAATTTAATCTTATTTTCAAATAACCTTAATTATCAACAATCAAAACACGTATTTATGAATCTTGTATCATTTTTCAGACGAGTATTCGTGACCTCATTTCTGGCCGCGACTTGCTTGTTTGCATTTGCGCAGGAGCAAATGGTGAGCGGTGTTGTCAAAGATGCCGCCGGTGAACCGCTGATCGGTGTAAACGTGGCTACGGGAGACAGAGGCACTGTTACCGATCTTAACGGTGCTTATTCTCTTTCGGTGGCTGCCGATGGTCAGTTGGTTTTTTCCTACATTGGTTATTTGTCCCAGACCATAGCCATCAACGGCCGGTCTGTGATCAACGTAACCATGGAAGAAGATGTCAGGGAACTGGAGGCAGTCGTAAAAATAGGCTACGGTACGGTTCGCAAAAGAGACCTCACAGGAGCGGTGGCCTCTATCTCTGCAAAACAAATTGCTACCATTCCTGTTCCCAATGTGGCTCAGGCATTACAGGGAAAAATGGCCGGTGTCAATGTGATTACGCAAGATGGCCGTCCGGATGCTTCTATTTCCATTCGCGTTCGGGGCGGCGGCTCGATTTCACAGTCGAACGAACCTCTTGTTTTAATCGATGGTGTTCCGGGAACTCTTAGTGATGTTCCTTCGGATCAGGTAGAAAGTGTTGATGTGCTCAAAGATGCTGCATCTACTGCTATTTACGGAGCCCGTGGTGCCAACGGTGTTGTTTTGGTAACCACCAAAGGGGCGAAAAGCGGAAAAACACTTGTGTCGTACAACGGTTATGCCAAGTTCAATCAACCCACCAAGTATCTGGAAACCTTGAGTCCATACGATTATGTTTCTTATGTGTGGGCCAATGCCGATGCAAACGGCATTAATTATGTAGACTCTTTTACCAAACTCTTCGGAATAGGCGCCTACGGAGATATTGAAAGATATCGCAATGTAGAAGCCTACGATGTTCAGAAAAAAGTTTATAACAGTTCGTTTTCACACAATCATGATTTGACGGTGAGCGGAGGTACCGATTTAACTAAAATCATATTGGGAGTCAACTATAACGACGAACAAGGTATGAAGATTAATTCGTTCCATAAGCGGGCAAGCGTTTCTTTGAAAGTAGATCAAAAGATCAACGAAAAAATGGATCTTGGTCTGGATACGCGTTATGTAGACATAACCAGTATGAGCGATGAGGGTACGACCTCCGGATCGGGTTCCATCCTATCTTATGCTTTCCGTTTCCGTCCGATCGCTACTAGTGATATTTTAGGAGACTTGAATGCATTGAACGAAGGAGCCGTGGAACAGTACGGAAAATTCTGCCTTTGGGACAGATACGATCCTTACAACCGGATAAGAGATTATGAGCCCCTTAGAAAGCGTCAGACTCTTCGCACCATCGGGTCCTTTAATTGGGAACTTTTCAAAGGCCTGGATTATCACACCGATTTGACGCTGCAACGCTCCTGGAATCAGAATAAATTCTGGGGAGGCCCTGTTCGCAATAATTACATAGACGATGCTACGGGAGAAGTTCTTCATGCCGGTGCGGCTACTTTGTATAAAGCCGATAGTTGGTCGTATCGCTGGTCGAATACCCTGAATTACGAAATTGAAATCAATAAGGTAAATCAATTGAGCGTGTTGTTGGGCCAGGAAGTCTCCAATTCGGGAGGAAACGGAATGACTATTACAGCCGACTTCTTCCCCGCCAATTACACGAAAGAAAATGCTTTCGCAATGATAAACCAATACGACAAAGCGGCCAGTACCAATCAGAGTCCTTTTTCTTCCAACTTTATGACTCCTTCACGCCTTCTGTCGTATTTTACCCGAATGAATTATAGTCTGCTCGATCGTTATCTTTTTGCTTTTACCTTCAGAGCGGACGGTTCTTCGAAATTTTCACCGAATCACCGTTGGGGTTATTTCCCGGCAGGAGCTCTCGGATGGCGTTTGAGCGAGGAATCTTTTTTAAAGGACGAAGACTGGCTGGATAACCTGAAACTTCGTGCTTCTTACGGCTCTGTCGGTAACGACGGGATCAGCGCCGATTTATGGTCGCAAAATTGGACGGCAGAAACTGATGATCGTTGGTATTATTCTATAGATGGCGTTGCTAAGCCCTCTTACGATTTGGCCTCTTCTCAGATGGCCAACCCCGATTTGAAGTGGGAAACAACGATTACCAGAAACGCCGGTATTGATTTCGGCGTATTCGGAAATCGTCTGACGGGAACCTTGGATTTTTATTGGAATACAACCAAGGACCTGTTGATGAACACCGTGCTTCCCGGCATTACAAGTTTCAGCTCGACCTTCGCCAATATAGGCCAAACATCGAATAAGGGTGTTGAATTCTCTTTGAACGGCGTATTGTTCGAAAACAACGATTGGAATGTTGAAGCAGGTTTCAATATCAATTTCAACAGGAATAAAGTGGACGAATTGGCTAATGCCCAGGAGCTGATCGACGGCAAAGGCTTGTATTACGGAACCGGTTGGTTTTCTTCCGGATATCCGGGGAACGACTTTGGTTTGTACGAGGGCAAACCCGTTGGTTTAGTACGCGGTCTCGTTTACGAAGGGATGTACTCGTTGGATGATTTTGACTATAATACCGCAGAAGGATTGTATTACCTGAAAGACGGAGTCCCCGATATCAGCCCCAATATTACCGGTGTTATGCATGGGATAGCTACTCCCACAGGGCAAAATGCCTATCCGGGTATGGCTAAATATAGCGATACGGACGGAAGTGGTATGGTTGACGGAGAGGATTTTGTCATTATAGGAGACATGAACGCCAAGCATACCGGTGGTTTTCATATCACAGCCCAATACAAGCAATTCGATTTGGGCCTGTATTTCAACTGGAGTTACGGCAATCAAGTGTATAACGTCAACAGAATGGCTTCTTTGATGGGTTATAAAGAATCGGGTGTTTATCAAAACAAGCTGGTGGTCTTGGCTTCGAGTTATAAAATCTACGATATAGTCAACGGGCAATTGGTTAGATACAACACTCCCGAAGAGTTGGCAGCCTTGAATAAAAATGCCGAATATCCCTTGTGTTATAATGAATCGGGTGTGGTGTCGTCGCTGGGTATTGAGGACGGTTCTTATCTCAGATTGAATACGCTCAATTTCGGTTATACTTTGCCAAAGAGCGTATCGACTAAGCTTAAAATCAATAATATGCGCTTGTTTTTCACAGCTTACAACCTGTTGACATTGACCAAATACCAAGGTCTTGATCCGGAAGTTAACACAAATGAGCGTGTTAATCACGCCGTTTACCCGACACCAGGACTCGACTGGGGTACCTATCCCCGTCCGCGTTCCTTAGTTGTTGGTGCAAACATTTCCTTTTAACTAATAAACACAAACAACTATGAAAAAGAAAACTATTTATATTTCCGTTGTTTTGGGAATAATGGGCCTGCTCTTTTCTCAATGCAATCAGAAAGAATTTTTATCGGTAGCAAATCCTTCGGCCACGGACGATGCGTTTGTTACTTCTTCAGTTTCTGAAGCATTTAAAACTTTGTCCTGGTGTTATGCCGAATATCGCAAAACCGATGCTGCGGGCGGTAACTATAATTGGAACGATCCCTGCTCGGATGCAGAGTATTATCCCGAATACAACTCCAATAACGGCCGGATCGGTTATTTGCGTCCGGCTGAATTTACGGTAGATGGCCGTAAAACACAGTTCAACAGCCTTTATCAAGTCCTGGGCCGTTGCGCCCGTATTGCCGATATCATAGGTTCTAAAACCGAGTATCTGGAGGCTAAAGAGGCCGGCGTTACGGACGATTGGACTCAGTTGTACGGTGAAGCATGGACTTTTTATTGTTACTGCTATTTTGAACTGGTCCGCCATTTCGGAGACATTCCGTTTGGTATTGAAAATTCGGTTGTAGAAAGTTATGGTCTGACCTCTCGTTTTGAGATATTGGACAAGATCATTGCCAAACTCAAAGAGGTTGAGCCTTTGATGTACGACCTGGGTCAGGGAGGCATCACAGCCGAACGTATGTCCAGGACTTTTGCTCATCAATTAATAGCGGAAGCGGCTCTGTATTCGGGAGCATATCAAACCATTCGTACCGATTCGATTGCTCAAAACCTGTATGGCGATATAGCTTTTACCGCCAAATATACCGACAATGCTGTCAAAGCCGCTTACGTTCGTCGTAACGATTACAAAGATTACTATCGACTTGCGCAAACACATTTCCGTCTTGTTTTGGGAGAAAGAAAGGGTAGTTTGTCTTTCATCACAACAGACGAAAGAGACTATTGCAACAATCCGTTCCAAAGAGGTTTCCAATATATGGCGGATAAACAACTGTCGCCCGAATCCATTTGGGAAGCCGGGAATATAGCACCAAACCAAAGTGAACGGCCTTACAGTCAGGGTCGTCCTTCGGACGGAGGAGGAAGTAACGCAGCTCCTTGTAAAGTCTTTAGCGGAATACGGATCATACCGACTTTTTATTATACCGGTTATGAAGACGGCGATAAACGCATGGACCCGAGTATGGTGGTAACCGGCAGCGACGGAAAGGGGAATGAGAAAATGATCAACTTCAAGTCCGGTTCGAGGTTAAGCGGCGGTATTGCCGTAAACAAATGGGACGACAATCGCATGAATCCTCCTTATGTGGTGAAGCAACGCAATTCAGGAATGAATTACGTGATGCGCCGTATTTCCAACACCATGCTTTTGTTGGCCGAGGTCGATGCTCTATTGGGCGATGAAACGGAAGCTCTTAGTATAGTTAACCAAATCAGGGATCGGGCTTTTGGCGACGATCAACACCGTCTTTCGGTTTCGGGTGACGCTTTGAAAGAAGCCATCTCCAGGGAAGTTGCTCGCGAGTTTGTCGGCGAAGGCGACATCCGTTGGGAAATGATTCGTACCGGAACGATGACCGACCGGGCCAAGAAGGTAAGGCGAGACATAAAAACTATGATTGCAGGCTTGGAGGCGGATGGTTACTATACTTTCGCGAATGGACGAGTAATTTCCAACTACATATGGACAAAGCCGGTTAATAAAGCAAGCAAATTGACCTACGACCGTGTAGACGGCGATCCGGCCTTAGTGCCGGGCTGGCGGGGAGTGTACGACTATTCTACCATACCGGCAGTGGCTTCGATTGTGACGGGAACAGATAATAATTTAGCCATAAAAGGCCTGTTTGAATACATCGATCCTACGGGCGCTGAAGCCGCAGCTTTGGAAGCCGACGGCTATACTAAAACAAACTGGGGCATTGATATCATCAGTGGTAAGAATCAATTATGGGATTATAATATTTTGTCGGGTATTGAATTGACAGATGTACCTCTCTATTATCATTCCATACCTCTTGAAACAATGCAACAATCGCAAGGTCGAGTAACCAACGGTTATGGTTTGCCACAACTGTAATCTTTTGATAAACACTTAATAGCATCCGCCACGTTCGGCTGTAAAAGACGAACGTGGCGGATGTCTTTTTTGCAACAAGTGCAAGAGTGTTTTACACATAGAGCCGAATTTTTCTTACCTTTGCACATTAATCAGGTAAGTTGAAATAAGTAGAAGTAATATGGAGAATACGCTATTGAATCAAATTCAGGAAGGAGTTTATCAGGACGAAAGCATCGTTACACTCGATTGGAGAGAGCATATACGGCTGAGGCCGGGTATGTATATCGGGAAATTGGGAGACGGCAGTAATCCCGACGACGGTGTGTACGTTTTGTTGAAAGAAGTGCTCGACAATAGCGTGGACGAATATATGATGGGTTACGGCAAAACCATCGAAGTCAATATAAGCGAAGGTTTTGTCTCCGTCAGAGATTACGGCAGGGGAGTTCCCCTGAACAAGGTGGTGGATGTTTCTTCCAAAATGAATACAGGTGCTAAGTACGATTCGGTAGCTTTCAAAAAATCGGTTGGACTCAATGGTGTGGGTATCAAAGCCGTGAATGCTTTGTCTTCTTTTTTTCGCATTCAGAGCATACGCGATCGCCAAAGTAAAACCGTCGATTTTGAACGTGGCCTGATAATCAAAGACAAGGCCCTGGAAGCTAGCGAAGAAGACAACGGCACTCTGGTTGAATTCACCCCCGATGCTACCCTGTTCAAAAATTACGAATACAGGGACATGCACATAGAGCGGCTGATTAAGAATTATGTCTTTCTGAATTCCGGGCTCACCATCATTTACAACGGTCAAAAATTCTTTTCCAAAAACGGTTTGCAGGATTTGCTCAACGAGAACATGACCTCCGAGAGCCTGTATCCGATTATACATTTAAGCGGCTACGACATCGAAATAGCCCTGACCCACGGCAACCAGTACGGCGAAGAATACTATTCCTTTGTCAACGGGCAGCACACCACTCAGGGTGGTACGCATCAAACAGCCTTCAGGGAGGCCGTCACCCGCACCATCAAGGAATACTACAACAAAAATCACGACTACGCCGACATTCGCATGGGTATGATTGCCGCTGTCAGCATCAAGGTAGAAGAACCGGTGTTTGAATCCCAGACCAAAACCAAACTGGGTTCGCGCGATATGGGCCCCAAAGGCCCTTCGATCAGCAAATATATCGGGGATTTTCTCAAGAAAGAACTGGACAATTATCTACATAAACATCCCGAGACCTCCGATATATTACTAAAGAAGATCACCGAATCGGAAAAAGAGCGCAAAGCCATATCTAACGTGACCAAGCTGGCCCGTGAACGAGCCAAAAAAGCGAATCTGCACAACAAAAAGTTGCGCGATTGCCGTTTTCATTTAAACGACAGCAAGGGAGAAAACCTCGAAGAGACCAGCATTTTTATTACTGAGGGCGATTCGGCCAGCGGTTCCATTACCAAAAGCCGTGACGTTAATTATCAGGCCGTTTTCAGTTTGAGAGGGAAACCCCTAAACAGCTACGGCATGACCAAAAAAGTAGTGTACGAAAACGAAGAATTCAACCTTTTGCAGGCAGCGCTGAATATCGAAGACGGACTGGAGGATCTGCGTTACAATAAAGTGATTATTGCCACCGATGCCGATGTGGACGGCATGCATATACGCCTCTTGCTGATGACTTTCTTTTTGCAGTTTTTCCCTGACCTGATCAAAAAAGGCCATGTGTATATCTTGCAGACCCCCTTGTTCAGAGTTAGAAACAAAAAAGAGGTACGTTATTGCTATACCGACGAGGAACGTCTCGAAGCCATCGAAGCCCTGGGGCCCAATCCCGAGATTACCCGCTTTAAGGGTCTGGGTGAGATATCCCCTGAGGAGTTTAAGCATTTTATAGGCAAAGACATGAGGCTGGATAAGGTGAATTTGCGCAAAGAAGACTTAGTCAAGGAATTACTCGAATTTTACATGGGAAAGAACACCCCCGAACGCCAGAATTTCATTATAGATAATCTTGTCATTGAGGAAGAGGTATGAGAACAGTTCTTTTTCCGGGCACCTTCGATCCCTTTACTCTGGGACACGAATCCATCGTAAAGCGAAGTATGCACTTTTTCGACCGGCTTATTATTGCCATCGGCATCAACGATCAAAAGAAGCCGTATTATTCACTCGATAAACGCCTGGAACAAATAGCTGCCTGTTTTCCTAAGCAAAGCAATATAGAAATCACTCATTACACCGGTCTTACGGGAGATTTTGCCCGGCAAAAAAACTGTCAGGCTATTTTGCGGGGAGTGCGTTCCGTGGCCGATTACGAATACGAAAAAACATTGGCCGATTTCAACTATAAGGCCTTTGGGCTGGAAACTTTTTTCTTGTATTCCAAACCTGAATTATCCATGGTTAATTCGGCAATGGTCAGGGAATTGCTTCGACACGGTAAAGACGTGAGCTCATATGTACCGGCAGCCCTGCTTCCCCTGCTTGATCTTTAATTAGAAATCGATGAAAAAAACATTCTTGATCCTTAGCTCACTATTGCTCTGGACTTCCCTGCAGGCCCAGGATTATATAATTCCTATGCGAAAAATCCAGACCGCCGTTTTTGCCCTGAATTCTTTTTATGTGGACAGTGTCGATAACGAAAAGCTGATCAACGAAGCCATGAAGTCCATAGTCAAGAATCTGGATCCGCATTCGGAATATATGAGCAAAGAAGAGGTCTCCGAAATGAATGAACCTCTTCAGGGAGGTTTCGACGGTATAGGCATATCGTTCAATATGATGAACGACACTCTTTTTATCGTGGAGGTGATAACAGGAGGCCCTTCCGAAAAAGTAGGCCTTCTGGCAGGCGATCGCATCCTGAGCGTAGACGATGAGGTAATTGCCGGTGTAAAAATGTCCAACAAAGAAGTTATGAAACGTCTCAAAGGGCCGAAAGGCACTTTGGTGCGAATCGGGGTGAAAAGAAGAGGAGAGCCGGAACTGCTCGAATTCAGGATAATTCGCGACAAAATACCGCTGTACAGTCTAGATGCTGCTTTTATGGCAGATAAGAAAACCGGGTATATCCGTCTGAGCCGTTTCAGCGCCACCACCATGAAGGAATTTAAGGAAGCTTTCGAAGAACTCCGGCAGCAAGGCATGGAACAATTGATACTCGATTTGCAGTCCAACGGGGGCGGTTACATGAATACGGCCGTGGAGTTGGCCGATGAATTTTTACCAAAAGGCCGCAGCGTAGTTTATACCGAAGGACTTAACAGTCCCCGTTACCAGGCGGATGCCAGCGAGCGAGGTTCTTTCGAAAAAGGCAACCTTATTGTGCTTATAGACGAATATTCCGCTTCTTCCAGCGAAATCGTGGCCGGTGCCGTGCAAGATTGGGACAGAGGTTTGATTATTGGCCGTCGCAGTTTCGGCAAAGGACTGGTTCAGCGCATTTTCCCCCTTGGTGACGGCACGGCGTTGAAATTAACCGTATCGCGCTATTACACTCCCAGCGGGCGTTGTATACAAAAACCTTACCGGGAAGGGGTGGAAGCTTACGGACGCGATTTGATAGAGCGTTATAACCGGGGCGAGATGAGCAGTGCCGACAGTATTCATTTCCCCGATTCCCTGCGCTATTCCACTATGATCGAAAAACGTACGGTTTACGGCGGAGGAGGTATTATGCCCGATGTTTTCGTGCCCGTCGATACCAGCCGTTACACCGATCTACACAGGGAACTGGTCAACAAAGGGATTTTAAACCGCTTTATCCTGACCTATGTGGACGAAAACCGTCGGGCTTTGCTGGATAAATACGGAGAAAATTCGCAGGAATTTATCCAAGAGTTCCAATTCGATGACGAACTGCTCGAAGAGTTGTTTAAACTGGCCATTAAAGAAAACGTAAAAATCACCGACGAACACCGGCAGGAAGATTTATCCGTGCTCAGGCTGCAATGCAAAGCATACATGGCTCGCGACCTTTGGAAGTCGGCAGATTATTACAAAGTGATGGCCCCTCTGAACGAGTCGCTGCAGGAAGCCTTGCGCATTCTGGGCGACAAAAAGCTAAAAGCCCGCTACGGCTTGCTATGAAGTTTGTGAGAGAATGAAAATAGCTTCACTTGAATTGCCCGAGAAAGCCCTCTTACTTGCTCCCATGGAGGATGTCACAGATTCGGCTTTCCGCCTGATGTGTAAGCAATTCGGGGCAGACATGGTTTATACGGAATTTGTTTCTTCCGATGCCTTGATCCGCAATGTGAGCAAAACCAATCAAAAATTACGTATCTCGGACGAAGAACGTCCCGTAGCCGTACAAATCTATGGCAAGGATCCCGCCACCATGGCCCGGGCCGCCCAAATTTGCGAAGAGGCCGGGCCCGACATCCTCGACATTAATTTTGGTTGTCCGGTGCGTAAGATAGCAAGCAAAGGAGCCGGAGCCGGATTATTGAACAACATTCCCCTCATGCTCGAAATCACACGCGCCGTGGTAGATGCCGTAAAAATTCCGGTGACAGTCAAAACCCGCCTGGGCTGGGACGAGCAATCCAAAATAATTGTCGATTTGGCCGAGCGTCTGCAAGATTGCGGCATCGCAGCCCTCAGTATTCACGGACGCACCCGCAGCCAGATGTATACCGGCAAAGCCGACTGGACGTTGATTGCCGAAGTCTGCAACAATCCCCGGATGCATATTCCCATCATCGGCAACGGCGACATTGATTCCGGAGAAATTTGCCTCCGCCGTTTCAACGAAAGCGGGGTTGCCGCAGTGATGATAGGCAGGGCCTGTATAGGACGTCCCTGGATATTTAAAGAAATCAAGCATTATCTGGCCACCGGCACGGAGCTTGAATTGGACAATCGATGGAAAATGGAGGTGCTAAAACAGCAAATTTTGAACAGTATAGATAGGCTGGATGAACGCAGAGGTATTTTGCATATTCGCCGGCATTTGGCAGCCACCCCTTTATTTAAAGGACGTCCCAATTTTAGAGAAACACGGATAGCCATGCTAAGAGCCGAACACCTTGACGAGCTGTTCCGAATACTAGACGGTATAGAACTATGAAGCCTGAATTAATGGCCCCTGTGGGCTCCTACGATTCGTTGACTGCCGCTGCCCAGGGCGGAGCCGATTCGGTCTACTTCGGTGTGGAGGCTTTGAATATGCGTTCACATTCCTCGCAAAATTTCGGATTGGAAGAGTTGGAAAAGATCGTTGCCTTTTGCAGAGCAAAGAACATGAAGTCCTACCTCACCATCAACGTGGTGCTGTACGACCAGGACTTGATTTTGATGAGATCGCTGGTCGATGCGGCTGCTCAGGCAGGGGTAGATGCCATTATCGCTTCGGACGTGGCCGTGATGCAATACGCAAAGCTCAAGGGCGTCGAAGTGCATTTGTCCACCCAGCTCAATATTTCAAATATCGAAGCGCTCAGGTTTTACGCCCAATTTGCCGACGTAGTGGTGCTGGCCAGGGAATTGAATCTGGATCAGGTGAAGGCCATACATCAACAAATAAAAGCGGAAAATATTTGCGGCCCGGGCGGGCAGCCTGTCCGCATAGAAATGTTTTGCCACGGGGCTTTGTGTATGGCCGTCTCGGGTAAATGTTACCTAAGCTTGCACGAAATGAACGCTTCGGCCAACAGGGGAGCCTGTATGCAAATTTGCCGCCGGGCCTACAGGGTGCAAGACGTGGAAACGGGCAGCGATATCGAGCTGACAGTGGACAATCAGTATATTTTGTCGCCCAAGGATTTGAAGACTATTCATTTCCTCAATAAAATGCTGGATGCCGGCGTGGAGGTTTTCAAAATAGAAGGCAGAGCCCGGGGACCGGAATACGTGCACACGGTGGTGAGTTGTTATCGCGAAGCTTTGACCGCCTGTCTCGACCGGACTTTTAGCGAAGATAAAATCAAGAACTGGGATCTGAGGCTGGCCAGAGTGTTCAACCGGGGATTCTGGGACGGTTATTATTTGGGGCAGAGGCTGGGAGAGTGGTCACATCGCTACGGCTCTTCGGCAACCACCCGCAAAGTACGTATAGGCCGTGGTATCAATTATTTTTCCAAACTGGCCGTAGCCGAGTTTCAATTGGAAAGCGGCGAATTGAGCTTAGGAGATGAAATTCTGATTACCGGCCCTACAACGGGCGTTATCGAAAGCAGGGTAGAGGAAATAAGACTGGAAGACCGGCCGGTGGAAAAAGCAGTAAAGGGCCAGCGGATTTCCATCCCTCTGGCAAGCAAGATCAGGCCATCGGATACCTTATATAAGATAGTTCCGTTCAGGCCTTAGCTCCGGTCTTCGGGGATCAGAATCAGCATAATGATATACAGCAAGATTCCCGGGAAGCCGGCTGTAAATAAACTTAAGGCACAGTAGAGTACCCTGACCAAAACGGGATCGATATTCAGGTATTCTGCAAGCCCTCCAAGTACGCCGCCTATCATGCGGTCTTTGCGTGAACGTGTTAATTTCCTTTCCATAGGGTAATGTAAATTAAGACAGGTAAATTTGTGCGCAAAAATATGTTTTATATGTAAATCAATCTAATAATTATGACAGAAGAAACCGCTCTTTTCGAAATTCGCCTCAAAGTAAGGGATTACGAATGTGATTTGCAAGGCATCGTGAATAATGCTAACTATCAGCACTATCTGGAACACGCCAGGCATGAATTCCTGCGCAGTATAGGTCTGAGTTTCGCCGATTTTCATTACCGGGGCATCGATTTTGTGGTGACCAGAGTGGAAATAGATTATAAGACGCCTTTGACCAGCGGAGACAGTTTTACGGTAAGCTTGAACATAAAGAAAGAAGGCGTTCGCTGGCTGTTTTTCCAGGAGATCAGAAACGAGAAAGACGGTAAACTTTGCGTCAAGGGCAAAGTCGCTTCGGTTGCTGTGGTAAACGGACGCCCCAAAAATTGCGCGGAAATTGATGATGTCTTCAACAAAATATTGGCAGAAAGGGGGTCGGCCGACAGTCATTCCTAAAGACCTATCAATCTCAGGGCAATAAATAGTAACCGGGGTTCAGTATTCTGAACGCTGTGGTTTTTGCGGCTTACATAGTCTCGGGCTAAATTTGCAACCACAGAAAAGCACTTATGTCTCAGTTACACCGTATAGCATTGAGTATGTTGCGTTGCCTCAGTCCGCAAAACGCACGCCTATTGCTCGAAGAAGTAAAAACGGCCGAGGCTGTTTTCGATCTGGAAGTCCTAAAAGAAATTCCTGGACTTAATCCGCGATTACCGGAAGAAGTAGCGACGGGTGCGGCTCTGAGGCAGGCCGAGCGGGAATTGGATTTTATGGCAAACAGCGGGGTAAGTCTGCATTGGTTCGAGGACGAAAATTATCCCGCCCGTTTGCGCACTTGCCCGGATGCTCCCTTGTTGCTCTACAGTATGGGCGAAGCCGAATTGAATCCCTCCAAAATACTTTCGATAGTGGGTACCCGCAAGATGACAGCCTACGGGCGTATGTTTTGCGAACAGCTTGTTCAGGATTTGGCCGGCGCTTTCCCCGATCTTACCATTGTGAGCGGTCTCGCATACGGGGTGGATATATGTGCACACAAAGCGGCCCTGGATTTCAACCTGAAAACCCTGGCTGTGCTGGCTCACGGCCTGGATCGTATTTATCCTCCCGCACACAGGCAAACGGCCAAAAAGATTGTGCATCAGGGTGCTCTGCTCACGGAGATGCCCTCGTTCACCCAGCCTCTCGGTTGGCGTTTTGTACAGCGCAATCGCATAGTGGCGGGCTTGTCGGACGCCTGTGTGGTAGTGGAATCGGCCGAAAAGGGGGGTTCTTTGATTACGGCCTATATGGCCAGAGAATACAACCGCGAAGTTTTTGCCTTGCCCGGCCGGACCATCGATCCTTTTTCGCGGGGTTGCAATAAGTTGATCAAAAATCAAGTGGCGGTTTTGCTGGAAAAAGCCGAAGATCTGATTCGGGAGATGAACTGGGACCGGAACGTCAAGCAACAAAGCCGTCAGCAAACCTTGTTCCCCTTGTTGGATGGCGCTATGCAAGAGGTGTTCGATTTATTTGCCGAGGGCAGGGATTACGATACTTCCGAATTGTATGAACTCTTGCGGCAGAAGCGCGATTGCGACATGGGTTATTTGCTGTCGATCTTGTTGCAACTCGAATTATACTGTTTGATTCGCGCTCTACCGGGTAATAAATACCGCTTGTATTGACCGGCTCTCCATCCTTTCGAGTCCTGTCGGTAGATCGACGGGAAGCCCTGTTAAAAAATCAATTAACCGAAATTACAGTCATCGATTCATGTGGATGCAAATGGAATCAACCGACAGAATAATGCTGCCGGGCGAGGGTGAGCCGACAGGTTTACCTTCTGTAAATTAAGCTCAAAGGCAAAAAAATCACAATGACTGTATACAATTGCAAGTAATGTCAATAATAAAAACTAAATTTGGCAGACAAACAGCTTTACTGAGCGAAATCTGCATCCATGATCAGCATTTGTATTCCGGTATATAATTTTGATATAGAACGATTAATCAAAGCTTTATCTTCTCAAATTGAGTCGGTGGATGCGGTAGTGGAGCTCATTGTCATTGACGACGGCTCCGAGGCGGACATAAAAACCGGGAACAAAACCACTTGCCAAAATTGCAAGTACGTAGAATTGCCCGAAAACCTAGGGCGGTCCAAAATCAGAAATCTATTTTTGAATTACGCCACTCAGGATTACCTGCTCTTTTTGGATTGCGATTCTCTCATCGAAAATCCGCGGTTCTTAAGTAATTACCTGGAAATACTAAAACAGCAACCCAAAGTTGTGTGCGGAGGCAGTACATATCGCCCCCAGCGTCCGGGCAGACAACAAAGACTTCGCTGGAAATACGGAATTTACAAAGAGAGCCGGTCTGCTGAGATTCGCAGTGAGCAGCCTTACAACTCTTTTATGTCGAACAATTTTCTGATTCAGCGCAGAGTGTTCAAAGAAGTCAGGTTCGACGAACGCATTACAAAATACGGGCACGAGGATACCTTATTTGGCTATTCCCTAAAGAAAAAACAACTGCCGATTACCCATATCGACAATCCGGCGCTGAACGGAGAAATCGATACCAACTCTGAATTTCTAAGGAAAACCCGCGAAGGCATTGTCAATCTGATTTCCATTTTGAATTTTGAAGAATACCATCAGGACCTGATGGAGGGCATCAGCCTTTTGCGGTTTTACCAAAAGATCCGGAAGTTTGAAAGCATCGTTTTATGGCTTTTCTTACTGACGAAACCATTGATAAGTTGCTTATTAAGCAAAGGATATGTGAGTTTGAAACTATTCGACTTTTATAAACTCGGCCTATTTATTGAACAAAAAAGAAAAATATCAAAGACATGAAAACCAAACTATCAGGCTTGCTTGCCTTACTTCTTATCAGCTCAGGAGTCTATGCTCAAGCTTATCAAAAAACAACATTGGGTATTAAAACCCAAGTCAAGGAGCACGAAATTGAACTGCAGTTTTACAG